>Ga0209272_10002558_pt1 | contig 10116 bp, 10 predicted proteins | sample tdDd002_FD_187125 | JGI IMG/M metagenome (GOLD analysis project Ga0209272, IMG submission 187125) | Marine sediment microbial communities from the Atlantic coast under amendment with organic carbon and nitrate - tdDd00.2 (SPAdes)... | ecosystem: Environmental > Aquatic > Marine > Coastal >... | reverse complement strand
TGTAGAGAAGTGGTCAACAAAAGTAGTCTAATAGAACTTAGCATGATAGATAAAATAAAGGAGTCTGATTTTTTCAGGCTCCTTAACTTAGACAGAAGTCGGAGCTTTGATCTGACTTCTATCTATATTGTGTTTTATATATCTATAAAATTATTTTTAGAGAAAAAATTAGGTGGGTTCCAGGGTGTAGTAGTACCTATTATTGCCGGAATAGGGCAGATATTTATAATAGCAGCTTTCTTCCTTTCAAATGATAAAGCTGTACTATATATATTAATTTCAATGGTAGTTATAGCTCTTGGGTTTATAAATAAAACTAAAAAATAATAAAAACAGGAGTCGGATTAAAATCTGACTCCTGTTTTTATTATCTAAAAAAGTATATCATTTAAATGATAACCTTCCTTAAAAACACTAGAGTTTCCAAAAGCATAAGGATACAGTTCAGCTAAAGGTTAAGTAAGTACCAGAAACCATACTTATAAATATCTGGGAATACAGCCTTAGCTGCTTTTTATATCTGCATAAGCTGTAAAAATATAAAAGATTGTTGTGCCTTTATATGAAAAGTAGTAAAAAAACAGTTTTTAAGTCTTTTTTTTCAGAAAAACAGGATACCTCAAAAATGTATGGTTTGTCCATAAATTTACTAACTTTAAAAAAACATTTTCGTTCTCTTAATGTTATTTGTACGTGTTTATTACAAAATAAGCTTGAATAAAACATAAATCAATGATATCATTAAGAAAATCTTAAGAAAATAAAGGTGGAATTAAGAGGCGGTCTGTAAGTTTTATATTGTTTATTCAGAGATTAAAAAGATATAGTTATTTAGAGGAGGAATGTTATGAAAGAATTATTAAGTAAATGGAATCAACTTAGTTTAGTTAAAAGAATTATTTTAGGTCTTATTGTTGGTATAACACTGGCGATGGTGGTTCCAGATGTAGCAAAACCGGTTTCAATCTTTGGTTCATTGTTTGTAGGAGCTCTTAAATCAGTAGCACCTATCCTGGTATTTTTCCTAGTAATGTCAGCTGTATCACAGCATAAGAGTGGCCAGAAGACAAATATGAAATCTGTTATTTCTCTTTATCTAATAGGTACATTCGCAGCAGGTCTTGTAGCGGTTGTAGGAAGCTTCATGTTCCCTGTAACAATAAAGCTAGGTGCCGGTGCAGGTGGAAGTATAACACCTCCAGGAGGAGTAGTGGAAGTATTAAAGGCTCTACTATTAAATGTTGTAGACAACCCTGTTCATGCTCTTGCTAACGCAAACTATATTGGAATATTAGCTTGGGCTCTGCTTTTAGGTATTGCTCTTAAGAATGCTCCATCAGCAACTAAAACAATGGTTTCTAACTTCTCAGATGCACTATCTCAGGTAGTAAGATGGGTAATTAACTTAGCACCACTTGGAATTATGGGACTGGTATTCTCTACAATTTCAGAAAATGGTATTGGTTCAATGGTAGATTATGGACGTCTTCTAGGATTACTTCTTGGATGTATGTTCTTTATGGCTCTTGTGGTAAATCCACTTATAACATTTGTAATGATTCGTCAGAATCCTTATCCACTAGTATTTAAGTGTCTAAAGCAAAGTGGTATTACAGCATTCTTTACAAGAAGTTCGGCAGCGAATATTCCGGTAAATATGGAACTGTGTGAAGAGTTAGGTCTTGAAAAAGATGTATACTCTGTATCTATACCTCTAGGAGCAACAATAAACATGGCTGGAGCGGCAATCACAATATCAGTATTAACTCTTGCAGCAGTACATACTCTGGGAATTCAGGTAGATATGGGTACAGCTCTTATTCTAAGTATCCTGTCAGCAGTAAGTGCTTGTGGAGCATCTGGTGTAGCTGGTGGATCACTACTTCTTATACCTCTTGCATGTAGTCTGTTTGGAATTCCAAATGAAGTAGCTATGCAGGTAGTAGCAGTAGGATTTGTTATCGGAGTTATTCAGGATTCAGTGGAAACTGGTCTAAACTCATCAACAGACGCACTATTCACAGCAGTGGCAGAGATGGCTGAGTGGAGAAAGCAAGGAAGAAAGATAGTTATAGAAAAAGCATAATTAAATTATAACTTTAAATATAGGGAGTCCCGGAAACGGGACTTTTTATATTTTTTGATACTTTAAGAAACTATAAAAATTTAATGTATTGAAGCTCAGTTAATTTATTGCCGGCTTGCACAGCTTAACTAAGCTGCGTACCAGTAACCATGTTCATCAATATCACTGATTACAGGCAAGTACCATAAATCATAGTCATTGATATTATTGATTTATGGCAAAGTGAGGCGAAGCCTCTTTTCTGGCCATACAGTCAGCTAAGGGGAAGAAAAAGATAAGAAGGATACCTTAAGGGTAATTTAGTATATCTATAGCAAGTGAGAGGAAATAAAAGATGAAAGATAAAGTAAAGATTTTTAAAGGAGGAGCGTCTATGAAGTTTAATCTCTTTAAAAAAGTTTCAGATATAAAACTAAAAACTGCCAGTGAAAGGGAGATGTACAGATACTTAGATAGTTTTGAGTTAAAAACATTTAAGAAGGGAGAAAAGTTAAATTTAAAGGCTGATGATATTCAGCTGGGATTCTTTAAAAGCCGAAAGGAGATAAAGAATGCTCTTAAAGAAGGGTTTATAGTATGTATAGACTGCTTTAAAAGAAGCTTTATATATTTTTCAAGGGAGGAAGCGGTTCTCTATCTTTTGAGAATTGATTTTGATTTAAATGAGATATTCGGAAGAGATGTGGCTGAACTGATGGATATAAGAGAAGAAAAGATACTGGGAAAAAATATAGAACTCCAGGAAGCAGATACCCTGATAGATAACTATCTCAAATGGATAGAAGAGGAAAGAGAGATAGAGGAAGCAAGGGTTTTGGAAAAAGATGAAAAAGATGAGGGAATAAACAAAAAAAATGAGGAAAGGGAGCTTTATATCTGGCTCAATAAAAAAGATTAAAAAAAGAGAGGAAGTTTTCCTCTCTTTTTATTTTGGGCATATGGATATTAATCAAACATCACTGTACCTATAAATAACAAATATAACAATATACAGACATTTACAGCTCGTTACATTTACAAGATGAATACTTAAATTAATTTAAGTATATAGTGTAAATAATAAAACTTGCTTTATCTATGAAATAGATGTATAATAGTTATATAGATATATAAGATGAATACAAAAGAAACAGGACAAGATGAAATTTAAATGCAAGATTAATGCATGAAAATAGAGGCCAATTTTTAACACAACTTATTTGAGGGGGGATTAACATGACACTAAAGAAAATGAAGAAATCACAGGACATCTTACAGGCGATGGTAATACATGAAGATGGAGAGGTATCACATAGAGGATTTGCAACATATGATGCAATCGTTAGTTACAGAGAAAGAAATAAGAGAGATAAGGTTATCTTAGAAGAAGGTACAAGAAGATAGTAAAATTTAAAGCAGCCTGAGGGCTGCTTTTTTTTTATGCTTTTGAATGAAACGGAGTCGTTTATGAGGACTATGATGAATTTATGCCTTTAGGTAAAAGAAATTAGATTTTAATAGATATACTGGTACTCAGTTAATTCATTAACTGAGTACCATAAATCATAATCATTAATATCATTGATTTATGGTAAAATGAGGCACAGCCTCTTTTCTTGTTGTAGAAACTATAATAAATGGAAGAGAAGATAAAAATGATTACCATATTCATCAGGAATTTTTGTATTTTTTATTGACAAAATGGTTTATTTCAGGTAAAACATAAAAGAGGGGACAAAGTCATATAAAATATCCATATACCAATAAAAAAATGAAAGCTATGAGGGACTAAGTCACTTGTTCTGTGAAATAATAGGTGTTAAGATACTATTTATACATTTATTATTAAAAATACAGGTGGTGAGATATTTGAAGAGTATTTTATGGTATGGGGAGAGAATTTTAAAGTATTATGTAACAAGGCCAAGGTATAAAAAAATATATAGATCTTTTGATAGCTACTGTAAGTATAGAAGAGAGTATGAAAAAAGACTCTGAAAAAATGAAGTGGTACAGTGATTATAGCTAAAGATCTTCTGGAGGATGACATGAAAAGGGTAGTAGACAATATAAAAGGACTTCACAGAGAGATAGATGAGATGCTAGATGAAAAGCTGAAAGCTATAGATGACTGTATGGAGAATCCCAAGGAGTGTCCTTGTGGTGAAGGAAACTGTGAGATTTCTCCTGTAAAATTTGAAGAGATAGATGACCTCTATGGAGAATTGCTTAAGGATGAAAAGATGGAGCAGCAGTTTGAAGGATTAATGGAAAGTTTAAAGATGGGAAAAAAATAGAGTAATTCCTTCTGTCCGTAAGGGATTGAAGGAATTACTTTATTTTTTTGAGTCTTAATAAGAGGTGAAAACTCAAAGGGTTTATTAAAAAAAAGCAGCCTTCTGGCTGCTTTTTGTAATATGCAAGAGGGACCGGAAAAGAGTCGCCACTAACAAGATGATTTGGGGTATCCTGTTAGTGGAATCCATGTCCCTGAGAATAATATAACATTTTTTCACAGAAAAAATCAGTGACAAAGTCAATCGGTTTTAAAAATAAATAAATTTAACGGAATAAAGGGAAGAAATACTATAGTGAGATCTAAAATTATTGCCAATGAGAAAAAAAAATCATATAATTATATTAAAAATAAGGATGGGAATGGTGAAAAATTGGCTAAAATAAATAAGGTAGTAGGATTTATAGATAGTATAATAGGAAAGGCAATTGTAGTAGGAGTAGAACTTCATGGGAGAGATAAGCAGGGGTCTATGGAGGAGAGTCTGGCAGAGCTAAAGGAGCTGGCAAGAGCTGCTAATATAGATGTAGCTAAAGTAGTAAAACAAAAGTTAAATAAGATAAAGGTGGGAACTTATCTGGGATCGGGAAAACTGGATGAGATAAAGATGATGAGTAAGATCCACGGAGCAGATATACTCCTTGTGGACGATGAGCTTTCGGGAATACAGATAAGAAATATGGAAGCTTACCTGGATATGGAGATAATAGACAGAACCAGTCTGATACTGGATATATTTGCCACAAGAGCAAAAACTAAGGAAGGAAAACTCCAGGTAGAGCTGGCCAGACTAAAGTATGCAAAACCCAGAGAAATAGGGGGAATGGGAATAGCTCTTTCGAGACAGGGAGGAGGAATAGGAACCAGGGGTCTGGGAGAAAAGAAACTGGAGATAGATAAGAGAAACATATCAAAGAGAATAAGTGATGTGGAAAAGGCTATAGAGGATGTAAAGAAGCAAAGAGAGGTTCAGAGAAATAAGAGACAAAAGAGTCATCTGCCTACTATTTCTCTTGTGGGTTATACAAACTCAGGAAAATCAACTCTTATGAATCACTTTATAAGGGAAAATAATCCCCTGTGGAGTAAGCATGAATCTCCCGCAGAAGATATGCTTTTTGCGACCCTTGATCCATTTCACAGAAAGATAACTCTCAAGGATAACCTTGAGTTTATCTTGGCGGATACAGTGGGCTTTGTAAGCAAGCTGCCCCACTCCCTTGTGGATGCTTTTATGTCAACCCTGGAAGAGGTAAGGGAAGCAGATCTGCTGCTCTACATACTGGATATATCAAATGATGACTATGAACTCCAGCTAAGGGTAACTCAGGAGGTAATAAAGGAGCTCCAGGCAGACGATAAGCCCTATATAATAGTTGAAAATAAATCGGACAGGCTGGAAGAGGGAGTGGTAAGGGAACATAGTGAAGTCTTTGCTACTTCTGTAAGGATATCGGCTCTTACAGGGGATGGAGTAGATGATCTTATTCATGAGATAGAAAAAAAACTACTTATAAACTTTACTGTAGTTGAGATGCTGATACCTTTTAGTGAGGGAAGGCTGGCAAGCTATATTATGGATAAAACTAAGGTTTTAGATCATGAGTACCAAGGGGATGGCCTTTGGGTAAGAACTAATCTGAATGAGCATGATGCAGAGAGATATAAAAAATTTATAAAATAAAAAAGTCCCGGATATTCCGGGACTTTTATTTTGTATTTTATTTTATGAAAGTGACCAATACATCAACTTCCCTTCTGAAGTTTTGCAACTTTTTCATTGTTACATCTTTTTCTGTAGATAAGGTTTCTAAGAGACATTAACCTTTTAAAAAAAATAAAAAGATGCCCCAAATGAGCACCTTTTTATTATAAGGGTTATTTATGTTATAAAATGAGAAATTTATATGTATACTTCTTCTTTTTTAGGCGAGATAAAGGCTCCTAGTTTCACGATAACAAGGTTGACCATTCTTCCCATAATAAAGATACAGACAAGAGCCATAATAGCTGATTTGAAACCAAATACAAACATAGATGAGATAACTACCATAGAATCAACAATAGCCATACACGATCCCACCGGAATGTTAAGATACTTACTTACCACCTGAGCTAAGATAACAGTCCCGCCAGTGTTACTACCTACAGCAACAGCCATACCGATACCAATACCCACTACAATACCAGCGAAGACAGCACCAGCAAGGGGATATGTCCCTGAGAAGTTTCTCAGAGTATCTATAGAAAAGAAGGTTTCTGAAACCCCTGTGTAAGCCGGGAAAAGAAATATACCACAAAGACACTTAACAGCATACTCCCTACCATAGACAAAGAATCCAAGTAAAAAGATGGGAACATTAAGGGCTAGCATAGTAAGACCCATAGGAAGTTCCAATATATAGTATAGAAGAGTAGACAGTCCGGTAACTCCTCCAGCAGCTAGTTTTGAAGGAATAAGAAAGTTTACTATTCCCAACGAGCATATAAACAGACCGATATTAATGATTAAAAAATCCTGCATTATTTTTTTGTAATTCATGTAAAACAACTCCTTGTATAAAAAAATGGTATAAATTATTAGTTTTGTTTTTTAAATAGTAAAATCAATTGAGCACAAGGAGAATTGTACTAAAAATAAATGAAAAAAGCAACTTAAATATTAAAGAAAAAACATTGAATTTTTAACTGAATAAAAACTACTGAAAAATAAGGGATTAAAGTAGATTGAGGGGTAGATTTTTCAGAGGGATGTGGTAAAATTTTTATGTAGGATAAAAACTAAGGGGGAAAAAAGATGTTAAATTTTGATTTTCAGAATAAAACAGAAATTATATTTGGAAGAGATACCGAGGATAGGATAGGAAAGGAGGCTCTAAAGTACGGAAAGAGAGTGCTGCTGCATTATGGTGGAGGAAGTATAAAAAGAAGCGGACTCTATGACAGGGTAATGAAAAAACTAAAGGAAGAAAATATAGAAGTGTTTGAGCTGGCGGGAGTTAAACCTAACCCGAGATTAAGTCTTGTAAATGAAGGAATAAAAATATGCAAAGACCAAGGGGTAGATCTTATACTGGCAGTAGGTGGAGGAAGTGTAATAGATTCAGCCAAAGCAATAGGAGCAGGAGTAAAGTATGAGGGGAATGTATGGGATTTCTTTGAAGGGAAAGCAGTGGTAGAAGACACTCTTCCTCTGGGAGTGATACTGACCTTACCGGCGGCAGGAAGTGAGTCGAGTAGTGGAAGTGTGATAACCAATGAAGACGGATGGTATAAAAAATCCTTTGGAGGAAATGTTGTAAGACCTAAGTTTGCCATAATGAATCCAGAGCTGACTTATACCCTGCCAAAATACCAGACAGCAGCAGGGGCAGTGGATATAATGGCTCATGTTATGGAAAGATACTTTACGAATGAAGAAAATGTAGATTTTACAGACAGACTATGTGAAGCAACGCTGAAAACAATAATAAATAATGCACCTAAAGCTCTGGCTAATCCAGAGGACTATGCATCCAGAGCCGAGATAATGTGGGCATCCACAATAGCGCACAATGGTCTGCTGTGTACAGGAAGAAGTACTGACTGGTCATCTCATAATATAGAGCATGAACTGAGCGGGATATATGATATGACTCATGGTGCAGGACTGGCTGTGATATTTCCAGCATGGATGAAGTATGTTTATAAGCATAATATAGATAGGTTTATACAGTTTGCTACTCGTGTGTGGGATGTGGACTATGACTTTAATAATCCTGAGGCAACTGCTCTTGAGGGGATAAGAAGGATGGAGGAATTCTTTACAAGGGTAGGGATGCCTGTAACCCTTGCTGAAGCAGAGATAACAGATAACAGATATGAAGAGATGGCAGAAAAAGCAGTGGGAACAGGAACAATGGGTGGTTTTGTAAGTCTGAATAAGGAAGATATAGTAAAGATATATGAACTGGCAAGGGGATAGATTATAAATTTTACAGAAATAAGGGGGAAGATATGAAGTTGGATATAAGACACGGAAGAATAGATGATTTAGAGGATTGTTTTGTACTGGAGGGGAAGACCTTTCCAGAGGATGAAGCAGCTTCTAAGGGGAATATCGAGGTAAGGCTCTCTAAGTTTTCCAAGGGGTTTATAGTGGGAGAGTGGGAAGGAAAGATAGTAGCCCATATCAACAGCGGATCTATAAATAAGGAAGATATAACCGATGAGGAGTTTAAGGGGCTCATCGGTCATGAAGATGACGGGAAAAATCTGGTAATATTTTCAGTGGCAGTAGATCCGGAGTATCAGAGAAGAGGAATAGCCTCTGTTATGATGGAGGAGTTTGTGAAGGTGGCAAGAGAGATGAAAAAGGAAAAGATCCTTCTGCTGTGTAAAGAAAACCTTCTGGGAATGTATGAAGGAATGGGTTATAAAAAGATAGGATTATCAGCTTCTACTCACGGAGGAGCTGTGTGGTATGAGATGAGCTATGCTCTATAGTTAAGAATGACATCTCAGGTGAATTATGTTAAAATATAGGTCTAACTAATGAAACTTAAAATACCGTACATAAAGATGAGTTATACTGAATATTAATATATGGAAGTTTAAAGTCAGTTTATGATTTTAAGCTTTCTGTTGTACCTTGAGGAGGAAGATTATGAAAGAACAATTTTCAAATATGGAGATGCTGGGAAGTACTTATAAGATAAGCTGTGGGATAAGAGAAGACCTTATCTGTAATATAATAGTGTGTCTGGGTGACGGTCAGTATTCAGCTGAAAGTGTAGCTAAGGCACTGTCTGAAGAAAGAATGAAGCAGGATATGGAGTGGGAACTCTATGATTTTGAAGAGGAAGACGGAGGAACTGGTGTAGGGTATTCATTTAGTTATGCCGATGAAGATAATGAGCAGGAAGTAATGATAGAACTTTGTACTATGAATGGATATAAGTGTGTGTATGAACTGGTAGCTGAAAGAGGAGACCTGGATCAGGCTGAGGAAGCTATCGAGGAGTTATTCTCTGAGTTTATAGATGAAAAGTTTGATGAGATAGACAAGATAGAGGAAGAGATAGCTGAAGAAGTTAAAAAAGGTGAAAAACCTCTTAAAAAAGGTAGATAGAGGAAGGCTGGTCTCAAGGGACCAGGCTTTTTTTTAATTTTAATTTTTATAATTAGTTGTTATACTATTTAAGTTACGTGGATTGTGTATAAAGAGGAAGCTTTAAAGGAGTCTGAGTAGGGGAGTGGGGGTTCCTTGGAAAAAAGATACTTTAAGGAATAAAAATTTATACCTGTTCAGGGGAAAAGGTGAGATCTTTTCTCTAAAAGGGCTGAGAATTTGTTGTAAATCAAGGGATAAAACAAATTTAAGGAGAAACGGGAGATGCAGCAAAGAAATGTTATTTTAGTAGGAGCAGCTATAATTTTTGGAGTAATAACTTCGTTATTTATCTATAATAAAGGAATAGGTAAGGACAAGGAAGTAATTGAGATCATATCTGAAGTGGTCGTGGCTGAAAGCAAAGAGGTACAGCCAGACTATATGTATATATCTGAACTGGTATCTGTAAGAGATAGTGTGGGAGGAATCCCGGGAAAAAGTCTGATCATAGGAGAAAGAGTAGAGGTAGCCGGGAGAGACGGCAGCTGGCTCATGATAAAGACCGAAGATACCACAGGGTGGATAGAGGAAGATATGGCAGGAGATGAAAAGCATTCGGATATGCTTATAGAGGTCAGGATTCCGGGAGATGACGGATATCTG
>Ga0209272_10002555_pt1 | contig 10122 bp, 11 predicted proteins | sample tdDd002_FD_187125 | JGI IMG/M metagenome (GOLD analysis project Ga0209272, IMG submission 187125) | Marine sediment microbial communities from the Atlantic coast under amendment with organic carbon and nitrate - tdDd00.2 (SPAdes)... | ecosystem: Environmental > Aquatic > Marine > Coastal >... | reverse complement strand
ACCTGAAAGTCTCCACTTAAATAGTTAGGAAGATTCATATTGGTTACAAAGAAATACTTCACAAGTTCCCAGTCCGATAATAAAAACTGAAGGAACTGGCCACCAATTAAAGCAGTCATTATTATACCTATTGAAGCTGAAGTACTTCTTACAAGAACAGATATCATAAAAGTAATACCACCGATAACAAGACATACGAACCAAGCCAACGAATATAATAAAAGCAAATATTCTAACTGACTCACTTCAATTACGTTACTGACATTTAATCCACCTGAAAACATGGAAAAGCCTGTGATTACAGGTTCGTCAAATCCAAATCTTCCAAAGAAAAATACTGAAATAAATATGGCAATTACCGAAGAAAGCAGAATAACTAATGTGATCATAATAAATAAAGCAATGAGTTTTGAAAGAAGAATTTTCCATCTTGGAACTGCCCTTGTCAATAAAACTTTAATTGACCGGGTACTAAACTCTCCCGAGACTATATCAGCTGCAAGAATTATAACCAAAAGGGGTAAAAGGAGTAAAATTCCCTGTTCTGCGAAACGCCCCGCAAATTTTGCTGCACTTGGTGTAATTGGATTTATGTCGTTCTCAATGAAATACTTTAACTGTTCAATTTCAAGGGCCAGTGAAACCTTGCCTTCTTCAGATATATACTGGCTGGTCATCCGGCGTTCCATATCTTTAATTTGTTGACGCGCTAAATTCTCCCAGTTAAAACTAATGGCTTCAGAGATGTTTTCTAATCGTTCAATACTTCTTTCATAACTATACTGTTCACCGTATGCAAATAAACCTATAAAAACCACAAGTAGGCCTAAGATTAAGTAAGGTTTTCTGCTCACAAGCATTTTCATAACTTCGTTTTTTACTAAAGGCATCATATGCTCACCACCCTACATTATTTTCTGGTTTTCAGTTAACTCTAAAAACAACTCTTCTAAGGTTTTTTCTTTTATAGCCACATGCACTAAATCAATATCAGCATTATGAAGATGTCTGTTAATCTCTGCAATTCGCGATGCATCTACAGATGAAATGAGTTGTTCTTGCTCTAATTCCACATCAACCCCTAATGACTCAATTACACTCAGGGCTCTTAAATTGTCTGATGTTCTCCATACCACTTCCTGTGAGGAGAGTAATGTTTCAACAGGTGCGTGCCGTATTATTTCTCCATTATTTATAATAGAAACTTTGTCACACATTAGCTGAACTTCACTTATTAGATGTGAGGAAATTAAAATTCCAATTCCTTCTGAAGCTAGCCCCTGCACGATTTCTCTGAACTCATAAATACCTTGGGGATCTAAACCGTTCGTTGGCTCATCTAAAACAAGTAGTTTGGGTTTATGAAGTAGGGCTGCAGCAAGACCTAAACGCTGTTTCATCCCCATAGAGTATACACGTACTTTGTCATGGATTCTGTTTTCAAGACCGACTAACTCAATGACGCGTTTTAAGTCCTCTTTGTCTGCATGGTCACCCATCACACTGAGCATTTCTAAATTTTTATACCCGCTCATGTTGTTATACATGTCTGGTCCTTCGATCATACACCCTACATACTGCATAGCTTTCACATAGTTTTTGCTTATATCATGACCGGCAATAACAATTGAACCTGAGTCGGCTTTTGACAACCCAACAATCATTCGAAGGGTGGTGGATTTTCCAGCCCCATTTGGACCTAAAAAGCCGAGCACTTCTCCCGCTTTTATATCCATAGAAACGTTTTTTATAATATGCTTTCGCCTTATTTTTTTGTTTATTTGATCAACTATTAAAATACGTTCATCCATAAAAGTACCTCACTTATTTCATATCACGACAATATTTGTGTCTACTACACCTTTAACCTAATTATAGGGGTGTTAAGCAGTAAAATGGAGTGTTTTGGTGAGAAATACACTCGTCGCTTTATCTAAAAAAAAAAACTAGCATCTCTGCTAGTTTTGGATGAGGCTATTAAATAATTCATTACTCATAATATACACTGATCTCTTCAAGCTCTTTGCGTACTTTTGCTCGAGTAAAATCGTCCTCTGGATAACCTAAAGCGATGACTAATGCTACTCTTTCATCACTTTTTACGTTTAAATTTGCTTTAATCACTTTTTCTTGGAACCACCCAATCATGCAAGTTCCAAGTCCTAAGGCACTCGCTTGTAAACAAAAATGTTCAGCTGCAATACCTGCATCGATTAAATAATATGGAAGACCACTGACCATTTGTCCAACTTTAGTTTTAAGATTACCTTTTGACACTGTAAGAACCACTAAAACCGGAACTTCCAAAGTGAACTTGTTTAAGGCAATTCCTTTTTGTAATGTTGCTTTGGCAACTGTACTACGTAAGTTTGGTTCACGTACAACGTGAAAACGCCAGGGCTGTGAGTTACAAGCAGATGGAGCCATTCGAGCGGCTTCGATACATGACTGGATTTTTTCTAATTCAACGTCTTTTACTAAGTATTTGCGTGTACTATATCTTTTGATTGCAAGTTCCATAAATGTTTTGTCTAGTTCAATCATTTATAAAATCCTTTCGCTTAATAAAGCCTGTATATGGATTCAGTATAAGATCCACCTGTGCTATAACTTATTTAACAAGCCCTCAATTTCATTTGGTCCCATACCCAGAGCTTTTAAAAAGCTTCTATGCTCCTTTGCAGAATCCTTTTCAAAATCTCTGTGCCACTGTAATAAATCTATGTCACTATAACCTGATTGTATTAATATTTCAGTCCAAGATTCTTTCGTATAATAATTTTTTGTATCGTTTTTCACTTCTTGTATAAGGACTGACAATATCATTTTTTCTTGTTTTTTGAGTGTACGAATTTCATCCTGAATAACTTTTAATCGCTTAGACAAGGTTTCACTCACGTCATTTTTTTCAATTTCAAACAAACGATTCATATCACTTAAGGGGATGCCAGCCTCTCTATGGCTCATAATTTCACTCAGGCGTTTTACATCATTTTCAGAATACAACCTATAGTTACTCTGACTCCTCCCATTTGGTTTTAGAAGACCTATTTTGTCATAGTAAAGCAAAGTACTCCTAGATATATTAAACTTTTTAACAAGTTTACCTATTGTGTACATCCTAGCCTCCTTAAGTATAAGTCTTCACATGTCCATTATACTAACATTTCCCCTGTTTTGAGGAAATAGTTCAGCGAATCTTCCCAAAGTTTCATATGACTCTTGAACACTTCCTGTGTATTATTCTCATGCATTTCTAAAACGAATAAATCATCTAATGCTGTGAGTGTATACTTAATGTTACATGCGACTAAACCGGGACTTTCTTCAAATAATCCAATATCTATAATGACAATCATTTTGTCTTTTATAAACTTTACAAACTGAACTTCAAATGTCATTAAGTCATATTGGGTCATTACCCATTGATACTTCCCAAAATCGTTGTCCGTTTCAAATACACACCCCTTCTCAGCCAAGCCACTTTCAGAAAATACCATGGAGTAGTCCCAGCCATTTAACCACTCTTTTTCTCTTACAGGGCAAAGTAGTTTAATTATCTCTTCTTTGTGTCCATTTAAAAGTTGTTTGTAGGTCCGTTCAAGTCTTCTACTTTTCATTATACTCTCTCCTTAATAGATCATTTTAAATGTTCCATACGTCACTTCTATAAGATAAGTGTAAAGTATGAACCTGTAGTCAGGTCAATCATAGATTCTGAACCGAAATATCATATTTATCAGACCCTTTAACAAGATCAGCTTTAATTTGAGATACAAAAAGACTCCACGTATATCCTGTGGAGTCTTTCAAATTGATCATAGATTTTATCAGCAACCTGTTAACCAAAGGCTTGCTTAAAAGTTTATTCTTAACCTACTCACTAGACTTACTTACTACTTTTTCTATGTCCCTGTCTTAACAAATCATTCACCGTTTTTACTGGGTTAAAGGTTAATAAAGGCACTTCAACAAAAAGAGTGTTCCAGTTGTGCATTGCACCATTCCAGAGGCCTGGATGTTCTAATGCTTTAAGTTTTCTACCTTTGTATGTCTTTTCACTTATGAAGTATCGGTCTGCATTTATAAACTCAAGTAAATTATACTTTTCATACTTGTAATCACGAATGAAACATACGATGTCAACTGGATTAAAGAACTGTGATGCACTTAATATGTTTTTATGGTCTGGATTTTCCAAATTGATCTCAGCCGTTTCACATATCTGTAAATCTAAGTAGTCCCCATTATCCACGATAAATGGGCCACCACCAGGCTCACCTTGGTTTTTAACTACACCACAAACTCTCAGAGGTCTATCTAAAATCATAAGAGCCGTTTCTTTTGTAATATCATTCTTGAATGTAATATTAAGTGTATTACTTATAAATGACTTAATTTCATCTAAATCATATCGATCTGCAATCAAACTCCTAATGTGGGCATCTATTAGATCTTTAACCTCAAGGCCAACCGATGCAAGAAGTTTTTTGGAATCTATGGTCTCTTTGGAATGGTCTTTATGACACACATTATCAATGTTTTTTATGAAAACAATGTCTCCTTCTAAGTCGTTTAAGTTTTCAATCAGTGCACCATGTCCACCTGCTCTATATAGGATTTCACCATCATCTAAAACAAATGGTTTGTTATCCATATCTACTGCGAGGGTATCCGTTTCTTTCTTTTGGAACGAGTAAGATATATGAATATTTTCTTTACCTTGTAGGGCATTTTCAACATACGCATTAAATTGCGATTCATGTTCTTTTGAAATCGTAAAATGAAGGAACATAGACTCAGGATCTAGATAATTCTCGCCTTCGAAAATGTGTTCATCAATAGGTGTTGTTGATTCTTCATCATAGGTATGCATTTTTATAAGTGCCTTAGGTAACTGACCATAATTTAATTCTGAATTTAAAACTTTTTCAACAATAGTCACTTTGTCTTCTAACTTGTTCTTATCTAAGCCATCCATATTAAGTTGCTTATAAAAGGCAAAACTTTCTAAGTTATCGAAAAACACATTCGTGAAATCTGTCTCTTCTTTATTGTCAATAAAGGCATACAGGTTCTTAAACATTCTAGTTGCTGCTCCACTAGCTGGAATAAACTTAATACATTTGTTTTCAGTATATGAAGTTGTCACATTTTTTGCATATGTAAGCTCGTCACTTGTAACAGCTGCCACAATGTTTACGTGTTGAGTCCCTTTTTTAAACTTGTTAATGAATTTATCCATTTGACACCTCCGGATTTTAGTATATGTATTGTCATTAACTTCTCATTATTGATCTTACTGCCTTGTCTTTGAAGCTCTCGTATATATGTTTACTCAAATAACTGGTGAATAATCAGTTGTATGTCATAATTTGAAAATCAGTACACCTCAATAATACAGGATCTTTACCGTTTCTTCCATCTTATTGAAAAAGAACAAAGAAAATCTTAAGAATTTGCTAGCTTAAGTTGGACTTTAGATAATAAAAAAGCCTACTCCGCAAGATGTAACTCTCGTGAAGCAGACTCTGCATTTTGCTTTCTATTATATAATACACTTACTTTTTTTCTTTTAACTTTTGAAGATAGGTATCTTTAAGTTTATTTTCACTTTCTAGGTTGGCAATCTGCTTTTCCAAGTCGTTAATATACTCTAGAACAGCAATCGCACCCCCACGAACAAGGATATCCTCGTGATTTTTTATATCTTCAATCCACTGTTCAATGGATGCTTTTCTGAGTTCTTGAAAACTATTATCTTCTTTCCAAATCATAATATGCCCCTTTTAAATTTACTTAATCCCATGTTTCGTATTTTACTATATCTTCAAACGCAAGTCTCGGTCTTGGATTTGGTGCTTCATCAGCATAACCTAATGTTACGATACCTACAACATACTTGTCTTTCGGAATGTTTAGGATTGGTCTAATATCTGGTTGTGTGAACCAGGCAATCCAACACGTTCCAAGCCCCATACTCTGGGCTTCTAACAACATATGTTCAATTCCAATTGACGTGTCTCGAATAACTTGTTTAAGCTCAGGCATATTACTGTTTTCGTCTACCTCAACGTCTATCGACTCGTCAATTCTTGACCGCATATCTGCAAGACACACGATATGAACAGGTGCTGTCATCATCCATTGCTGGTTATGTGAGGCATCAGATAATTTTTGACGCAGTGGATCGGACTCAACAACAATAAATCGCCATGGTTGTGTATTGCTTCCTGAAGGAGCCAACCTAGCCGATTCCAAAACTTGATTAATCTGCTCACGGGTTACTGCCGTGTTTTTATATTTTCTAATACTTCTTCTTGAACGAATTTCTTTTATCATATTTAACACATCCTTATTTTCATGATATCTATCAAACTATATTGAATCAAATTAATAGTGGCGAATCAGACTGGTTATAGATTGTTTATTTACATCGTCAACTCTTACTATAACACCTTAATAAATTTTGACGCAAGAATACTAAAGTTCAATAGTATTACTTACAGCTTTAACATGTTCGAGTAACACCTTAAGTTCTGGTCTTTCATGGATATCTCCTATTGCCGCAAACTGAATTTGTCTAAAATATGAAGGTTTCAGAGGAATTAATTGAATCTCAGAAAGGTCTTTGTTATATAGAGAAAGCTTAGGAACTATGGATATTCCAATGTCTTCACGGACCATTTCTATGATGGTTTCAATATTTGTCACGTTATATTTTATATTGAGATTTACTTCGTGGTCTTTGGCTATTTCTGCTATAAGTGGTTCACAGCCTCCCGTTGACATAATAAATGTTTGATCACTTAATGAATGCATGGAAACTGCTCTTTTATTTACTATAGTGTTCATGGTTGAACATATAACAAACCATTCATCAGCTATAACATTATATACATTAAGTTGCACATCTTTTCCTGTTACAAATCCAACATCTATTGTGCCATCTTGAAGCCAGTCTGTAATTTCATAGTCACTGCCTTCATATACTTTAATCTCAATTTGTGGATACATGTCACTTAAAAGTTTTATTGCTTTAGGCAGAATAGATGTATATACACTGGCAAGTACACCCACTTTTACTGTACACGGCTCAACTTCTGTTCTTTTCAAACTTCTATATACATTGGTCATTTGTTTATGAATTTCAATAAACATTGGATAAATAGTACGTCCTTGCGTAGTTAACTCAATACCTTGTCTTGACCTAATAAACAATTCACTGGACAAATTCTTTTCTAATGTTGAAATAGCATGACTCACTGCTGGTTGTGTCATGTTTAGCTCTTCACCTGCAATTGTAAAACTTTTCACCTGAGCCACTTTTAAAAAAACTTCTATTTGAGCAAACGTCATGGTCACACCTCACATTAGTTATTACTTATGTTTAAGATTAATAACATTAATTTTACTTATGTTATTAGTCATTGTATAGTATGAGTGTACAAAGAACAAGATGTATCACATTAAATAAAAAGAGGTCAACTATGGATAAGAAAAACACAACACGTTTGATTGTACTATCTGCAATATGGGGAAGTTCATTTATATTCATGAGAATCATAGCCCCTGTATTAGGGCCTATTTTAACAGCCTGCTTACGTTGTCTGATTGCAGGCCTGTTTTTACTGGGTGTTTTTAAACTTACAAATTACAAAATCAACTGGAAAAAAGATTACAAGGAACTTCTAATTATTGGAGTCTTAAACTCTGCGGTTCCATTTACCATGTTTTCTTATGCTGCTATAAACATTCCAGCATCCCTTTCTACAGTTCTAAACTCAACTACGCCTATGATCGGGGCCATTCTAGCAAGTACATTTGCCATTGAACCTTTATCCCTTAAGAAAAGTATTGGACTTGTGGTCGGTTCCATTGGTGTAGCTATTATTTCATCTGTTAATTTAGCTGGTAGCAGTCCATCTTATTTTCTCTCCATTGGTGCTTGTTTAATCGCAACCACCTGTTATGGCATCAATGGGGTCTATGTAAAACTTAAAGCTTCACATATTGAACCAAAAGCCATTGCAGCAGGTAGTCAACTGTTTGCAGGACTGGTTCTTGTTCCACTAACATTTATCACACCTGTATCTATAAACTTTACTTTTGAACTGTTTCTTACTGTAGTGGCATTTGCGGTTATTTGTAGCGCTATCGCCTATCTATTATTTTTCGAACTTATTCGAAATGTTGGTCCTACAAAAACCTTAACAGTAACTTTTCTTGTCCCAATTTTCGGTATAACTTGGGCTACCCTTCTCCTAAAAGAGCCTATTACCTTCCCCTTTGTTATGGGAGGTCTCATTATTCTTATGGGGACTTACTTCGTAACCTCAAGTTAATACCAATAGTCCTAAAAACCGCCTATACTATCCCCTTTAAAAAAGGTGAGAGTATAGGCGGTTTAATTTAGTAATCCATCTAGTGTTTAATCTATGTTAAACCTTATTTACTGCATCTTCTAATTGTTTTAATGCCCTTTCAATGTTCTCTCTTTGAGTTGCAATATTCATCCGTACAAAACCACCGCCTTGACGTCCAAACCAATGTCCATAATTCAGTCCAAGTTGTGCCTCGTCAACTAAATACTCCTGGAGCTCCTTTGGGTCTAGTCCAAGCGCTCTCATATCTAACCAGACTAAATACGTCCCTTCAGGTTCAACCACTTTAATAACATTGATATTGTTTTTCCCTTATTTCATCCATGCAAAATACTCATTGATCAGATTAACATCGGCAACTTTTGACGCATGTTCTCTAAGCCACTTGTTAAACTTGTTTCCAATTAAGATGCCACCAATAATATGTGTTAAGGAAATAGAAATGAAAATACCCATAATCCCAAAGTAACGTCCTATTAATAGTAGTGGGACTAAGAGAACCCCCTGTTTTAATAATATAAGTTTTAAACCAAGTAGGGATTCTCCTACCGCATTTAACAGTGAAAGTGTTATATTTCCTATACTGTATAGGCTGTAACTGAAACCCACTATAATCATATATCTGTAAATCAAATCAATTAAAGTCTTATCTTCAGTAAATATACCAGCAATGCCTTTACCAAACACCATCAATACTGCCAAGAGTCCAAGACTCCAAAACACAGATATTTTTCCTGAAAGAGCTACAAGTTGGTCCATATGGTCTTTTTCTTTAGCACCAAAGTGCTTTGCCATTAATGGGACTAAGATAACTGATAATGCGGTTACAACTGCCAAACCCAATGACTCAATTTTCATAGCGATACCAAATGCAGCCACAGCCTCTGAACTTTCACTGGCTATTACTGCTGTCATTAGAGCCACAGCTACTGGATTAATCAGTTGAATCCCAGAAGCTGGAATACCAATTTTAGCAATTTCAATTGCTCTTCCAACAATAACCTTTACTGTTGAAGTTCTTATAAGTCTTTCCTTTATTAACAAGATTAACATTGAAGAAAATACAAAGAACCAGGATATTACAGTCGCAACTGCTGCACCCTGTACACCCATTGGTTTGATTGGTCCAAATCCTAATATAAGAACCCAGTCCAAAACAAGATTGATCAGACCACTGATTGCCATTAGAATCTCTGGAAGAACAACCCGCCCTGTTGACCTTAATGCGGCCATCATATTTAGTGCCACCATAATTAATGGCATACCCAGAATCATAATGTACATATATGCATCAATAAGTGGGTGTAAATTTCGTGAGGCACCTAACAGATCATAGACTGAAAATCTTGAAACCAAGGCAATTCCTACAATAATCAGGGCACTTATACTTGCAAGTAAGATACCAGCAAAAGTTAACTCGCTTGTTTTATGAACATCTTCTTCTCCAAACGCTTGTCCCACCATAGCTCCAATACCTGAAGACAAACCTATAAAAAGACTAATCAAACCCAAATATAATGGATAGGTAAAACTTACTGCTGTTAAAGCCCCAGTCCCTAGACGGCCAATAAAGTAAGTATCTACTAGTTGAAAAAGAAATGTCACCAACATACCTGACAAAGTGGGTAAAATCATTCTTTTGATTGATTTTTTAACATCAATTTTGATTGTGTTCATTGTCTTCTTCCTTTCATGTATATACAACAATTGTATGTACAGCTTTTTTCTTTTATCATAC
>Ga0209272_10002551_pt1 | contig 10132 bp, 7 predicted proteins | sample tdDd002_FD_187125 | JGI IMG/M metagenome (GOLD analysis project Ga0209272, IMG submission 187125) | Marine sediment microbial communities from the Atlantic coast under amendment with organic carbon and nitrate - tdDd00.2 (SPAdes)... | ecosystem: Environmental > Aquatic > Marine > Coastal >... | reverse complement strand
CGAAGACGAAGACGAAGAAGATGAAGACAACGATGAAGACGACGATGATGACGATGTAGATTATAAGAAGAAAGATAAAAAAGATAAAAAGGATAAGAAAAACAATAAAAAATACGATAGAGAAGACAGCGATGAAGATGATAACGATAAAGAAGTCAAAGACGAAGTAAGTCGCACAAATATTGAACTACCTGATAATTTTGATTTAAAAATAGAATGGGCGGAGCCAGTAGACGAAGACGTAGTTAATACTGGTGTTGTTCTTATTAAGATTGAAGAGCCTGATTTTGATGAAGATATATTCATTCCAGAGGTGAAATTGGGTCAAGAAGAGCAATTGATTGAATGGGGCGAGCAAGCTTTATACACTGATTTGACAGCGGGTAAGACGTACACAGTTTATGCAGATCAATTTGAAACAGATACACACGACTACAAGCCTGTTTTTGAGGAACGAAAAGTGAAAGTATCTAATACTCAGCTAAAAGAAGTCACAATTTCTTATAAGGCTGTTAAAAAAGATATAGAAACTGGTCGTGTATTGGTGTATGCGTTTAAACCAGAATTTGATGAGGACTTGTTTGAAGCAGAAGTAACAATTGATGATGAGACTGAAGAAATTGGCTGGGGCGAATATGTCTATTTCGACGATTTAGAGGCAGGCGAAACATTTGACGTATTGGTTGAAGATATTGAGATCGATGACGTGACGTATGTAGCAGAGCTCAATGTAGATGAAATCAAAATCGACGACAAAAAAATGGCGTACGTTCTTATCAAGTATGAGGAAGTTGAGTAATTTAGCGACATAGAATATAGAAATTTATATTTATCATATTAAAAGAGGTGATCTTAATTGTAGATCACCTCTTTTGCGTTGAATGCTTTTGTGATCAACAGAAAAGGGCGAGGACGAAGTGTATTGGAATTTACCACTGTTTTTATTTATGTGTACTCTAGATCAATATATGATGCGGAGAACCTACTGATTCGATATAATAAGACGAAAGAACAATGCGGAGAACAGAGAGGTTTAAAATATGAAAATAACATTGATATCAGTGGGAAAAATAAAAGAAAAGTACTTCACAGGCGCAATTAATGAGTATGCGAAACGCCTGACAAAGTATTGCAAACTTGAACAGGTTGAAGTGCCTGATGAAAAAGCACCAGAGAATCTAAGTGATAAAGAAATGATTCAGGTCAAAGACAAAGAAGGCGAACGTATTCTTGCGAAAATTCCCGAGCAAGCTTACGTCATAGCGCTAGCAATTGAAGGCAAGCAACTGACAAGTGAAGAACTGTCAAAAACCATCGACAAACTGGGTGTGAGTGGTACAAGTCATATTGTATTTGTTATTGGTGGCTCACTTGGACTCGCTGATGCGGTGTTGAAGCGTGCAAACTATAAGCTATCATTTTCTAAAATGACATTCCCTCATCAGTTGATGAAGGTTGTTTTGCTTGAACAGGTTTATAGGGCTTATCGTATTAGTCGGAATGAACCGTATCATAAGTAAGTGCGTTTTTTAATATATCCTAGTAATAGCAATGCATAAGAGACTTTTGGTGGAGTGGATTATAAAAAATCATTGAGGATTAGTAGAATGCTAAATGATATGAAAAATGATTAAGATGAGTTCCAAAATGATGAGGACTCATCTTTTTTTATGAAATTAGGTAGGCTATTTAATAGAAGGTACGATAGCGATAACAGGCGACTTACTTACGGATAAGAGTTTAGATAATTCAACAACGGTTAAGTTCTTATACTGGCAATTGTTTTCAACTGATGATTACGATATCATATTGTGTAGCAATTAACATTTTAGTGATTATATAGATTGAATATTAGGGGTTTGATTATGAGAAAAACAGGATTAGTATTGGCAGGTGGTGGCGGCAAAGGTGCATACCAAATTGGTGTATGGAAAGCATTAAAAGAATATGGTATTGAAAACAGTATTCAAGTTGTTTCAGGCACTTCAATAGGAGCGTTAAACGCATCTTTATTTGTACAGGGTGACTATGATATTGCAGAGAATGTTTGGCTTAATATTTCCAAGGATAAAGTTTTATCAGTTGATCCCGAGAAGCTCATTGCTGCTTTCGCTCAATATGGTTTGAAGATAGCAGGTGTTCCACCTCTTCAGCGATGGTTGATGGGAGTAAAGAATCACGGTGTTTTCTCAAGACAGGGTCTATTAGAAATTATTGATGAAAATTTGAACTTAGATTACGTTTCGAATTCAGATATTGTATCCTATGCAACCTGTTGTGAATTGCCAAACTTAAAAGCAAACTATTTCAATCTTAACTGTGAAGAGAATGAAAAAATAACAGATATTCTACTTGCATCCTCGGCTCTTCCGGTTGTTTATGAATCAGTCGAAATTGATGGTAAGAGGTACTTCGATGGGGGCTTACCAGTTAAAAATGCAGATAATGTTCCCGTACAGCCTGTCTATGATGAGGGGTGTGACTTAATCTTTGTTGTACATTTAAGTAGAGAGTACGTTCTTGATGCAAAGAGGTTTCCGAATGCGCAGATAATCGAAATAGTCCCTCAAGATGATCAAGGAGGTTTGTTTTCTGGAACACTAGATTTCACCAAACAAGGGGCATCAAGACGTATAGAGCAAGGTTATAGAGATGCGATACGTATTTTAAAACCAATATTTGAAATGGCAATGACACAGGCTAAAGTCAGCAAAAGTTTGCAACAGATTAAAAATGATGAAAATCAGTTTAGGGTAAAGCGAGAGAGCATTCTTGATGAAAGAACCGAGTTGAAGTCGGAAATTGATATTTTGTTAAACAGCAGTAGGGGGAATTAGATATGGCTTTGGAATTAGAGATTAAGGACCATCAAGAGATTACACAGAATGAAAGAAAAGAAATTGATGAATTTATTGAATATGCCATAGATGTGCATAAGGGCAATAGTTCTCAAATAAATAGATTGGTAATGGATAGTGTAACGGCTCTTACCATCAGCGAAGCCAGGTCAGAAGAATTGGCTGGTCAAGGATTTGGGAAAAAACTTTGGAATGGTATTACTGGAAAAAATCAAAAGATCAGGGCTGACATTGACAGAAACCTTGCAAAGTCACAATATGCCTCTCAACAGATGATACAAAAGTTAGCAGAGCAAAATCTATTAGCATTTGATACGATTACAGCGGTTAATAACAAGTTGAACACGTTGATGCTTGATGTTGATGAGGAGATCAATAAGATATACCAAACTTTAGTGGTATTTTTCAAACAAACACGTTCTGACTTAATTCAGATGGAGTCGCGGATGGATAAAGTTGAACGGAATGTCGAGTTACTTCATTGGAATGCAACGATTGAATATCAAATGTATGACGGTGTTGAGTACAGTGATCTACCAGACTTTGAGAAGATTATTTGTGTGACCAACGATTTCTATCATCTAACAAAAGGGCAATGGAGTACATCTGACTTGATGCTTCTTAAGTCAACATTATCTGAGATCGGACTTCCTGTAAAATCAAAAGTGTCGCTGATGCAATTCTTGAATCACCTTGCTAAAAAGCCTTCACTAACAAGCAAATTATTTGAAAATACCGATGTTTCGATGATATCTGAAATTGAACCCTATCAAGCACCATTGATGAAGGGTATAGACAGATTAAACAAGTTTCAAAATGAAGATAAATATCTCGTTGATACAGTAACGAAGCAACTAGAGCTTGCTAATGTACCTTTTGAGTTTCATAACATTCAAGTGTTAATGGTTGATGAATATTTATTGAGTAGAGCTTTTGTTCAAACTAAATCGGAGATAGGATTATTTGATATAGTTATTGAGTTGGCATCCAATATAGCAATGTTGGATAATTTTAAACCTTTTGATGAAATTTTAGAAGCAACCAATCATGAAGTTACAAATGAAGAATTAAGTGTAATGAACGGTACGGAATTAAATGATGTAGATGAGTCTATAGATCAGACAATATCAGTTGATGACGTTGTTGAATTTATATGTAATAAATTCCAAGCGGCAAACAGCATAGATTTACGCAGTGATAGTATGTCTTTAAATAGAGTGATAGAAGCGGCAAGTGAAATTGAAGAAAAATTGAATGATAATGAGAGTGATAGTATAAATATAAATCTCCCATTCATAACGGTATCTGCTATGGGCCCACTTCACTTAGATTATGATATATCCATTATCGAAATTAGAGAAAGTTGTGAATGTAAAATAAAAAATTACTCCCTAGATAAACCAAGCTTTGCTGATAAGGTTGTTGAGTTTGTGTGTAGTCAATATGAGTTGGAATATGGCGTTGACTTACGAATTGACAAAAGTGCTGTAGAAGACGTAGTAGACATTATTGAAGATGCTCGTGCAGGTTTAAATGGAAATTTAGAATTGGTTATGGACTGTCCTGTATCAATTGAATCTGAAAGTATTAGTAATACAAATGATATTTACTTGAAAGTCTCAATGAATGAAGTTAAATTATTCAATTCGGTTTTGGATATAAGCGAGTATTTTTAGGTTAACTAAATGAAATGATCAGAAGTTTGAGTAATATGCGAGTGAGAGGGAGCATGCCTTCTCTTTCATCTTTTTATAAATAAACCGTAGTTTGCTGTGGTGCGGTGAACCTTACCATAAGTAAATTGGTTTTCAGAAACTATGTATCAAAATTAGACAGTAAACTCAGAAGCAGGCATCGTTGATTAAGCAATGCCTGCTTTCTTATTCGTTATATATTGTCTCCAAACTTCAGCAGTAATATTAAAACATTTCCCAAGATGCCGCGCGATCTATGACAAAGCGGCGATTTGGACAAAATTCAACAGCGATGATATAATTTGTCTAAGATGCCGCGCGAGTGCTTGCGGAGCGGCGATTTGGGGAAGGTGATATGTATGAATGTTGCAGAACTAAAGAAACTATTTAAAAAACATGATAGCGTGATGAAGACAAGTGAACTTTATGATGCTGGTATTGTAAAATATGAGATAAAAAAGCTCATTGATTCCAACATACTGGAAAGGATTGCACAAGGGTATTATAAACTTTACGACGAGGAAATAAGTGATATAAGACTTATTTCAGTACTCCTTCCTGATGGTGTACTATGCTTTGATACTGCACTATTTTATTATGGATATAGTGATCGTACACCGATGGAGTGGCATATTGCAGTATACAAGGATATTTCAAAAGCTAGAGTAAAGTTGGATTATCCCTATATTAAGCCATATTTTATTGAGCAAAGTATATTGGAAATGGGTATTGACGAAGTTGTCATCGATGAAGTCAAAGTAAAAATGTATAGTAGGGATCGGCTCATTTGTGATTGTTTAAAATATGAAACTCAAATGGATGTAGAGATATTCAATAAGGCAATAAGGAATTATATTAATGATCCCAAGAAGAATATCTCAAAACTAATGGAGTTTGCTACTGTGCGTGGGATTAAGAAAAAAGTCTACGATAAGATTGGGACGTGGTTGTAATGGACAAATCCAAATCAGTATTAGCGAGATTAAAAAATAAAAGCAAAGAATCCGGAAAATCCATGCAACTACATATGCAACTGTTCTGTCAAGAAGAGCTACTGAGACGAATTTCTAAATCAGGATATAAGGAGAATTTTATTCTAAAAGGTGGATTGCTGATATATACGTTATCTGGATTTGAAGGCAGAGCCACGGTAGATATGGATTTTCTTTTAAGACATATTGAGAATTCAACAGAAAAAGTCAAAATTGTTGTTCAAGAAATTATTGATGTATCAACAGATAATGATTTTATTAGGTATGAAGTAGTTGGTTGCGAAAAGATTGCCATAGATAAGAAATATAATGGTATATCTGTGCAGCTTATCGCAAGAATTGCTAATACAAAAACACCGTTGCATATGGATTTTGGTATAGGTGATGTCATTGTACCAGAATCTGAAATGCGTACACTCATAACACAATTAGATGATTTTGAAGAAGTAGAAATAGCGACGTATTCATTAGAAAGTACTGTAGCAGAAAAGATAGACGCAATACTTCAGCGATTTGAATTAACAAGTCGAATGAAGGATTTTTATGATATCTATTATATTGCTTCTACATTTGATTTTGATGGTGCGGTTTTGTATGAAGCGATTAAGGATACTATTGAAAATAGAGGAACAATTCTAGAGTTAGACTCTTTTGACAGAATAGAGAACCTAAAGAATGATGAGGTTCTATTGAAAAGATGGTCAGCATTTCAGAAGAAATTCGCAATTGAGTTATCCTTTGATGAAACAATTCTTTTTTTTGATAAATTTTTAAGAGTGTTGTTAACAGAAATAGTAGATAGCAATGGGTTTTCGGGACAGTGGGATTCGAAGAAGCAAAGCTGGTAGAAGAATTTGTAGTTTCTTGGAAATGTGGAGTGGCCATCAGAATCATATATTAAAGCTTGTGTGAAGATGCCGCAGGAAAAACGATTGGAACTCAGGCATATTGGACCGATTGCGATGAAAGGGGCTAGAAAATGACTCAACACAGAGCAGAGGATGGTTCACCACTTGTGTTGCACCTCGAACTCCTAAATGAATGGTGTGAAGAAGAAGACAAGCAGCTATTAATGCGGTATGCAGATGCAACTGAAAGGGGCACAATTGAAAGCGTTATTATAATACCAGAAGATATGCCTTTACATAATCTGCATTATGCTATTCAAAGGTTGTTTGGATGGCAAAATTCCCATTTAAGATCTTTTTATATGGATGCAAAAGATTTCAAGAGATTAACAGAGGAGCGCGTTTATAAATGGTCTATTCTTGCGGGTATACTTTTTAAAGGTGTTCCAGAAGATACTGATAATCAGTTTTGGGATGAGGATTACTCAGGTGGAAGTATTAAGTCTTGGCTTAGAAAAAAGTACACCGGGCCTTATATTTATAAAGGATATATCGAAAACTATGATGTGGCTCAGCGGGATGTTCAAAATTTATTTCAGCGGTTGCCTGTCATAGCCGTGAAGGAATCGTTTCAGGAATATTTAAAACGTAATAAAGGTAAGAAGGACAGTGAGAAATCACCTGTTCGAGTACTTAAAAAAGCACCAATTGGTGAACTAACAATCCAGGAATTGAATGATGCTATTATATTCGACACAGGATTTAGTGAGCTGTTGGAACGGATTAAGGTAAGGCAAGTGCTGGGTGCGGAAGGTGACAGCTTGGCAAGCTATATTGAGCTTTTAGAAAGTCAATTAACCGGACGTGCTTTTAAGCCTGTGACGGAGACACTGCTGTATAACTATGATTATGGCGACGATTGGCGCGTTGAAATAAAAAGATATAGAGATCCCGAAGTTTTGATCGATAAAGGATTTGTAGATGAGTCTGACTTGCGTGAAGCACTTGAAACGGTTAAGAAAAAGCATAAACCTGTTTGCATTTATAAGAAAGGCATATTTGTAATGGATGATGTAGGGGGAATGTCTGGCTTTACAAATTTTATGCACACAATATATTTAGGAAAAGATGTCGACGAGAAAAAGGATATTCGACTGTGGGCGAAGGGCATGGGCTGGAGTACTCGTAAAGTTGAACCAAGTAAAATGCTGTAATATAATCTCGTTGCACTGCTGTTATGATTCTAAACAGATAAGTGATCATATGATCAAATAAACCGCAGATAATACCAATGCGGTGAACCTTACCATAAGTAAGTGCAGTCTCTACAAAATGGACATAGAAAATCTAGGATGAGGTTGAACTCGACTGAGATTTTGTATTGCGATTAATTCAGCGATAGAGTTATGTTATACTGAGTTCAAAATTAATAATAATATCGGTTGAATAAGTTTAATCAGTTTTAAAAAGCAAAAAATAGAACAAAAAAATTATAAATTCAAAAGAGGAGAACACATGAAAAAGGACCTATACATAGATTTCGACTCGACGATAGTCAACTCAGATAAAGCTATCTGCCAAATCTACAACGAACGCTACAGCCACTACGAGGATTTTATCCAAGCAGATTGGAGAAAACATTCAAATTGGGCTTATAAGAATGTATGCCCACTGATCCATGTTCATACCGAAGAGCCTAGTCAAGTGATTAAGGACTTCTATGGGGATCAACATTTCTTCGATTATCTGGAGTTCTATGATGATGCAAAAAGAGTCATAGGACGTTTGGTAGAAAAGTACAACGTTATTATTTGTACATCTGCATTTCCAATGAATGCGTCTAAGAAAGTGCTATGGATTGAGGAGCATCTGCCTGAAGTCGATGAGATAATTATTCTTATCAATAAGTCGGGGAATGGTTACGGCAAAGAGCGTGTGGCTATGATGGAAGAAGATTCCATATTCATTGATGATCATCCTACCAATCTTAAGTCCACCAAAGCGTCTCAAAAGTACTTGTTTAAGTTCAAGGAGACGGATTATAACGGTGGCTATGATGGGAATGTGGTTTCCAGTTGGAAAGAGGTTGAGGAGATATTACTTTAAAATACATTCTCTTACAGTCTGAATTCGCTAAAATAATCTTAATTTGAAACCAAGAATGGACACTTACCAAATAGCACTGCACAGATAAGCAAAAAGGATCTGCTCAATAAGTATAATCACTTATTAGGCAGATCCTTTATTAATTAATATGATAAAGTGCTTGATTTTGTAGGTTGCTTAAGCGAGTTCATCAGTCGATACATGGTATTGTGGGTCTTCCATGATATTGACTTCAACAATGTCTTCAGCATTTTTAAGAAGAATTTTACATTCAGGACTCAGGTGACGTAAGTGGATTTCCTTGCCGTTACTTAGATACTTCGCCGTCAATGAGTCAATCGCTGCAATAGCAGAGTGATCGTGAACATGAGAGTTCAGGAAGTCAATGATGACATTATCAGGATCCTCATTTACGTTAAAGAGACTTTGGAAGTTTTGAATAGATCCAAAGAACAGGGGTCCGTTTAGATGATAAACCTTTGTGCCGTCGGATTCCATTTCAACTGTTGCTGTTGTCTGTTTTCCTTTATTCCATGCAAATACAAGTGCTGAAAGGATAATACCAATAGCTACTGAAACTGCCAAGTTTGTAAGTACAGTAACAACAGTAACGACGAGTATTACAAGAGCGTCTGACTTTGGAATCTTGCCGAGCATATAGAGCGACGACCATTCAAATGTCGCAATAACTACGACGAACATAATTCCAACAAGTGCTGAAATTGGAATCATAGAAATTAGGCCTGAACCAAACAGAACAAACGCAAGAAGCGAGAGTGCTGCAGCAATACCCGATGCTCTACGTGTACCACCAGATTTAATATTCAGCATACTTTGACCAATCATTGCGCAACCGCCCATACCGCCAAAGAATCCGCAGACGATGTTTGCAAGTCCCTGACCAATACATTCTCTGTTGCCGTGACCACGTGTGTTGGTTGTTTCATCAATTAGACTCATTGTCATAAGAGACTCAATAAGTCCAATTGTAGCCATAACTGCGGAGTAAGGCAGTATCACCATAAGAAAATCAAGATTCAGAGATATATTTGGTATGTGGAACTTTGGAAGTCCACCTGAAATTACGGCAAGATCTCCAACCGTACGAGTTGAAATGTTAAATGCTTTTACAAGCACAGTCACAACAAGAATCGCAACGAGCGTAGATGGTATCGCTTTCGTAACCTTTGGGAAGAATTTTACGATAGCCATTGTGAGTAAAATTAAACCAAACATAATGTAAAGCTCTGGACCTGTAATCCATTCATGTCCAATTTTAAATTGCTCAAACTGAGATATAAAGATGATCAACGCAAGTCCGTTAACAAATCCGATCATAACAGGATGTGGAACCAACCTGATAAATTTTCCAAGCTTGAATACACCTGCTAATATTTGAATAATCCCCATGAGTACGACGGATGCAAAGAGGTATTCAACGCCATGCGTGGCCACCAATGCGACAACAACAACCGCAATAGCGCCTGTCGCCCCCGAGATCATACCCGGTCTGCCACCAAAAATGGATGCAATAAGACCGATAAAGAAAGCAGTATACAGCCCGACAAGAGGTTCAACGCCGGCAACAAAAGCGAATGCAATTGCCTCGGGAACCAGTGCGAGTGCAACGGTTA
>Ga0209272_10002549_pt1 | contig 10139 bp, 8 predicted proteins | sample tdDd002_FD_187125 | JGI IMG/M metagenome (GOLD analysis project Ga0209272, IMG submission 187125) | Marine sediment microbial communities from the Atlantic coast under amendment with organic carbon and nitrate - tdDd00.2 (SPAdes)... | ecosystem: Environmental > Aquatic > Marine > Coastal >... | reverse complement strand
AAATGTATTGGCAACAGGAGCTTCGATCTCAGCCTCATCTAACTTGAGTCTGCCTGTTTTTACATATTTTTTATAGACTTCATCGCTTACCTCCACACTACAATTCCCCTCATAGAGCTCAGAATAATCTACCTTGTCGGTCTGATAATCCTCTACATTCATAGCAAGGGCATCCGCCTTTATCCTCATATTGATATCTTTAGATACAAGGATGACCTTCTTGTCGGGGTTGTGCTTTTGTATACCAAGAGTTGTAGAAAGGATCCTGTTATCTACCACATCTCTTTTTAATGCAGTGGGAAGAAGGGAGATATCATCTCTCATCTCTACTCTGAAAAAGATATCCTCATCTAACCTTACTCCCTTAGCGAGGCAGCCACCTTCTCTGAAACCGTCTATAACTCTTGAGGCAATCCTGGCCTGGGGACCTGTATTGGGCTGCTTTTTTAATTTGTCGATCTCCTCTATTACAAAGATGGGGATAATAACATCATTGTCTCTAAAATTTAATATGGCCTTGGGGTCGTGGATCAATACATTGGTGTCAAGTACATAAATTTTTCTCATCACTTTCACTCCCTCATAACGTTTTATGTAAGGCTTATTAGAATAAAGAACCACTTTTCCTTGTTTAAGATTATTTTTTATAGAGGTGTTGGTGAAAGTTTCCAAAGTTTCCCTTTAAATTTTAGGCTAGATATATTATAATAAAGTTGGAAAAATATGTTGATTTAGGAGGATGAAATGGTAGGATTATTAACAGTATTATTATTTGTATTCGCATTATCTCTTATAGTGTTAGTGCTTATTCAGCCAGATAGAAGTCGTGGAATGTCAGGAAGTATGGGTTCTGGAGGTTCAAACACAGTATTTGGTGTGTCTCAGGACGGAGGACCGCTGGCGAAAATTACAGAAGTTGTTGCAACTCTGTTTATTGTAACATCGCTATTACTTTACCTAATAAAATAGGTTAGAAGGCGTGTTGAACTTCAACATGCCTTTTTTCTAATTTTGTAAAATAAGGAATTTTAGTCCCTTGCGGATAGGAGAAAAAAGGGGAAACTTAAGTGGAAGTACTCCTTAAAAAAGATTAGTTCAATTCAGGATGTGAAGCCTATGAAGAGCTTGTTTCATGGAAATTTTGACAAGATAAGACCCCTTGCATATCAGATGAGACCTAAAAATCTCACCGAGTATGTGGGACAGGAAGAGGTTATCGGGAGCAGAAGTGTTCTCAGAAACCTTATAGATAAAGGAAAGATAGTAAACTCTATCTTCTTTGGACCACCAGGTACAGGTAAAACATCCCTGGCTGAGCTTATATCAGGGGAACTTGAGTATACCTTTGAAAAGCTAAATGCTACAACAGCTAATCTGTCGGATTTCAGAGAGGTGGTAGAAAAAGCTAAGAGAAGGATAGAGATGGAAAACAGAAGAACTCTGCTTTTTTTAGATGAGATCCACAGGTTTAATAAACTTCAGCAGGATGCTCTTCTTCCCTATACAGAGGACGGACTCATAGTACTTATCGGAGCTACTACAGAAAATCCATATTATAATCTGAATAATGCCCTGCTTTCTAGATGTATGGTATTTGAATTTAAAAGATTGGATGCCGGGCATATAGAAAAGCTTATAAAGGCAGGAGTTGAAAAGCTGGGACTAAAGGAACTGTCAAAGCCTATGACAGAGACGATACTGGAGCTGGCAAGAGGCGATGCAAGAACAGCATTAAACTATGTGGAGCTATACGGCAACACATGGGACACTCTCAGTGAAGATGAGATAAGGGAGCTCTTTAAGAAGAGAAAAGAGGGCTACCATAAAAAAGAAGATAAATATAACATAATATCAGCTTTTATAAAAAGTATCAGGGGAAGTGACCCGGATGCAGCTATCTACTGGCTGGCAAGGATGCTGGACGGTGGTGAAGACCCTAAATATATCGCAAGAAGGCTCATGATACATGCCAGTGAAGATGTGGGGATGGCCAATCCGGAAGCTATGCTCATATGTCACGCTGCTATGGATAGTGCAGAAAAGATAGGTATGCCAGAGGTGAGGATAATCCTGTCTCAGGCTACAATATACCTGGCTATATCCTCTAAGAGTAACAGCTGTGAGACAGCTATAGATACAGCTCTTGCAGAGATAAGAGTGGGAAATCTTCAGGAGGTACCAAAACACCTGACCAAGCAGCATAGTAATATGTATAAATATCCCCATGCCTATGAGGGGAACTTTGTAGACCAGGAGTATATGGACAGACCCGGAAGATACTATGTCCCTGGAGAAAATAAAAATGAAAAACTAATACAGCAGAAACTGACCAAGCTGTGGAAAGATAAAAAATAAACTGAGATAAAATAATGATGAGGTGAGAAGATGAAATTACTGAAAGCAGTAAGAGGTACGAAGGATATCTTTGGTGAAGATGCAGCTAAGTATAACTATATAGTAAACACAGCAAGTGAAGTATTTGAAGCTTACGGGTACTCTATGATAAAGACGCCTATTTTTGAGGAGACAAACCTATTTAAAAGGGGAATAGGAGAGGGAACAGACGTAGTTTCTAAGGAGATGTATACCTTCACAGACAGAGGAGAAAGAAGTCTGACGCTGAGACCAGAGGGAACAGCAGCAGTTGTGAGATCTTACCTTGAGCATAAGATATATGGAAAGGAAGACTTTACAAAATACTACTATATGGGATCTATGTTCAGATATGAGAGACCACAGGCTGGAAGACAGAGAGAGTTTAATCAGCTGGGAGTAGAGGCTCTGGGAGAGTCATCACCAGTCCTTGATGCAGAAGTTATTGCAATGGGATATAAGCTTCTTGAAAAGCTGGGAATAACAGACCTTGAAGTAAATATAAACTCAATAGGTGGAAATGATTCAAGAACTAAATACAGAGAGACTCTTATAGACTTCCTGACACCATTAAAGGATGAGCTTTGTGAGGACTGTGCAACAAGGTATGAGAACAACCCTCTAAGAGTACTAGACTGTAAGAACCCTAAGTGTAAGGAGCTTATTACAGATTCACCTAAGATTACAGATTCTTTAGATGAACAGGAGAAGGCTCACTTTGAAGGGGTAAAGAAATATCTTGATATCTTCGGGGTAAAGTATGTGGTAAACTCAAACCTTGTAAGAGGACTGGATTACTACTCAAGTACAGTTTATGAGATAGTGACTAATAAACTGGGAGCTCAGGGAACAGTTCTTGGAGGAGGAAGATATGATGGTCTTCTGACTCAGCTTGGAAACAAGGAGATACCTGCATTTGGATTTGCTGCAGGAATAGAAAGAATAATGATGCTTATTGGCGATAACTACCCTTCAAACACTCCAGAGGTTCACATTGCATGGCTTGGAGAGGAAACAGCAGAGTATGCTTTTGCTGTGGCAGATAGGCTGAGAACCGCAGGAATCAAAGCTAATATAGAGTTTGTAAATAAATCTATGAAAGCAAGTATGAAAAAAGCTGATAAACTAGGTGTAGACTATACTATAATCATCGGTAGTGAAGAGATGGAAAATGGTAGGTTAGTTCTGAAAAACTTTGCTGAAAGAACCCAGGAAACACTCACAATAGATGAGGCAATAGCAGTACTTACTAAGTAATTAAATGTTTAATAGATAATAGATCATATAAATAATCGTAAAGGTGGTAATGAGGATGACGTATAGAACGCATAACCTTGGAGAACTAAGGAAGGAAGATATAGGTAAGAAAGTAACTCTATCTGGTTGGGTAGCAACTAAAAGAGATCTTGGAGGACTTACTTTTATCGACCTTAGAGACAGAGAGGGAGTAACTCAGATAGTATTCCCTGACAATGTAAGTGAAGAGATAGCGAGTCTTGCAAATGAAATAAGAACTGAAGGTGTAATAAAGATAACTGGTGAAGTAAAGGAGAGATTCTCTAAAAATACTAATATGCCTACTGGAGATGTAGAGGTATTCGTTGAAGAGATGGAAATTCTTAATAACTGTGAAGTATTACCATTCCAGGTTACCGGTGATGAGAACTTATCTGAGACGATCAGACTAAAGTACAGATACTTAGATATCAGAAGAAAGCAGATGGCAAGAAATCTAAGAGCAAGACATAACATGATGACTGCTATAAGAGAGTATATGAATGAAAAAGGATTTATGGACGTAGATACACCTCTACTTACAAAGTCAACTCCAGAAGGAGCAAGAGACTTCCTTGTACCAAGCAGAAGCGGGGAGTTCTATGCACTACCTCAGTCACCACAGCTATTCAAGCAGCTTCTTATGGTTGCAGGAATAGAGAGATACTATCAGGTAGCTAAGTGTTTCAGAGATGAAGATCTAAGAGCAGACAGACAGCCTGAATTTACTCAGCTGGATATCGAGATGTCATTTGTAACTATGGATGATGTAATGAGCGAGATAGAAGGTCTTGCTAAAAAGGTATTTGCCGGGGTAACTGGTGAAGAAGCTAACTATACATTTGAAAAGATGGCGTATGCTGAAGCTATGGAAAGATTTGGTTCAGATAAGCCAGATGTAAGATTTGGTGTGGAACTAAAGGAACTTACTGACATCATGAAGGATTGTGGATTTAAAGCATTCTCTGGTGTAGCAGCATCTGGAGGTCTTGTAAAGGCAGTAGTAGCACCAGGATGTGCTGAAAACTTCTCTAGAAAGGTATTAGGAGACTATGAGAACTATGTAAAGACTTACTTTGGAGCTAAGGGACTGGCTTGGATCAAAGTAACTGAAGAGGGAGTAAACTCTCCAATCGCTAAGTTCTTCTCTGAAGAAGAGATGGCAGCTATCCTTGAAAGAACAGGAGCAGTAGCTGGAGATGTAATCATGATCCTTGCTGACAAGGAAAAGGTAGTATACGACGGACTAGGTGCTCTTAGACTTGCTCTAGGAAAGGACCTTGACCTTATCGATAAAAATGAGTTTAAATTCCTATGGATCGTAGACTTCCCTATGTTTGAGTGGAGTGAAGAGGAAGCTAGATACAAGGCTCAGCACCACCCATTCACATCTATAAAGGAAGAGGATATGGAAGCGTTCATGGCAGGAGAGATGAAGTCTGTAAGAACTAACTCATATGACATGGTATTAAATGGTTCTGAAATTGGTGGAGGATCTATAAGGATCCACAACCAGGAGTTACAAGCAAAGGTATTTAAGCAGCTGGGACTATCTGATGAAGAAGCAAGAGAAAAGTTTGGATTCTTTATAGATGCATTTAAATATGGTGCACCACCTCACGGAGGATTAGCATTTGGTATCGATAGATGGTTAATGGTAATGATGAAAGAGGACTCGATAAGAGACGTGATGCCGTTCCCTAAGACAAACAAGGGTCAGTGTCTAATGACTCAAGCTCCGGGAATAGTAGAGGATGACCAGTTAGAGGAGTTATTCCTAAAAAGCACTTATGTAGAAGAGACGAAATAAGTACATATTGTGCTCAAAACAAAAATAAATTAATAAAAAACTATGAAAAGACTTGAAAAAAGAAAAACATAGTGCTATACTTAATCTAAGAGAAAGAAGTACTGGTCTATGCGCATCTACCTTGATGTTTTGGGCCTAAGGTCGTCACGGGGTTGGCGCTGTTAGCGATAATCAATCAGGTCACGAGGGTACAACGAACCCCTACGGACCCTGGTTACCAGTTAACATCTGACTACCACTTATTGAACTCGGCGACCAAAACTATACAGGTGGGCGGTAGACCGGTTTTCTTTTCTTAGGACTAACTTTAGTCCTTTTTTTTTTCAAAAAAAATATAGTGGTAAAAACTATCCTGCCTTTAGTGTGACAGGTGTCTAGTGAAAATATCGAGGAGGTAAAGCCTCCCTGCCCCTGGTATAAACTTTGATTTATCTGGGTGGTATATAAAATTATAGAAAGGAAACTTATTAAATGATATTAATTGAAAAGCAGATTGCTGATATATTTAAAAAGACAGTGGAAGCTCTCTATGGAGAGCAGGAACTAAGAGCTATCGATATAACTCTTGCAACAAATGAAAAGTTTGGAGATTTTCAGACAAACTTTGCCATGGTAAACTCTAAAGTACTAAAGAGTAACCCAAGAGCTATCGCTGAAAATGTAATAAACAACCTTGTGGAAAACAATATAATTGAGAAGGTAGAGATAGCCGGACCAGGATTTATAAACATCTTCCTAAAGGATGAGTTTATGGGAGAAACTGTAAAAACTATATCTAAGGAAGAGTATGACCTTTCATTCCTAAACAGAGAGGGAGAGGTAGTAATCGATTATTCATCACCTAATATTGCTAAAAGAATGCATATAGGTCACCTTAGATCTACTATTATCGGAGATTCAATCAAAAGAATATATAACTACCTTGGATACAATACAGTATCTGACAACCATATTGGTGACTGGGGAACTCAGTTTGGTAAGCTTATCATAGGATACAGAAGATGGCTTAACCAGGATGCATATAAGGAAAATGCCATTGAAGAACTGGAAAGAGTATATGTGGAGTTTGCAAGAGCAGCAGAGGAAGATGAGTCTTTAGAGGATCTTGCAAGAGAGGAATTAAAGAAACTTCAGGATGGTGACGAGGAAAATAACAGACTTTGGAAGGAGTTTATCCAGGTGTCACTGGATGAGTATAACAAGCTTTATGAGAGAATGGATGTAAAGTTTGATACATACTACGGAGAGTCTCACTACCACGATATGATGCCAGGTGTGGTAGAGGAATTAAAGGAAAAGGGAATAGCTGTGGAAGATCAGGGAGCTCAGGTAGTATTCTTTGATGAAGAGACAAAACTTCACCCTTGTATCGTACAGAAGAAAGATGGGGCATTCCTATACTCTACTTCTGATATCGCTACAATAAAATCAAGAAGACAGGATTATAATATCAATAAGCTGGTATATGTAACTGATGAGAGACAGCAGGATCACTTCAGACAGTTCTTCAAGATAACTGATATGCTTGGATGGGAAGTTGAAAAGGATCATGTATGGTTTGGAATCATGAGATTTGCTGAAGGGATCTTCTCTACAAGAAAGGGTAACGTAATCAGACTGGAGCAGCTTTTAGATGAAGGTAAGAAGAGAGCACTGGCTGTAGTAGAGGAAAAGAACCCTACACTATCAACAGAGGAAAAGGAAAATATAGCAGAGGTTGTAGGTGTGGGAGCGATAAAGTATGCTGACCTTTCACAGAACAGACAGTCTGCTGTAATCTTTGAATGGGATAAGATCCTAAGCTTTGAAGGGAACACAGCGCCATATCTTCAGTATTCATACGCAAGAATTCAGTCTATCCTGAGAAAAGGATCTGAAAATGGCAAGGTAGTAAATGAAGAGGTTACTGTAAAGCTTGGAGAAAAGGCAGAAAAAGCTCTGGCACTATTTTTAACTCAGCTTCCAAATATAGCTATGAAGGCGTCTGAAACATATAAACCAAATCTTCTTACAGACTACTTATTTGAGCTGGCAAAGAAGTTTAATACTTTCTACAACTGTTGTCCAATTCTAAATCAGGAGGATGAGGTTCTTTACTCTAGACTTCTTCTTGCTGAAAGAACGGCAAAGGTACTTAAGGAAGGTTTAGATCTTCTTGGAATAAAAACTGTAGACAGAATGTAATCTATAAAGGAGCTGATATGTTCAGCTCCTTTTTTTATTGGTAATAATGTAAAGAGAAGTCGTATTATTTATAACAGGGAGCTCACGGAATTCTAATGGAAATAATAAAAATTTCTAGTGGAATGCCAGAGCTTTATCCTGAAACACCATAAAATTAAAGTTAAGAAGTATCGTTAATTTTTAAGAAAAATGGAAGTTGATAAAGGGAGAGAAAAGTGATATGATACTCTATCAAAGTTTATTAGTAATGAGGTAAGTAATATGTTGAAGTTTAAAGTTTTAGGAGTCTTTCTGGCTCTGCTCTATTCATTTTTCTCCTATACAATAAGTTATAAGGATGATTATTCTGTAAAAAAAGATGTTTTTATAGAAAGTCAGATAAGAAAGTTAGATCCTGAAAGCAGGGATATAGTGAGGTCTGATCTCAAGCTGCAGGAGAGGTTCAATATAAATGTATCTCAAAACCAACTTTCACTAGGGTCATTTAAAACAGCTATTCCGGTAGTGGCTGAAAAGAATTCTAAAGAATCCATAGTAAAGAATAAAAAAGATCTTTTCTATAAAAGTCTTGCAACTGAAAGATACCGGGTGCTAAGAAATTAAAAAAACCTTCTTAAAAAATTAGATTAAATCAATTATTTTACGGAGGAAAAGATGGATACGAGTATAAACTTTGAATTTTTAGATGGAAACTATACAATGACAGATAAAGAGATAGATGTTAAAACAAATATAAAAAAGAGTGCAGAAAATAATGTGAAGGTAAGTATAAAAGAAGCTGAGGATGCAGAGGACGGAAGTATTCTTGACTTAGAAACTTCTAAACTAGAGATGATAGTGACTTTTTATCCCCTTCTCATAGCCTATGTAGGAATGGGAGTATTTCTGGCGGTAAAACTTGCTTTAGGATTTATCCAGTAATGAAAAACAATTAATATAAAGATACTTTATTAAAAGCCGCAGGATTTCCTGCGGCTTTTTTTATACTTTAAGAAACTATAAAGGAAAGCTGTAAGCTTTTATCTGTTTACACAACTTTGTTAAGTTGTGTACCAGTAATCATATTCATAAATATCATTGATTATCAGCAAAGTGCCCAGTCGAATGAGGCATAGTCTCTTTTCTTGTCTTCTTGAATATAAAGTATTTTACCTATAAATGTCCCTCTTTAATTTTATAAAGGAGAGTGCTGTAATTTCTTTTGTTGAAAATAAAAAAAATTATAGAGGAAGAGAAGGAGGTAAGTAAGTAAGATATAGTATAGGAATAATTTTATAAAGGGGGTGAGCAGAGATGGCAGAAAACAGAAGGAGTGGAGGGATCTTATTCTGGAAACTAAGGGAGAGAGGACTTGCAGTAAAGCTGTGGGGCAGCTGCGAAGTAACAAGAGTCATGGGAGAAAGGTCGAAAGAAAAAAAAGAATTATTTAAAGATATTCTCACCTCTAAAAACTGCGGTGAGGAGCATTATCTAATATTTAGTGGATTAACAAGGGAGTTCATAGGAGGTTATGGGCTGATTCCTTATGATGCGCCAAACAGAACATATATAGCTGAGATCTACCTGAGAAAAGATAAGGGGCTTAATAGTCTTTTAATGTGTAAAACTATGCTGAATAATATCTTTAACGAGGTGGGAGTGAGGATTATTTTTACAGATAGAGATGAGTGGAGCGGTCTTTCAGAGGATGATCTGGAGAGGTTTGGCCTTGTATATATAAAAAGAAGTCACTACAGAGGGATACCTCTTGACAGAGGGTATTATGTTATGGAGAGGAGATAAGGTGTTAAAGGAGGTTAACCTTTTAATATTAGGCTCTTTAAAATGAACGAATACAACATTAATAAACTGCTATCATATTGTAAAGGAACCTTTAAGTATCCCTTAAGAAGAATAATATGTAAGTGTAATTTAAAAGACATATAAAAGACATAAAAGAAGGGTATTATACTCTTGTAGCAAGCAATAAACTCTCTCAGTTTTGTAGAAATATGAAACGCCCCAAATAAAAAAGGATGAGGACGCCCTTCTTCATCCTTTTTAAATTTTTTGAATGAGAATAAAATAATAAAAATTATTTGATAAAAAAAGAGATAACTTTAAAATCATATTAGTAAAACATATAAATGACACAGAAAGAGGTTATTATACATTTGTAGCAAGCAATAAACTCTCTCTGTTTTATACAAGTATAAAACAAACCCAATTAAGAAAAGTACAACGACGCCCTTCGTTGTACTTTTTTTAATTTTAAATATTAGACTGTTGTCAAAGTAACTCTTTACCTTAGTAGTCGACTGCAAGCAATCGTCTAACACCACTATAAAAATATTCCTTCGTTAATTTCCAGCAAAAGAAACGAAAACTTTGTTATACTTATAAAAATTATTGCTGAAGGTCTTGATTTCTTGGTTACTTTCTGTATGCCGTGACTGAAGGGAAGAAATACCCTTGGGGTGCAAGACAGAAGTGACAAATTTAAAAATAGAGTTTTGCT
>Ga0209272_10002548_pt1 | contig 10142 bp, 8 predicted proteins | sample tdDd002_FD_187125 | JGI IMG/M metagenome (GOLD analysis project Ga0209272, IMG submission 187125) | Marine sediment microbial communities from the Atlantic coast under amendment with organic carbon and nitrate - tdDd00.2 (SPAdes)... | ecosystem: Environmental > Aquatic > Marine > Coastal >... | reverse complement strand
TCTCTTCACTCAGTGCTTTAACTGTTAATTGTGTCATGCCGCTTCCTCCTTGCTGATATTATGCTTCTTCGCCGAACCAACAGATGTTACGCGCAGCCATAATAAGCTCACCTGCACGCTCTTCTGTCAGGCCATCAATACCTTCTAAATCATCGATACCTTGGTCAGCCAAGTCTTCTAGTGTTGCCACGCCTTTCGCTGCCAATTTAAACGCCATTTCGCGCTCTAGGCCTTCAAGACCTAGTAGGTCTTCAGCAGGCTCTAGACCTTCAAATGACTCTTCTTGCGCTAGAGCGATTGTCGTTAGTGCGTCTTTAGCACGGCTACGAAGTTCTTCTACAAGTTCTTCGTTCAGACCATCAACTTCTAGTAGTTCGTTAACTGGAACGTACGCAACTTCTTCTAGCGTTGAGAAACCTTCTTCAACAAGCAGTTGAGCGAAGTCTTCTTCAATGTCTAGGTACTTCATGAAGTTTTCGATAGATGCTTGAGACTCTTCAGCATGCTTCTTCTGAAGATCCGCCACTGTCATTACGTTTAGTTCCCAACCAGTCAGTTGAGATGCTAGACGTACGTTTTGACCGTTACGACCGATAGCTTGTGCTAGGTTGTCTGCCTCAACAGCGATGTCCATTGAGTGTGCATCTTCATCAACAATGATAGAAGCAACATCAGCTGGTGCCATTGCGTTGATTACGAATTGAGCTGGGTTATCGTCCCAAAGAACGATATCAATACGCTCGCCACCAAGCTCACCAGATACTGCTTGTACACGTGCACCACGCATACCAACACACGCACCTACAGGGTCGATACGTTTGTCGTTTGTTTTAACAGCAATCTTAGCGCGAGAACCTGGATCACGTGCAGCACCTTTCAGTTCGATGATTTCTTCAGCGATTTCTGGCACTTCTACACGGAACAGTTCAGCCAACATTTCTGGCTTAGAACGTGTAATGAAAAGTTGGAAACCACGAGCTTCTGGAGCAACTTTGTAAAGAAGACCACGAACACGGTCACCTGGACGGAAGTTTTCACGAGGAAGTTGGTCATCACGAAGAATAACCGCTTCTGCGTTATTACCTAGGTCAAGAACGATCGTCTCACGGTTTACTTTCTTAACAGCACCAGTGATAAGATCACCTTCGTTGTCAATGAACTGTTCTACGATCTGTGCGCGCTCTGCTTCACGTACTTTTTGTACAATAACTTGCTTCGCAGTTTGCGTTGTAATTCGGTCGAATGTAACAGAAGGGATATCGTCTTCTACGAAATCACCTAGTTGAAGATCTGCATCTTCATATTGTGCCGCTTCTAGTGAGATTTCTTTTGTTGGGTTTTCAACTTCATCAACAACCAACCAACGGCGGAATGTTTCAAACTCACCCGTTTTACGGTCAATGGCAACACGCACATCGATTTCGATTTCGTATTTTTTCTTTGTAGAAGTTGCTAGAGCAATCTCAAGAGCTTCAAAGATACGCTCACGAGGTACCGCTTTTTCATTCGATACCGCTTCTGCTACCGCTAAAATTTCTTTACTCATTGTATTTAGCCTCTAAGCTTCAAATTTTTTAGGGAACTAAAATTTAGGGATCAGGTTAGCTTTTGAAATGTTACTTAGAGCAAACTCTTCTTGTTGCCCCTCACAAGTAACTGCAATTGTCTCACCATCTACGCTGTGGATAATGCCTTTCCACTTACGACGGTTTGCAACAGCCATTTTCAATACGATGCTGACCTCGTGACCAATAAATTGCTCGTAATGTGCTGCTTTGAAAAGTGGTCTTTCTAAGCCTGGAGAAGAAACTTCTAGGCTGTAAGCAACAGAAATTGGATCTTCAACGTCTAATACCGCACTTACCTGATGGCTAACTTCTGCACAGGCATCTACGTTAATACCATTTTCATGGTCGATGTAGATACGTAACGTTGAGTGCGCACCCGCACGAATAAATTCTAATCCAACTAACTCGTAGCCTGTTGCCTCTACTGGAGCTTCAAGCATTTCAGTAAGTTGTCTTTCTAAACCAGTCATTTTAACCACTCCAGAAACAAAAAAAGGGCTCAGAGCCCAATCAAAAAACCAAGCAGTATCTGAGTAATTATAAAAACTCAGATAACAAAAAACCCCGAAAAGTCGGGGTTTTATGCTGCTGGACCCTGATACGTTAAGATTAGCAAAAAGTGCTTTTCTTAACTCACAGTGTGGTTAGCACTGTGCAAACTTGCCAATCGAGTCATTCTTTCCAACGAAAGAAGAGATTGGTTGCGGGGGCCGGATTTGAACCGACGACCTTCGGGTTATGAGCCCGACGAGCTACCAAGCTGCTCCACCCCGCGTCCGACTTGCTGAGCATTATACCGCCAAACAAGTGATTTACAAGTTTGTAAATTTATGGTGCCGAGAGAGGGACTCGAACCCTCACACCAAAGGCACTAGCACCTCATGCTAGCGTGTCTACCAATTTCACCATCTCGGCTACACAAACCTTACAGCTTATTGAGGAATTTCATCACCAGTTGGTGCTGGAACTTCACTCGCTGCATCATTAACTTGCTCTACAACTTGTTGTTGACCTAGTGTTGGATCAACCCATTGAGATTCTGTCTTATGTGTAGACATACGACCAAGTAGCAAGCTAACGATAAAGAATACTGTTGCTAAAATAGCAGTTGTTCGGGTTAGGAAATTACCTGAGCCGCTTGCACCAAACACTGTGTTTGAAGCACCAGCACCGAACGAGGCTCCCATATCTGCGCCTTTACCTTGTTGAATCAACACAAGGCCAATCACACCAAGCGCTGCCAACAGGTAAATCACAAGTAGAACTGAAAACATTTTTTCCACCTATGTTCCAAATTGTTGAGCCAGCGCCGTTCATAAGTTCAAACAATGAGCATTACGAACAAGGCTAGCGACCTCCTGACTGGAGGCCGAGCAATACTAGCGAAAGCCAGCAACGCTGACAAGGGGAAATTGCCAAAAAAACAATGGCAAAAGCCCAAGCGGTCAAAAAAAGGGCAAAACTTACTCTTAATTCACCACATTAACCTAAGAAAACTTAACAGTTATCTTTGATTGCTTGAGCGATCTTTAACGCAGAACTCTGAACTAAGTCAGCATCTTCACCTTCAACCATCACCCTTAGTAAAGGCTCTGTGCCTGACTTACGCAGAAGAACACGGCCTTTTTCACCTAGTTCAGATTCTACTTCAGCCACTGCATCAAGCACGGCACTAGCCTCGAGAGGATTGCTATCACCTTCAAAACGTACATTTTCTAGCACTTGAGGGTACAAGGTCATACCTTGAGACAAATCATGTAATGACATCTCACTGCCAACAATAGAAGCAAGCACCTGTAGTGCAGCTACGATAGCATCTCCGGTCGTAACCTTGTCCAGCAAAATCACGTGACCAGAGTTTTCTGCACCGATCTTCCACCCTTTTTCTAGCAAGCGCTCCATAACATAACGGTCACCGACTGCTGCACGCACGAAAGGAATACCTAATTGCTTCAGACCATTTTCCATGCCTAGGTTGGTCATTAGTGTACCAACCACACCGCCTTTCAGTTCACCTCGGCGTAGCGCGTCACGTGCGATGATATAAGCAATCTGGTCACCGTCGACCTTGTTACCTAAATGGTCAACCATGATGATTCGGTCACCATCACCATCGAACGCAAGGCCAAGATGAGCTTGCTCTTCTACAACACGTTTTTGTAATGCACGGACGTCTGTCGCACCGACTTCATCATTGATGTTAGTACCATTTGGTTCCACACCCATTGCAACAACGTCTGCACCTAGTTCTTTGAATACGTTGGGAGCAATGTGGTAAGTTGCGCCGTGTGCACAGTCAACTACGATCTTCACATTGGCAAGACTAAGCTCTGATGGGAAAGTGCTCTTACAAAATTCAATGTAACGACCTGCTGCATCATTTAGGCGTGTTGCTTTACCAAGCTCGGCAGATTCCACACATTCAATGTCTTTATCTAGCTCTGCTTCGATAGCCAATTCGATATCATCCGGAAGCTTAGTACCTTCAGATGAGAAAAACTTGATGCCGTTATCGTAGTATGGGTTGTGTGACGCTGAAATAACGATACCCGCTTCCGCTCGGAATGTTTGCGTCAGGTAAGCAACTGCCGGTGTTGGCATTGGACCAGTAAAGGTCGCTTTCAGACCAGCCGCAGCGAGACCCGCTTCTAACGCAGACTCAAGCATGTAGCCAGAAATACGCGTATCTTTACCAATAATAACTTTTTTAGTGCCTTGTTTCGCTAATACACGACCAGCCGCCCAGCCAAGCTTAAGTACAAAGTCAGGTGTAATTGGATATTGACCCACTTTTCCACGCACACCATCGGTACCAAAGTAACGTCTTTTATCAGACATATAACGTTCCTTAATTTTTTTTAGATATTGTTTTTCGTCATCTCAACAACTTTCATTGCTTCAATGGTTTCTTCGAAGTCATGAACTCGGATTATCTGAGCACCTTTCATCGCCGCAATGGTCGCACAGACCACGCTAGCGTTGGCGCATTCAGCTGCGGGTTTATCCAACAGCTTAAAGATCATCGATTTACGTGAAATGCCGGCCAAAATTGGCAGACCAAATTCGTGAAACTTCTCGAGATGAGCAAGCATATGATAATTGTGTTCAATTGTTTTGCCAAAGCCAAAACCTGGGTCGAGAATAAGTTGAGACTTATCAATACCGACCGCTTCACAAGCTGCAATACGCTCTTGGAGAAATGCCGCGACATCTTCCATCAGATCATCGTATTGAGGATTGGCCTGCATCGTACGTGGTTGGCCTTTCATGTGCATCAAGCAAATTGGCAAGTTTGCGTTCGCTGCCACTTCTAACGCCCCTGGCTCTTGAAGTGCGCGCACGTCGTTAATTAAATCTGCCCCCGCTTCAATGGCTTGATGCATAACCTCAGCTTTACTTGTGTCAATAGAAATCCAAACATCATGTTTTTCACGGATCGCTTTGATCACGGGGACAACACGCTGTAATTCTTCTTCTAGTGAAACATCCGGAGCTCCAGGGCGAGTCGACTCTCCACCAATATCGATGATGCTGACACCAGCAGCAATCATTCTCTCAGCTTGAGCAAGTGCAAGTTCAAGTGAGTTGAACTTACCACCATCAGAGAATGAGTCGGGAGTGACATTGAGGATCGCCATAACATGCGGACGAGAAAGGTCGAGAGATTTGTTGTTTGCTTTAATAATCATAGCTTTAATAATCACAACATATACAAAAACCCCGAGCTTAACTCGGGGTTTATTATCAAAGGCTACTCTTTATTCAGAGTCTTTCTTTTCTGGCGCTTCGCTTGAAGTCGCTTCTTGAGATGCCGGTTGCTCTACTGGTTTTGTAGACTCTTCCGACTTCTCTTCAGCTTTTGCTTCAGGCTTTGCTTGAGGCTTATCGTTGTCTTCTGGTTTGCTTGCAGGCTTATCACCCCAACCAGCAGGTTCACGAATCTCCGCTTTACGCTCCATCAAGTCTTCAATCTGGCCAGCATCAATGGTCTCATACTTCATTAGCGCATCTTTCATCGCATGCATGATGTCCATGTTGTCTTCCAAGATTTTCTTCGCACGGTCATAGTTACGGTCGATGATCTTACGAACTTCATCATCAATAAGTTTTGCCGTGTCATCAGACATGTGTTTAGTCTGAGTCACACTACGACCTAGGAACACTTCACCTTCTTCTTCCGCGTAAAGTAGCGGACCAAGTTTTTCAGAGAAGCCCCATTGCGTTACCATTTTACGCGCAATGTCTGTTGCACGTTCGATATCGTTAGAAGCACCTGTCGATACTTTGTCAGCACCGTAGATAAGCTCTTCCGCTAGACGGCCACCGTACAAGCTAGAAACCATTGATTCTAGGTGTTGGCGAGACATACTCACACGGTCTTGCTCAGGTAGGTACATCGTCACACCCAACGCACGACCACGTGGAATGATTGACACTTTGTACACTGGATCGTGTTCAGGAACCAAGCGACCAACAATTGCGTGACCCGCTTCGTGGTATGCTGTTGATTCTTTCACTTCTTCAGACATCACCATTGATCGGCGCTCTGCACCCATCATGATCTTGTCTTTTGCCAGTTCAAACTCAACCATAGAAACGTTGCGCTTGTTACCGCGTGCAGCGAATAGAGCCGCTTCGTTAACTAAGTTTGCTAGGTCAGCACCAGAGAAGCCTGGAGTACCACGTGCGATTAGAGAAGGCTCTACGTCACCCGCTAGAGGCACTTTACGCATGTGAACTTTTAGGATCTGCTCACGACCACGTACGTCTGGAAGACCAACAACCACTTGGCGGTCAAAACGGCCAGGACGCAATAGCGCAGGGTCAAGTACGTCAGGACGGTTAGTCGCAGCGATAACAATGATACCCTCGTTACCTTCAAAACCATCCATCTCTACAAGCATTTGGTTTAGTGTTTGTTCACGTTCATCGTGACCACCACCAACACCTGCACCACGTTGACGACCAACCGCATCGATCTCATCGATGAAGATGATACAAGGTGCCGCTTTCTTCGCTTGTTCAAACATGTCACGCACACGAGATGCACCAACACCAACGAACATTTCTACGAAGTCAGAACCAGAGATAGTAAAGAATGGTACTTTTGCTTCACCGGCAATGGCTTTCGCTAATAGCGTTTTACCAGTACCAGGAGGACCAACCATTAGAACACCCGTCGGAATCTTACCGCCCAATTTCTGGAAGCGGCTTGGATCGCGTAGGTAGTCCACCAGTTCTTTTACGTCTTCTTTTGCTTCGTCACAACCTGCAACATCCGCAAAAGTTGTCTTGATTTGCTCTTCGCTCATCATGCGAGCTTTACTCTTACCGAAAGACATAGCGCCTTTACCGCCGCCGCCTTGCATTTGACGCATGAAGAAAATCCATACACCAATCAGTAAGATCATTGGGAACCAAGAAATGAAAATTGTGCCAAGTAGGCTTTGCTCTTCAGGAGGCGTACCTTGCACTTTCACGTTTTGGTTAATTAGGTCATCTAGAAGCTTCTGATCATACACTGGCATGTAAGTGACCATTTTGGCACCACCGCCACGACGAACGAAACTAATTTCACCGTCTTTAAAAGTTGCTTCTTGAATCTGGCCTTGGCCAACTTCCTGTACAAACGTGGTGTAATCCACGGTTCTGCCATTGCTCTCTCCAGGGCCAAAGCTCTGGAATACCGACATCAACACGACAGCGATAACAAGCCACAGAATTAAATTTTTTGCCATGTCACTCAAGGTGTCAGCCTCTCGATAACTAATTGTAATTAAAGGTAGGGTACTACAGTTTATAAGCTGTAGCTATAGTGTTAACCATGCTCTAAACGAGCGAAATAGTTAACCTTTGTAACCAGTGGCTACAACAAAGACCTCTCGTGAGCGAGCTCGCGATGAGTCTGGTTTTCTGATTTTTACGACTTTAAACATGTCTCGGACTTCTTTCACAAATTGATCGAAGCCTTCACCCTGGAAAACCTTTACGACAAAGCTACCATTAGGTGCTAGAACTTGTCGACACATATCTAAAGCCAATTCAACTAAATACATAGCTCTCGGCTGATCTACAGAGTTGTTACCAGCAATATTAGGCGCCATATCAGACATTACTACGTCAACCATCGAAGGTTGGATTCGTTCTAACAAAGCATCTAAGACCGCCTCATCTCTAAAGTCTCCTTGCAGGAAGCTTACACCAGCGATTGGATCCATAGGTAGCAAGTCACACGCGATGATTTGACCTTCTTCACCTATTATCTTAGCAGCATATTGAGACCATCCGCCTGGAGCCGCGCCTAAATCGACAACAGTCATCCCAGGTTTCAACAATTTATCTTTTGTTTGGATCTCGTCTATCTTGAAGTAAGCACGTGAACGGTAGCCTTTCTTACGAGCTTCATTTGCATACTTATCATCAAAGTGTTCTTTCAACCAACGACCAGAACTAGCCGAATGTTTTTGTTTACTCATTTTAATCCCAACAAGGCGTAATTAGGAGCTATTGTTCTAATAGGCTCAACCTATTACTCAATAAATTATAGTCTTCAGCAATAGATGGCGTTAAAATAGCTTTTTTCAACCCTTATTTTAAAGAAAATTGGCCGCGTAATGAACCTAAGCACCAAACAAAAGCAGCACCTAAAAGGCCTGGCTCACAGTTTAAAACCTGTTGTGCTAATGGGCGCAAATGGACTTACAGAAGCCGTGCTAGCAGAAATTGAAATCGCTCTGAACCACCACGAACTGATCAAGATTAAAGTTGCATCAGAAGACCGTGAAACAAAGCAGCTAATCATTGATGCTATTGTGCGTGAAACTGGCGCAGAAAAAGTACAAGTTATTGGTAAAACACTTGTCCTATACCGTCAATCTGAAGAACGTAAGATCGAAATTCCACGCAAGTAATTTCAGTTCTTAGCTTCAGAAAAAAAGGTCGCTTAATGCGACCTTTTTTGTATTTAAGCAACAGTATTAGACGTACTCTACGCTGTCGATTTCAAAGTCTTTAGCACCACCAGGGGTCTGAATCACGACTTCGTCACCTTCCATCTTACCGATCAAGCCGCGGGCAATCGGTGAACTAACAGAAATACGCCCAGCTTTGATATCCGCTTCGTCATCACCAACGATTTGGTAAGTTTTCTCATCTTCTGTATCACAATCGATCAGAGTAACTGTCGAACCAAAGATAACCTTACCAGTGTTATCCATTTTCGTTACATCAATCACTTGAGCAACAGACAGCTTGTACTCAATATCACGAATCTGAGCTTCACAGATGCCTTGCTCTTCGCGTGCTGCGTGATACTCCGCATTTTCCTTTAAATCACCTAGTTCACGAGCCTCTGCGATCGCTTCAGAAATTTGAGGGCGAAGCTTAAGTAGACGATCTAGTTCTGTGCGCAGGAGTTGTTCACCACGCAGTGTCATTGGAACTTTTTCCATTATATAACCTCAAGGCCAAAGGGTTCTTTGGACAAAAAAAACCTACCCAATCTAAAAGATTAGGTAGTGAGTTAATTGATGCATTTCTTCTAGTTTAAACAAACTCTAGGGTGAAATCACCCTAATTTAAAAACCGTCGAAATAACGTGATGTAATGCACTTAAATGCAGCAAACTTAGTTTCGAGACACATCTCAAATTATTGAAAAACAACTAGCTAGCCACACACAAAAACATCAAAAAAGATAAAAACAAATCAATGTCAGAACCAAGCAAACTACGACATATCCAATAAAATACAACAACTTAAATTATAAAAACCGACAATCGAACAGTGTTCATCAGTTCAATTTATATCATTTTACTAACTCATAATGAAACTTTAGCAGTAAAACATGTCCGGCAAGTTATTACGTCATAGTGTTTTCGAAAGTGAAGTTTTCTCACAAATGAAACTATACGCATAACAGTAACTTGTGAGAGATTACCTCTCCCCCATAAAACAATGATTATGGACAGCTAACTAGGACAAATAAGATGAAAAAGACTCTAATTGCTCTTTCTGTATCTGCAGCAGCTATGGCAACTGGCGTTAACGCAGCTGAACTTTACAACCAAGACGGCACTTCTCTAGAAATGGGCGGCCGCGCTGAAGCACGTCTATCTATGAAAGATGGCGATGTAGCAGACAAATCTCGCATCCGTCTAAACTTCCTTGGTACACAAGCGATCAACGACAACCTATACGGCGTTGGTTTCTGGGAAGGCGAATTCACTACTGCTGAGAACGGCGATGTTGATGGCGCAAACAACAGCGACCTAACAACTCGTTACGCATACGCTGGTCTTGGTGGCGCATTCGGTGAAGTGACTTACGGTAAAAACGATGGTGCTCTAGGCGTTATCACTGACTTCACTGATATCATGGCATACGCTGGTAACTCTGCAGCAGACAAACTAGCTGTAGCTGACCGTTCTGACAACATGCTTTCTTACAAAGGCCAATTCGAAAACCTAGCTGTTAAAGCAAGCTACCGTTTCGCTGACCGTATCGAAAACACTGCTGGTACTGAGTACACAGACAACGGTGAAGACGGTTACTCTCTATCTGCAATCTACGCTTT
>Ga0209272_10002547_pt1 | contig 10144 bp, 11 predicted proteins | sample tdDd002_FD_187125 | JGI IMG/M metagenome (GOLD analysis project Ga0209272, IMG submission 187125) | Marine sediment microbial communities from the Atlantic coast under amendment with organic carbon and nitrate - tdDd00.2 (SPAdes)... | ecosystem: Environmental > Aquatic > Marine > Coastal >... | reverse complement strand
ACGAGAGTTCATGAACAGTGCGTTAAAAGCGCGGTTGAATGAAGGTATCCACTTTCCTGTCGTCGACACGATGGCAATTGAACTCGCTATACAACAACGTCAATACGGTGGGTTCTGGAACCGACTACAGGGAAATAAGCCGGGGTCGGTAAGGCTCGGAAAGGCTCGGCGACGTTATGGCCTGCCAACCTATCAACCTCACCATGCTTTAACCGATGCTTTAGCGACAGCAGAGCTACTACAGGCTCAGATTGCCTACCACTTTGACCCCGACACCCCGATATCAGAAGTTTGGCTATAAGACAAAAAAACGCCGCTATTTCAGCGGCGTTTTTACTATTACGGTCTTCGCCTATTGGCGAAAGCCTTTACTAACGAAAACGTTCGGTACGGAAGCCCATAATCAAGCTAACGCACATCAGCAGCAGAATAATGGTAAACGGTAAGCCCGTCGAGATAGCACCAGCCTGAAGCGCTTCGATTGCTTGCGTACCACCAACATAAAGCATTACAGCAGCAATCGCACCTTCAACTGTTGCCCAAAAGATACGCTGCGGCATTGGTGAATCAAGCTTACCACCAGCGGTAATGTTATCGATCACCAATGAACCGGAATCAGATGACGTAATAAAGAATACCATCACCAGAACAATAGCAATGACAGACAATACATTACTAAACGGTAACGCCTCGAACATTTCATACATAGCCAAAGGCACGGAGGTTAAACCGTTTTCACCTAAACTACCTACGCCATTAATCACCTGGTCAATCGCTTGACCGCCAAACACTGACATCCAAAGGACAGTCACCATTGTCGGCACAATCAATACTGCGGTTAGAAACTCGCGAACAGTACGTCCCTTAGAAACACGAGCGATAAACATACCTACAAATGGTGACCAAGAAATCCACCACGCCCAGTAGAAGACAGTCCAGCCATGCATCCAGGCTTCATCCTCACGACCATGCGGATTACTTAGCGCTAAGAAGTTTTCGGCATAACCAGAGATAGTTGTTGGAATTGTCCCCATCGAAACAGCAAAACCCACCAACGCAACGAACACCAACAATGCAATGGCAACTAGCATGTTAATGTTACTTAGCAGTTTAACCCCACCATCAATACCACGGGCAACAGAGAAGACGGCTAGCAAAGTAACGACAGCTATCACCCCAATCTGCAACGTGATATTACTCTCGATACCCAAGACATGCTCTATACCACTTGCAGCCTGTTGGGCACCTAAACCCAATGATGTTGCCAGACCAAACAAGGTCGCCAGAACAGCAAAAATATCAACAACGTGACCAGCCCAGCCCCATACGCGATCACCCAGCAACGGGTAGAAAATCGAACGAATAGAAAGCGGAAGGCCCTTGTTATAAGCAAAGAATGCCAAAGAAAGCGCAACCACACCATAAATAGCCCAAGGGTGGAAACCCCAGTGGTACATCGTCGCACCCATCGCCAACTTCGCAGCTTCTGGAGTATTAGGTGTCACCCCTAGTGGCGTCTCATACCAACCCGTATAGTAAGCAACAGGTTCAGCCACACTCCAGAACATCAGACCAATGCCCATACCGGCAGCGAACAACATCGATAACCAAGAGACGCGAGAATAGTCCGTCTCAGCATCCTTTCCACCTATACGAATTTTCCCATATGGGGAAAAAATCAAAGCCAGGCAGAAGACAACAAAAATGTTACCTGACCAGATGAACAGAGCATCGAAATTATTAATGATGCTATTTTTAACTCCATTCAGGGCTGTCTTCGCCGTGGCCGGATCACTAATCAAAACAGCAACCAAAAACAGGGCGATCAAACCAGCGCTTGTGCCAAAAACTGGATTATGAACGTCAAAACCCCACTTTTGGATATTGTCTTGTCCAACCGTGTAATCAGTATTATCTATACTGTATTTATCATGTTTACTCATCATTAAATCCTACTTGGCACAGCTTTCACCAAGAATACTTAGTCCTATAAATAAAAATGAAGCCTTTCGATCAAATCATTTATCTGGTTGAAGTGTCAAGTTTAATTGGAAATTACTGAAAAACGATCAATAAACAACCAGACATTGTAGATAACTTAGATGATTATTAACCATAGCAACAAAAAATTATTTCGTGCTCTAACCAATTAGTCATAAATGTTGCCTTTGACATCGACTCAAACACGCTCGAGAACGAGGAACAATAAGATAAAAAATAGTACTGAAACTAAAAAACAGCCAGAGACCGCCTGTAGAGTCCAAACTCAAGATGGAAGGACACAGAGACCAAAAGGCTCAAGCAGTTGCTCTTGCTGCCAATCACAGATCATGACACCTTTTAGTTTCACTCTTCTCAGATCTAATCCCGTCAGGTCTACATGGCACAAGTTGCACTCCTCTACTATGAATTGCCCCCACTGCTCCTCTGAAAACTCACAGCGACTTAGATCAGAACCTTTTAGGGATGCCCTCATTAAATTGGCGCCATTCCATCGATTTTCGAACAAATCACATTTCTCCAGACGTTGATTTTCAAAGTTCGAATATGACAGGTTGCATCCGGTAATATATGCAGAAGAAAAATATGAGTTCTGAGTAATATAGTTGCAAAAATTTGCACATGAGAAGTTGCAGCCCTTCATATTGCACGACCTAAACTCAATACCTAAACAATGAGCACCAATAAATTGCGTCATGCTCAAATCACTGTCTTTAAAACTAGCATCTTTCAACTGTGCATATTCAAAGCTACAACCTTCAATGTCACCAGCTTCAATAAATCGGCAATTTTCGAATTTTGCATCAGTAAGATCGGTACGATTAAAATTACACCGATAAAAATTGCATTGGTTGAACACTGAGCCTGCAAGGTCTTTTCTTGAAAAATCTTCTTCAGTAAATGTTGAACCTGAAACATTCATAATTATTACTCAATCGCTAAATTTTGTAATAGCTTACTAAGATAAAAGGGTAGAAATCCAGAAGAAACAATTGTGTGTTTTTACTTTTTTAAACCCTGAAAAAACACCCTCTAAACGCCCATGAGCGACTCATACGGCAGTTATTTTAATTTCATTGCACAGCCAGAGCTAAAAATAACAATGGATGGCTTAACGTGACATGTAGGAGCCTTGAGGGCAACTCAATGTACCACAGCTCAAAAGCCAACATAATCATAACCTTTAGCCTTCGGTTATTAACAATTTCATCCAAGATGTAATCTACAAACGTCCGATTTTTTAATGGTAATTGCTTGCTCTTATATAACAAATTAACAGGCATTACTTTTGGCCGTTCGTCCTGAAGTACTTCAGTCAAAGATCCACTCATTAACGCTTCTGATAGTATTAATCTAGGTTGCAAAACAACACCGGAACCTTTTAACGCTGCTACCGTCAATGCCTTGATAGCCGTGTCAACATTGTGTATATGGCGCAGCCCAAAGACTCCTGTCAAATTATGGAACTGCTAACGCGATGGGAGCAGACAACAAATACCCCAGAATAGATCAGCCATAACATAATCAGGCCCGATGTATATACGTATCGGGCTCCTGTATTTTCAACTTATTATATTCTAGCGGCATTCAGGCCTGGCTCGGAGTCGAAATCTCTAACACAATACATTCTTGCTCGCACAAGAAAGGACCATGTATTTCACCGGGTAGACGGTTAGCGTAGTGCCCCTGCTCTAACCAAGTTCTGTTTGTCTGGTCATATAGCCGTCCAGAGACAATGAAAACCTCCTCAGGATAATCATGACAACTACGGCCAAACGACGTAGTATCTGCACCAGCTTTGAACCGAGTCAAGCGTGTGTAGTCGCCATTTTCATCATCCATGCTTAATGTCACCTGCTCTATCATGCCATCGGTTCCATCAATCGCTTGCCAGCGATTTCGACTCGATTCCGACAGAACATTCCAATATTTAACTGCACGCTTAGTCACTGACTAGCCTCCCTGCTAATTAACGATTAGCCTTTTCAAGGCCCTATTCAATAATGTAGAGCAAAAAATCTTTAGTCGCTTTAACTAACGTCTGGAAGGTGAACAACTTCTCACTATATAAACTATAGTGGTCCCCCCCGTTCAGCGACCCTGCACCTTTATGAGAAAACATCGCCTCCCCTAACCACCAAACTTGGACTCCCATTTGGACAATTAGCCATTGCTAACCGGCAACCAATGCATGCCACTTTTCATGCTTGGTTATGTAGTTACTAATGAAGCCGCAGACTGGCAAAACCTGATAGCCTTCTGTTTGGATTTGAGTTAATACTGTATCCATCAGGATTTCTCCTAACCCTTGCCCTCTTAATGAAGACGGTACTTCGGAGTAATTAAGGTGGAGAACGTTACCTTGCTTACTATAAGAGACCAGTGCATAGATACCTTGAGCAACTTCCATTCGGTATTCATGTTTTACCGTATCGTGCTCAAGCGGGTAATCTTTTATTGTCGTCATTTCTACTCTACCTCTTTGAGCCACCTCTCCCTCAATCACAGCTCTTTGGCTTTGTTCAACTCTGTCACCAAATTTAGTTAATAGCTTCTGTAATTTAGGGGTGATTTGGTTTCTACAAAATGGCTTATTCGGATTGGAATAATAATAGTCCTGATTCTGCCTACGTGATGACTTGAAGGCTTTAAAATCGAGTACCTGAGTAATAACGGGCTGGTCAAACTCCGCTTGCAAAGACTCAAGACAAGAACGTGCAGCCAAATATTGCTCTGGGTTGTAAACATAAACGGCCGATCGGTATCTCCCTCGCAGCACATGATTCGAGGTACAACTATGAGTATGCAAATGAATTATAATTAAATTCAATAGATCAATGCCTTGTTCATCATAATCAACGATAACACCTTCAGAAGGCTCTTCTTGCCCTACAGCACTCAGCCAACCTTGTTCTACTTGCTCAACCCCTATCAATGAACGAAAAATAGCTTCAGTGCACCAGTAACAGCTACCGCCTAATCCGACTTTGGGCATGCTCAACACCTATTTAGCTTCCACTTCGACATATACTCAAGTGTACAATTTGTACGTACACCGCTAGCCGTTAATAGCCGCAATAAGAGACAAATATGAAATCGCGTTCGCTTTCGGGTACGATGATCACCAACACAAAAATAAAGAATACACATAAACATGGATAAAACGCTGTTACTCAAACACATTGTAGATAAGCTAAAGGTCGTCCACCAGTCAGCGATAGATGCGGCTACTCGTGCATACGAAACAGCAACCGACGAGGAAAACGCGCCTGAGCATAAGTACGATACTTTAAGCCTTGAAGCCTCATACTTGGCCCAAGGACAGGCACTACGAGTTACTGAGTGTGAAGACGATTTGGCGCTATATGCCAAACTGGATATTAAACACTTCACAAGTGAAGATGCTATATCCCTTGGCTGCCTGATCCACCTCATTGATGATAGTGACGGAGATAAGTTTGTTTTTTTGGGCCCTGCAGCAGGCGGACTAAAGATCTCTTTTTCAGACAAAGAAATCATCATCGTGACGCCTTCGGCACCGCTCGGTCAAGCCTTAGCTGGCAGCCATATAGATGATGAAATTGAAGTCCACATAGGTGGCGAGCGTAAGCTTTTTGATATTGTAGCGATTTGCTAATATCACGAAGACACAAGGCGAGCACAATTGCTCGCTTATTTCATTCAAGCCGGTTACTAAATTTAACTCGTACTATTGAATGAAAATTCGAAAGGAATACATCCTCCCGGTAAGGGTTGCGGTTCGCCAACCTGTTTAAAACCCATAGCACGATAAAAATCTTGCGCATAAGTTGAAGATGATAGCTTCACAGCCCTTTTTGGGGACATCCCTCGACATTGTGATAGAGCCTCTTGCACTAGCTTTTGACCGATCCCTCTGGCCTGAAAGTCAGGGTCAACAAATAGACTAGTGAGATTCCAAAATTCTTTCACCAATACCACCCCTACAATTCTCCCCTCTAGCCGGCAAACCAAATGAACAGAACCTTGCTTGCTTCTCTTCCACAACAGCATGTTATAAACACTGTGTGCAACAAGATCATTAGCCTCATCATCGGTAGCATCAATACAAGTTTTTATCGTCTGTTCAATCAATACCGTTATTTCAGCAATATCATTATCCGATGCACTTTCTATCACAACCACTCCCATCTCACGGTAACGTCCTTAAAGGTTAAGCCTATTGGATATTACTCGCTTCCATACCCAGTTGATACCCGGCATTAAGCTTACCCGGATCGGTGGTTATACGTCCGACAGAAAAGTTTTCAGGGGGAGCAATAACGGTAATCTTGCAATCTTTCGGGGGGTTTTCAATGAAATCAATTGCATCATTATAACTTTCTGCACGCTTGATCATCGCTTTATACAGCGCAGGAAAATCCGACAATAGTTTCCTCACCAACCACTTGTTCCGTATCGGTGTTTTTCTGTAACCAAACGGGCGGGACAGTACAACGGTAATATTCCTTGCTCCCAGTTCATAAGCTTTGATGACCGGAATAGAATCTGCAACACCACCATCCGTCATCGGTTCATTATTAATACGAGGGAAATGTCGGTAGGCGACAGGTACAGAACAAGATGCCTTCAACAATTCATTAAGGTTATCAGGCGTGGCTTTTATGTATGCAGCCCTACCGGTATCCACTCTGGTGGTAACAACATAAAGCGGAATTGGTTGGCTTGCCATTGTTTCCGCATCGATCCTGATTTCATCTATAGTAATGTCCCATAGCCAGTCAAGGTCTAGCCAATGACCTCCTTTTAAAAAGCGGGGGAAATTAATAAACTCAGAGCGACAGGAATAGTCAGTAATCACCTTGTAACTTCTTCCTCGTTGATTAGCTAACCATGCAGCTAAATTCGTAGAACCGGCAGATACACCGATACAAAAATCAAAAGGACGGTAATTATTATCAATAAAACTATCGAGCACACCTGCAGCGAATATCCCCCGCATAGCACCACCTTCAACAACTAGCGCTGACTGTATAGTTTCTTGAATTAGTTTCTTTTCCATACTGAATCCTTTCATTTCTGAACGGTTCTGATTCTATCGCATTCACCCGAACCTTGCCTGAACCTAACCCTTAACAACCGTGATTTCTCTTTTTCTTACCCTATGAAGGATATAAACAGTAAAGCGAAATACCAAAAAAGAATGTAGTCAGCAAAAAGAAACTATCAAAACTAACTTATTCATTTTAAGCGTTAAACACATGTATCATCATTGAAATATGATTGTTATTCATAGGATGGAGAATCTGTTTATGTCTTTTCTCTCCAATTTAAGGATCGGTCAGCGTCTGGGCATTTCTCCGAACAAACTCAACCTGCATTAACAGTATTCTTGAATACCATTAAAGCATTAAGCAACAAATGATGATAGGTGTACAGACAACAGTTGAGCAAGTATCGAAATTTACGCACAGCCGCTAACGCTAACGACATTCTGCTATCATAGCCCCACATTGCTGTGGGGCTAATTTGTGGTTCATCAATGACTCTTTTTTAGATATTTAACATGAGCTTCCATCTCTTCACCGATCTCTTTGCGCATATTCATCAACTTTATCGCCGACTCACGAAGCATCTTATCTTCATCGGTCTTAGGAACCCACTCAGGCACAGATGTCGGCTTACCACCTTCATCAACAGCAACCATTATCACAATACAATGCGTGGTTAGTCGCCTTTCCAGGGTCTTGGGATCACTGGCCTGAACATCAATGGCAATGTGCATCGAAGAAGTACCGGTATAAATAACTTTGGCACTGACTTCAACAAGATTACCGACATGAATGGGAGCTACAAACCGTATGCCACCCGCATAAACCGTAATGCAATATTTCCCGCTCCACCCTGCCGAGCAAGCGTATGCAGCGAGATCGATCCATTTCATCACGGCTCCGCCGTGAACCTTACCACCAAAATTCACATCACCTGGTTCAGCAAGAAACCTTAACGTGACATCACGTTGCCCACCATCCATACTCTATCTCCCGACTACTCTTTACGATCAACACTCTCTTCGATGTCAGCACACCTATAGATGTTAACCTTATTAACAACCTCCAAACATTAATCAATGCATGCATTGCAGAGCAAGTGTTTTCGACTAGACAGGACAAAAAAAAGCGCCCTGTGAGCGAGGCGCTATAAATTAAGTGAAAGAAAATTATTCAGTATAGTTTGAAGAGTGTTCCAACTGGCGTTGTAATTCTTCTATACGCTTGTATAAGCCGTCTTTCTCGGCAATCAGTTTCGTCTGCTCTGTCGCCAAGGCATCGATCTTTGAAGCCACCTGCTCAGAGTCAGTTGTTTGCAATTTCGATTCTTGTCTCACTTCTGCAAGCTCTCGTTCTAATTGCTTATTTGTTGTCTGCAATAATGAATTATCCAACAACTGTTGATCGTATCTCTCTGTGAAATTTTCGCATTCAGCTTTTAATGCAAGAACTTGATCATTACTTAATTCAAGTTCTGCTTTTATTTTTCGCTGAGCACGTTGTGCCGCTAACTTAGCTTTTCTCACTTTATCTGATTCAGACCGCAGTGACAGTAACATCTCCTCTTTCTCTGATACTTTCTGTTTCAGAGAAACATTTTGTACTTTTAGTTGCCGCTCAATCCGAGAGAATAATTTCTCCTGGTTTTCAACTTGCTCAGCCATCTTAAGCTCACCCGTTGATTTTCCTCCCATTAACATTTGCCAATTATCTAACATCGTTGTTGATAAATAATTCATAACATCAAAAGGGAATAGTAGATTAGCGCCTACCGAATTTCTTGACTTTATAATACTGCCATCCATATCTTCGAGTAAGCTAGCCGTTTGATTATAAGCCATCTCAATTGACTTCTGGGCTTGAGTTACGGCAAGTGTCTCCAATGTTTTCCCTGACGCCATAAAAAACTGTATTGATTGATAAAAAGCCTCTTGCGGCATAATTAAAAATAGTGGATAAATAAGATAACCACGCTGGTTACACTCCATTCTCTCTCTCCCTGAGATTTGTTTGAAACGTTCAAAATTTATAGACTATAAATTGGCAATTCGCATGTAAATCATGAATAAAACTTCAAACAATCAAATCTCAATCACTAAATAATAGACAGTTCATTTTTATCTATTCTGAATCTGTATAATAGCTAGTACTTACACTATAGACATTTTATTCAATGCTCTTTTTTATTGCGGTTGAAGCCGCCAATACAGAAACACCAGTTCCTCCAACTATGACAATAGCCGCCTCCCATATGGGATATCCTATTGTATTAGAACTGGCAAATGGATTCGATGAGAAAAAGAGCACTGCTAGTAATAAACCAACGGCTGATATAATAAGCGAATTGATAACTAGACAAAGTAATATTGCACTGTTATTCAAACCAATCACAATGAAAGCTTTAAACTCCGAAGCATTATTAACAACCTTATTCCTTGCGATAACCCAAGAACATAATACAAACAGTAAAACAGCCAAAAAATGTCCAATCAAAAACCATAACCTATACTCACTATCCTGTAACGAATTAGAAGTTAATATTTTATTTCGAAAAAATAACAGCAAGAACCCAAAGATGCCTACTGAAATAACTGATAATAACGTAGACTTCCACTGATATACCAAACAATTCTTCATCAACTTTAGCTGTATTACTAAATTCCCCATGGCAGAGCCTCAGCAACCTTACGACGTTGAATTGATGCAAGCGGCACATGCTCTACAACATGGCCATCCTGTAAGTGTATTATACGGTCACAGCTTGCTGCTAACTCCACATTACATGTTGCAATTAGCACCGCACTTCTAAGCTCTTTCCCTAACTTTGTTATTAGATCTATAAGGCAAAGTGCTTCACAACTGTTTAAATCAGCAACTGGCTCGTCCGCGATTACAGCCACTGGTCGATTAATAAACGCTCTAGCTACTACGACTCTACGCCTTACTTCGTCTGACAATTGATCTGGCCTATAATTTTCATATTTTTCCAACCCTAGATTGGCCATCATTTCTAACACACGACTTCTGCGTTTATCTTCAGCTACATGATTTATAATCAATGGAAATTCAATGTTTTCAAATACCGTATATGCTGTAACCAAACTAAAGCTGGG
>Ga0209272_10002543_pt1 | contig 10157 bp, 12 predicted proteins | sample tdDd002_FD_187125 | JGI IMG/M metagenome (GOLD analysis project Ga0209272, IMG submission 187125) | Marine sediment microbial communities from the Atlantic coast under amendment with organic carbon and nitrate - tdDd00.2 (SPAdes)... | ecosystem: Environmental > Aquatic > Marine > Coastal >... | reverse complement strand
GTATTGCGCTACTCGGAAATTGCCCCAGTACCAGGTGCTCCAGATTACGTTATAGGTATCATCAATCTGCGTGGTAACGTGGTTACGGTTATTGATACCCGTTCTCGCTTTGGCCTAATGCCAGGTGAAATTTCTGATAATACCCGTATCGTGATTATTGAAGCTGAGAAGCAGGTTATTGGTATCTTGGTTGATAGCGTAGCTGAAGTCGTTTATCTACGCAGTTCAGAAATCGACAGTACACCAAGTGTGGGTACTGAAGAGAGTGCTAAGTTTATCCAGGGTGTGAGCAACCGTGATGGTGAGCTGTTGATTCTGGTTGACTTGAACAAGTTGCTGTCTGACGAAGAATGGGATGAGATGGCGTACTTGTAATGCTAAACCTCATTTTGCAATGGTTGCCGGTTGCCGTCGCGATACTTGCCGTGTTTGTTTCATGGCTTATGGTTCGTCGTGAGCGTAAGGCCCGTCAGGCACTGGAAGCAAAATTTGCTGCAACAGAATTGGTATTGAAAAACTCTCGGCATCAGCATGAAAGTCTGCTCAAGCAGTTTACTGAGTTGCGAGCTGGGACGATAGGTATGAGCCAGAAGCTTGCTGATATGGCCGAAAACCTTGAGATGATATCAGATCGGCAGGGTGAAATGGCCATGCTGGATCCTGATGGAAAACTCTACAGCCGAGCCAGTAAAATGGTTGAGCTAGGCGCCGATGTCAATGAGCTAATGGAAGAGTGTGATTTGCCGAAGGCGGAAGCGGAACTTTTGCTGCGCTTGCAGCAAAAGATGGCGCAACCAAGACGGCGTTGAAAAAGCCGTCTTTATTTAGTTACATTAAACTTGCTCATCAATACTAGAGAGCCCTTCCCAGCCGGGAGGGGTTTTTCCGTTTAGTAACCAGGAAAAAGCAATCAATTCAGCGATGATTCGATAGAGGTTTTCCGGAATTTCATCACCCACTTCAAGATTATTGAGATAATTAACCAAGGCCTCGTCGTGATGGATCAAGCCACCCTGCTGCTTTACTTGTTCAATAATGTGTTCGGCTAATTGGTTATAGCCCTTGGCCGTAACGGTTGGTGTCTGCTGCCCGTCATAGTGTAGTGCAATCGCACTTTTGTTATTCATTTTCGATTTTTCCACTTAGTCGTTATTACTTGCTGCGTGCCTAAGGCCATGTGATGTTAGGGTTAATTCTGATTCTGTCTATATCAGGATCGACAGCCCCTCTCTCTTTGGCTCGGAAACTTGCGGGGGGCGAAACGTAAATCTAGCAGGCTCACTTTGGATCCCCAGTATTGCCAATCGCTCGGTCAGAATAGGTGAAAGTGATTCAGTGCGCTGAAGCCAGTTTCTGCTGTCGGATTCAAACTGAAGCGCCAACGTTTCTTTTTCCCATACAGCAATTGCATGCACGGTATCGTCGTGACCGACAGGCAACGCCAGCCGGATGGTCCATTTGGGAGAATGGTTAGATTTTTTACCTGCACCAGAGCCGGGATCTTTTTCCACTGACAATTTCAGCTCGCGACCGTTCGGTTGCAGCAGGTGCAGTTGCAGCAAGGTGGTATCCGCGTCTTTTACGGCAGGAGCCAACCGTTGTTCTGCCGCGAGTTTGAGCAATGCACTGAACTCCTCCTGCTTATCAGCAGGAAGCTGTAGTAACCACTGTTTAAGCGGACTATCTGATTGCCTAGATTGTTCCAACAGTTGGGCCAGCACTTGCTTGCCTGCACCCTGTCTAAGCCATTGTATGAGAGTGGCTTGATTTTCAGGCATTAGAAGCTGAGACAGCAAATTAGTCACAATAGGTGACGATGGCATCGATGAACTAGAAGCGTGTGCTACAAAAGTTGTAAAAAAACGTTGCAGCACATTCATTTGCATTAATACTTGAGTCAGCTGGGAAATTTGTCCCTTAACAGGGATATTGGTATTCACGGTTTGAGGTAATTTGTGATTTGTCTCATTTCCTGGCACTTTCTTAGGGTGTAGTTGTCCACTCTTAGTTAAAGCAGAGGCTTGGAGGTTATCGATACGCATGTATGTCACAATTACTAACCTAAGTGATAGAAGTATACAACTGGGTGTCTAACAAAATTCTGGACCAGTGTGGTAATATGCCCGCTAAATTGTGTCACCTAGGATACATCATTTAATATGTTGTCTGTACAAGAATTAAGCTGTGTCCGTGACGAGCGGGTATTGTTCGATGACCTGAGTTTTTCCGTTTCATCGGGAGAGCTGGTTCAGGTTGAGGGACATAACGGCGCCGGAAAAACAACCTTGCTGCGGATCATTGCCGGTCTCGGGCGAGCAGACAGCGGTAACGTGTGCTGGAATAACGAAAAGATCGAATCAGCACGGGAAGACTATTACCAGGATTTGCTGTTCCTCGGTCACCAGACCGGGGTAAAGCGTGAGCTGACCGCTTTTGAAAACCTGGCCTTTTTCCAGGCAATGCATACCAATACGGAAGGCTCTGGTTTGAAGGGTAAGCCGGAGGTTAGCGGCGAAGAGTGCTTATGGCAGGCACTGGCTCATGTCGGTCTTGCCGGGCGGGAAGATGTCCCTGCCGGTCAGCTTTCAGCCGGCCAGCAGCGCCGTGTGGCATTGGCCCGTTTGTGGATAAGCAATCATAAGCTATGGATTCTGGATGAGCCTCTGACGGCTATCGATAAACAAGGCGTGAAAGTGCTGGAACGGTTATTCCTGTCGCATGTCGAGCGTGGTGGTGTGGTGTTGCTTACGACTCACCAGGATATGTTTACAGACAGTAATCATTTACGGAAGATTAAGTTGGGGCAGTAGTTCAGGATGCTAAGCGCTATTTTTCAAGTCATTCGACGTGAACTGCTGATTGCATTTCGTCGTCAGGCTGATGTGTTTAACCCGTTGTGGTTTTTTATCATTGTGATCACCCTGTTCCCGTTGGGAGTAGGACCGGAGCCGAATCTGTTGGCTCGGATTGCACCAGGTATTGTTTGGGTGGCGGCCTTGCTGGCGGCATTGTTGTCACTGGAGCGTTTGTTTCGAGATGACTTTGTCGATGGCTCGCTTGAGCAGATGCTGCTGATGCCGACGCCGTTGCCGGTGCTGGCATTTGCTAAGATGGTGGCACATTGGCTACTTACCGGTGTACCTTTGCTTTTGATCAGCCCGTTGCTGGCAATTTTGCTATCGCTAGATTGGCAGACGTGGCAGGCAGTGGTACTGACACTGCTTATCGGTACGCCGACATTGAGTTTTCTCGGGGCAATAGGGGTTGCCCTGACTGTGGGGTTGCGCAAAGGTGGCGTGTTGTTGAGCCTGTTGATTTTGCCGCTGTATATCCCCGTGCTTATCTTTGCAACTTCTGCCATTGATGCAGCCAGCCTTGGCATGGCTTTCAATGGACAACTAGCATTGATGGGAGCGATGTTGGTTGGCTCGGCCACGTTGGCACCATTTGCCGTTGCCGCTTCATTACGAATTAGTGTGCAATAAAAGATTACAATTAGACTTGAGTAATATGTCTCATAATAATGGATCTCATGAGACAATTTTGAGCAAGAACAAGGAAGCGAAGGTTAGGAGAGTAAGTACCTCAAAGGAGGTATTCAACTTTGCTTATCCTGAATGAATGATGAGAAGTGTTTCATTAGTATGTTGTTCTTCACTGATAGTGAACGATACGCTGGCTGAAAACGTACTTATTACAATTATACGAGTAGAGCAGAAATATGTGGAAGTGGTTACATCCCTACGCGAAAGCTGAAAATTGCTACCGTCTATGCGGTACCCTGTTACCTTGGTTCTCAATTATTGCGATGTTGGGAATTATTGGCGGCACTATCTGGGGATTAATGTTTGCCCCGACAGATTACCAGCAGGGCGATAGTTTCCGGATCATTTATCTTCATGTTCCTGCGGCCATCTGGTCGATGGGGGCCTATATGTCGATGGCGATTGCCGCCTTTATCGGTATGGTCTGGCAGATCAGGCTATCCGATATGGCAGCTGCGGCAATGGCGCCTATAGGGGCTGTCTTTACCGTGATTGCTCTACTCACTGGTGCTATTTGGGGCAAACCGATGTGGGGAGCCTGGTGGGTATGGGATGCCCGTTTGACTTCCGAGCTGATTTTGCTGTTCCTGTATCTAGGTGTAATCGCGCTTTATAGCGCCTTCGATGATCAGAAGACGGCGGCAAAGGCTGCGGGTATTCTCGCGATGGTCGGCGTGATTAACCTGCCTATCATCCACTTCTCGGTTGAGTGGTGGAATACACTGCACCAAGGTGCCACAATTACGAAATTTGATAAACCGTCGATGGATAGCAGCATGCTGTGGCCGCTGTTACTGAATATTGTCGGCTTTGCCTGTTTCTTTGGTGCGGTGACACTGGTACGTCTACGCAATGAAATCATTGCCCGTGAAAGTCATCGCCCTTGGGTACGCGAATTAATGAAGTGAGGCCATCATGCATTTTGAATCTTTCAGTGACTTTTTAGCGATGGGTGGTTACGCATCTTATGTCTGGGGAGCCTATGGCATCTCCTTTGCCGCACTACTGTGGATTTTAATTTCAAGTCTGAGTAAAAAACGCCGCCTTGCGGTAGAAATCAAGAACAAAATCGCTCGTGAGCATCGTATTAAAGAAGCGAAAAAACTGGAGAACACACTATGAACCCGAGACGAAAAAAACGCCTGACGTTAGTGTTGGCGTTAGTTCTGGGCCTCGGCGCAACGATTGGTTTGATGCTATATGCGTTAAACCAGAATATGGACCTGTTCTACACCCCTACCGAGTTGGTACAAGGTAAGCCTGATGGTACCAAGCCCGAAGTAGGGCAGCGTCTGCGAATTGGCGGTATGGTTGTCGTGGGGTCGGTTCAACGTGATCCACAGTCGCTGATCGTACGTTTTGATGTGGCAGATGTCGGCCCGGCCGTTACTATTAAGTACGATGGTATTTTGCCGGATCTGTTCCGTGAAGGTCAGGGCATCGTGGCACAGGGTGTGCTGATTGATGCAACGACAATAGAAGCTCACGAAGTGTTGGCAAAACACGATGAAGAGTATATGCCGCCGGAAGTTGCTGAAGCGATGAAGAAAACCCATGAACCTCTTCAATATAGCGAAGAACAGATGCAGGGTAGTGTTCAATGATTGCAGAACTAGGGCATTTTAGCCTGATTGTTGCGTTGGGTCTGTCGATCCTCGCAAGTATCTATCCATTGTATGGTGCCTCTGTCGGCAACCAGTCAATGATGAGAATGGCTCGTCCACTGACTTTCGGTGTGTTCGGCATGTTGCTGTTGTCATTCATCGTATTGTGCTGGGCATTTTACACTAACGACTTCACCGTAACCTATGTTGCCAGTAACTCCAACAGCCTATTGCCGTGGTACTACCGTATCACCGCCGTTTGGGGGGCGCATGAGGGTTCACTGTTGCTTTGGGTATTGATCCAGGCAACTTGGGCAGCAGCCGTTGCCATGTTCAGCCGAGGTATGCCGTTAGAGTCAGTTTCTCGGGTTTTGGCGGTAATGGGTATGATTTCAGTGGGTTTCCTGCTGTTTATCATCGTCACTTCCAACCCGTTCCTACGTACCTTACCTTTCTTCCCGGTTGATGGCCGTGATTTGAATCCGCTGTTGCAGGATCCGGGTCTGATCATTCACCCGCCGATGTTATACATGGGCTATGTCGGCTTTTCTGTGGCTTTTGCCTTTGCTATTGCCTCACTGATGACAGGTCGTCTGGATACGGCCTGGGCGCGCTGGTCTCGTCCTTGGACGATAGCTGCATGGTCATTCCTGACACTTGGTATCGCGCTAGGTTCATGGTGGGCTTACTATGAACTAGGCTGGGGTGGCTGGTGGTTCTGGGATCCGGTAGAAAACGCATCTTTCATGCCATGGCTTGCGGGCACGGCATTGATGCACTCACTTTCTGTTACGGAAAAGCGCGGTACATTTAAGGCCTGGACAGTGCTGTTAGCAATTTCAGCGTTCTCGCTAAGCTTACTGGGTACTTTCCTCGTTCGTTCTGGTGTCTTGGTGTCGGTGCATGCTTTTGCATCCGATCCGGCGCGGGGCATGTTTATTCTTGGCTTCCTTGTCGTCGTTATCGGCGGTTCTTTGTTGCTGTATGCACTACGCGGTGGTCAAATTAGAGCGCGTGGTAACTATAGCCTGTTCTCGCGTGAGAACCTGCTGCTTGCTAATAACCTGTTGTTGGTTGCCGGCTTATTGGTTGTGTTGATCGGCACCCTGTTACCGTTGATCCACAAGCAGATTGGTCTTGGTTCTGTATCAATTGGTGTTCCGTTCTTTAATACTCTGTTTACATGGCTGATGATCCCGTTTGCCTTCATTCTGGGTATTGGCCCAATGGTGCGTTGGAAACGCGATAATATATCGAACATCACCAAGCCGATGATTATCTCTGCGGCGATCACGCTGCCGTTCTCGTTTTTGGCCATAATGCTGTTTACTGACAGCATGGAGCCAATGGCGATACTGGGTTTAGTCATGGCGGTTTGGATCGTAGTGATGCACGGGTTCGAGCTCTACCAGCGTGCCACGCACCGCCATACTTTCATGAAGGGTTTGGGCAAACTAGGTCGTAGCCACTGGGCGATGATGCTTGGTCATATTGGCCTGGCCGTCTCTGTGATCGGTATGACGTTGGTTTCCAACTACGATATCGAGCGGGATGTTCGGTTGGCTCCGGGCGAAACCATACAGGTGCAGGGTTATGACTTTAACTTTGCCGGTCTGCGTGATGCCGATGGCCCGAACTATGACGGTTATATCGCTGACTTCAATATTACCCGTAATGGTAAGCATGAGACCACTCTGCACGCAGAGAAACGTTTTTATACTACAGCTGGCTCGATGATGACCGAAGCGGCTATCGACAGCGGTGTTACCCGCGACCTGTATGTCGCCATGGGCGAGAGACTGGACGATGGTGCCTGGGCTGTCCGAATTTACTTCAAACCATTTGTAAACTGGATTTGGTTTGGCTCAGTCCTAATGGCCTTAGGTGGCGTGATGGCAATTAGTGATAAACGTTACCGTTTTCGTAAGAAAGCTAAAGTTGGCAATGCTAAAGCCGCCAAACAAGCAGAGGTTAACTGATGAATAAGAAATTATTGTTTGTACCTCTGGTACTGTTTTTGGCTCTGGCGATGGTTTTTATGGTTCAGCTGACCCGCAATGCCGGCGGTGACGATCCGACCAAGCTTGAGTCGGTATTGGTAGGTAAACCCGTACCGAATTTCAAACTTGAAGACTTGGTTGAAACGGGCAAGTTGTACGAGCAGGATATCTTCAAAGGTGAGCCACTGCTGCTGAATGTATGGGCGACATGGTGTCCTACGTGTTATGCCGAGCATACCTACCTCAATGATCTGGCAAGCAAAGGCGTGAAGATCATTGGTCTTAACTATAAGGATGAGCGTATCAAGGCTGTCCGGTGGTTAAACGAGTTAGGTAACCCTTATATTCATAGCCTGTTCGATGGTAACGGTATGTTAGGGATGGATCTGGGGGTCTATGGCGCACCAGAGACCTTTCTGATTGATGCCAAGGGTATCGTTCGTTATCGTCATGTTGGCGATGTCAATGAGCGCAACTGGGCTGATACGCTTGAGCCGATGTACCAGGCACTGCTGGAGGAAGCTAAGGGATGATGAAACGAATTAGTGCCATGCTTCTAGCGTTAGGGATGGTCTTTGTTGCGGCACTTCCGGTGATGGCAGCAATTGATGTTTATGAGTTTGAGTCAGCCGAGCAGGAAAAAGCGTTTCGGGATTTGACGATAACACTGCGCTGCCCGAAATGTCAGAACAACAATATTGCCGATTCTAATGCCGAGCTAGCGAAAGATATGCGCCAGAAGGCGTTTGATTTGCTGAGTGAAGGAAAGAGCGAGCAGGATGTTATCGACTATATGATTGCCCGCTACGGTAATTTTGTTACTTACGATCCACCGATGACGATGTCGACGGTGATCCTGTGGGCTGGGCCATTGTTGTTTGTGTTGATTGGTTTTACGGTGTTGGTGACGCGTTCTCGCAAAAATGGAGAGAAGCAAACAACAGTAAAGCTGAAAGCAGATGAAGAGCAACGCTTGAAATCACTGTTGGAAGAAATGGAACAACAACCGAATAACAACGGGAAGGTGAAGTAATGACGTTGTTTTGGCTAATAACCGTTGTTTTGGTTCTGATCGCTGCAGCTATTTTCGTTGTGCCTATGCTATATGGCAAAACGCAAGATGATATCGCTAGCCGTGATGAGCTGAACAAAGCCTTCTTTAAAGATCGTATTGACGAGTTGGAAGAAGAAACCAGCGAAGGCTTGGTTTCTAATCAGGGTGAGCTGGTGTCTGAGTTGCAGCAGTCATTGCTTGATGACGTGCCAGTGCATACTGATCAGCAAAAAACGGCGGTAAGTACTGCCATGTTGATCCCTGGTCTTATTTTGCTGGTGGGTGTGTGTTACGGCATGTACTTCAGTGTCGGCAATCTTGATAAGGTGGAATCTTGGCAACAGACAGTCGCGCAGCTACCTGAACTATCGAAGCGTCTGATGGATGAGCAAAGTGCCGATCCGCTGAGTGATGCCGAGATGAACGATTTGACCTTGGCATTGCGTACCCGTCTGCATGATAACCCGAATGATGCGACAGGTTGGTTGCTGCTTGGTCGTATCGGTATGGCGAATCGCGATGCTGATACAGCACAGGGAGCAATGAAGCGTGCGTATGCATTGGAACCAGGAAATCCTGAGGTTCAGCTGAGCTATGCCCAAACTCTGATGTTGATTGGTGATCCGGCTAAGAGCGACTATGCGCGCCAGCTATTACGCAGTGTTATCAAGCAGGACCACACCAATATTCGTGCGATGTCACTGTTGGCTTTCGATTCGTTTGAACGTGGAGATTACCCGCAGGCCGTCTCATACTGGACCATGATGAAGAAGATGATTGGTGAAGATGATCCTCGAGCCAAGATGCTGGACCGCAGTATTGAACGAGCGCAGGCTCAGATCACTCAGGTAAGCAAACAGGCTGCTATCCCGACAAAGACTGTCTCGGTGAAAGTGGAGCTAGGCTCATCCGTCAATCTGCCTACGCAGGGGCTGGTTATTATCTCAGTGCATTCTGCTGATGGCGCACCGATGCCTGTTGCAGCACGTCGGATGCCGTTGTCTCAGTTCCCGTTGATGCTAACGCTGAGCGATAGCGATAGCATGATCCCTGAACGTTTGATGTCGTCGTTACCCAATATGATTGTTAAAGCGCGTATTGATACTGATGGTAATGTGATGACCAAGAAAGGCGACTGGTATGGTCAGAGCGATGTAATTTCGCTTGGCGGCTCCACAAATGTGGTGATTGATAAGCAATACTGATAACTTCGCTGGAACTCATAGAGCAGGCTGGATATCATTGTCCGGTCTGCTTTTTTTATTTTCGTGGAATAAACCTTTGAAAAGAACAACCCTTTTATCACTGCTTTTGATTCTTGGGCTCTCAGGCTGTGCCGAGACGCCAAATGATGAGGCTCTAAATCAAGAAACGGCAACGGAAACCAATGCTGAATACGTTGAGCAGGTAACCCAATATAATGTCAAAGGTACCTATGACCCATTTGAAGGGTTCAACCGCGCTATGTGGGAGCTTAACTATGATTATCTCGACCCGTATGTAGCTCGCCCAGTATCTCTTGCCTATGTAGACTATGTTCCTTCCCCGGTCAGAACAGGGATCCGTAACTTTCTGTCTAACCTGGATGAACCCGCCAACATGATCAACAGCATTATCATGCTTGATGGTGAAGAAGCCGTCACCCATTTTAACCGTTTTTGGATCAACTCCGTTTTTGGTTTGGCTGGCTTAATCGATATCGCCACAGCGGCTGATATTACCAAGCCAAGCGAGCGCGCCTTCGGTGACTCATTGGGTTATTACGGCGTAGAAAACGGCCCTTACTTTATGGTTCCCGTTTATGGCCCTGTTACCCTGCGTGAAGGCGCTGGCGATTTTGTTGACGGACTTTACTTCCCGCTTAACTTGCTGACATTCTGGCAGAGCTTAGGCAAGTGGGCCTTCGAAGGCATGGAAGATCGCGCCGCTCTTGTTTCGCAAGAAGGACTGCTAA
>Ga0209272_10002542_pt1 | contig 10157 bp, 10 predicted proteins | sample tdDd002_FD_187125 | JGI IMG/M metagenome (GOLD analysis project Ga0209272, IMG submission 187125) | Marine sediment microbial communities from the Atlantic coast under amendment with organic carbon and nitrate - tdDd00.2 (SPAdes)... | ecosystem: Environmental > Aquatic > Marine > Coastal >... | reverse complement strand
TTCTCTGCGTCCACAAACACAAATTTCATTAATAGCTCCTGCTAGATTGCGACAAATGATGCTCTAAACTACCTAACTTTAACCTCAATATCAAATAGGTAGCATAACGCCCTGTTAAGGGGTGAGCAACGCAATACTAAAGCCGCCGCATACCACCTTAAACACTAAAACCAACGCATAGTGAAAATGCCACGCGTTGCGAATCCCTCTTAAACAGTTTGTTATGTTGTGACTCAAGGGATCTTCGTTTCTATATTTAACTGCCCTGCCAATCCAGCTTCACGATGAACGCTTAATGCTAAGAACTCTTCGGATGACGTCATTTCAAGGAGCGCTTGGCGAGATGGATATTTTACAATGACAAATGAGTCCCAAAGGTCTTCAACTTGACCAAGAATAAGGCCAGTCACCTCGGAATAGAAGACAACCTCAGCACCATACTTTTCCAGAACCTTAAGCATAGGCTGACCATAAAGTTCATATGCTTCTTTGCCCGTTAGATTAGTTTCTCGACCATCTGCATATTCTGCTCTGTCTTTAAACTTGAAAAGGTTTAGTAGATGAATTTCACCTGATTCTGGTGAAGATTTTAATCTTTCCATCTGACTTTCTGATGGAAAAAGCTTATTCAGAACTTCCATATTCTCTCCTGAAACATAACGCCGCATTAAGTGGTGAGCAGCGCATGGCCGCTATACTTAACCTTTGCCAACGTAACCACAAAACCTAACCAAAGCTAAGATCGCCACGCGTTGCGAATCCGACTTGAATGCTTTGTTAGGTTAATTATTTCAATACTTTACACCGAATCCATTCTAAGAACTACGCCATTGATATGAGATTTGATGAGCCCCACTGATTTAGTTTTTGCCCACAAATACTGGCAGCGGTATTTGTTTGAACCAAACCAAAAGCGCCCAATGCGGAGACTCACGGAGCTTCACACGCCTTACCTCGAATTGCCGTCGCGTATTTCAAGCTAGCCAGTCTTCATTAGCTCTTAGCCCAAAACTAAAATGACGATAGCTTTCACTGAACGTGAGTAACACACTAGCTTCAAACACCATTCAATGAGCACCGACAGAGTCCCAAAAATGAAGCTTAGATTGGCTGAGAAAGTGAAGGAGGGGAAAGTCCCCTAGCCGATTCGGATGCAAGTAACCTAACGCCCTGTTAAGGGGTGAGCAACGCAATACAAAAGCCGCCGCATACCGCCTTAAACACTAAAACCAACGCATAGTGAAAATGCCACGCGTTGCGAATCCCTCTTGAACAGTTTGTTAGTGCGTACTTTTTACGAATGCATTTTTGCATGAGCTCGGAGTTTTTTTAACGCCCAATCATAGTGGCTTGGCATCGCAGATACACAGTAGCTTCCTAAAGTTGTTGTGCCGGTCCAATTGAAATACTGTTTAGTGAAAAGCTCCTCATTAGTAAAGTTTTTAGTCAACTCTAGCGCCGCTTCATGACTTTCCTGAAGCAAATGCTTTGCTGCCAACAATTCTGTTTCTTGGTGCCTCTCCCAAAATTCAATGTTCATTTGACCGTATGTTTTCCAGTTGTATGGTTCAGGGAGAAAGCTGGCTTTCTGTCCCGCCATGTTCGAATTAATCCATTTCAGTAACAACTGATGCCATTCGTACAGATGTATCAATACATCTCGAAGGTTTCGGTCGCGGCCCCAATGTAATTCCTTTTTGCCTTTGTCATTGGAGAAATCAAATTCAGTATTTAACACATTTTCAGGCATTGAATCGATATATCGAAATAGCTTTATAAAACTATCATGAGCTTGAAGAATTAACTCTTCCTTGGTTTTCGGTCTAGCCATAACAAACTCCGTTCATCGTCAATAGATAAGCACTAACGCCCAATTAACGTGTGAGCAGCGCAGCCATTGAACTCAAACACTGCGCCGTAAACACTAAACTCAACCCGAATTGAAAGCGCCAAGCGTTGCGAATCACTGTTGAATTGTTTGTTATGTTTTATTTATCTCGTCCTTAAAGCGCTTAAGAAGTGGCTTCAATTGTTTTCTAATTGATTCACTTTCCATTTTATTCGCCGCTCTAATGCCATAGGTTATAAAGTTTCTTTTTCCCAAATGAGTATAACGGCTATACAACTTACGTTTATACAACGGCCTTTCAGACTGGCCATTGTCAATTCTGAGGTTGTTATATTTTACCATTGTTTTCTTTGCTAACCTGACACCTCTCCTCATTCTTTCAGAGTAAGTAGCTAATGAAGATGAACGTATATAAATGTTTTCACCGTTAAACATAAAGCCTAGGTACTGTAAATGTTTATCCGCCTCCAAAGAATGCCCATTGAACTTAAATGTCCTTATTTCTGTTTTTTTGGGATTTATGGTTAGATTTAACGCTTGAATTTGCGTCATAGCAAATTGTTCAGTTTTTGCTCTAAGGCCAATAGGTACAATGAACAACATATCGTCACAATAGCGAAAGTATGTTCCATGACATTGGCTCGCGAACTCTTGCATCTTTCTATCAAATTCAAACATATATATGTTTGATAACATTGCGCTCAACGGCGTTCCTTGTGGAATGCCATATGAAAACTTATGTACCTGGATTAACTTTTTGCTTCTAACCTGTGTTCTAAATTCTGACGGTTCGCAAACTCGTCTTTTCGCATGGTTCCTATAGTTAAGTGATATACCCAGCGATTTATACAGCGCCTCTTTATCGACAATTGCGTGTTTAGTGATTGATTTGAAAACATTAAAGTGATCACTAGGAAGACGGGACACCCCAAGTAAATTACACCATTCACGTTTTAAGATTTCATGATCGAGAGTATCGAAAAATTTTGAAACATCTAAGGCGATTGCACAACACTCGCCGGTTCTTTTGATTTCATTGAAAGCATCAAAAGCAAAGTCTATGTTGCTTTTCCCCAATGAACGAAATGCTAGAATTGATGTATTTAGAGCACTTTCCTTTAATCTAGCTTCATACTTCCGATTGAGTAGTTTTGCATAGTAAGCGTATATATGGCTATCCACGTGGGCTGGATATGAGATTGGACGAGGCTTTGGGGGTAATTGAACTACTTTTTTAGTAATTGGGTCTTTACCGACTTTGTTTATTTCAATCGTGTAGTTTATTAGTGGATAAAATGCGTGTTTAGCAACAAGTTCTGGATTACAAACAATCTTTGACGCTTTCTTCACGTTTATAGGTAAGTCAAAGTGTAAATAGGTACGAGGACGGTACCAATCTTTAACAGGAATACTCATTTTTAAGTCCGAGAGCAAAACCGAAGAAGCTAGAACAGCGGCAATTCTAAACGCTTCTCCGGATTAACTGGCCTAATTGGCCGTCAAAAGCCGCGTCATGTTAAACATAGATTATGCTTTCACCATAACAATAACTCTGGAGGTACCTATCAAGACACTTATCCAAGTATTGCTGTCATTCTGCTCAATAAGCTTATTGAGTAGGTTTGACAGCCTGTTCAGCACCTTTTGATCAATCAAATACGACTATCAAAAGCACGTAAATAATACACCAAACCGTTTATAACACAATGATTAGTTTAGAGATATTTAATTTAAAACATAACGCCCTGTTAAGGTGTGAGCAACGCAATGCCCAAGCTCCCGCATACCACCTTAATCACTAAAATCAACGTATAGTGAAAATGCCACGCGTTGCGAATCACTCTTAAACAGTTTGTTATAACTCAGTTTCACAGTCTCGGACGCTGAATCTATACGTACCTTCATGCTCGTTACCGATAACTATTTTATTTGAACCAAGGTATGCAACTTTCTGTTTTTCATCAACGTCACAGTATGAAAATTGCTCCATTTCTAGGTTGTATGCAAACCACCGAGTAAAATTGGAAGTAGCATCCATATACCCTTTGTTGTCACCAAGAAAGCTTAGAGCAACAGAGAACAAAACAATTGCCCCAAACATACGACCAATGAGAGTTAAAGGGTTGTCATTAAACAGTCTCTTGATCTCAGAAAAGCCAGCTAGTTTTTTCAACGATAACTGATCTAACCGAAGAAACGAAGTGAGCAGTATAAACAAAAACCAAAACGCAAAGCCGAAAGCCAAAAAAAGCGATGCGGTATACGGAATTGCTAATATTGAACTAATTGTAATTGTGTAGCCAAAAGGAGTGACTGGAGCTTCTAGCGCATGATTCACAAAAGATTGTGCCATAGCTAAGTTGAACGTCGTACAACCTACAATAACGATGCTAGCTATCGTTTTTCCTAGCAGGTTATTTATTACCCTCTCGGTTGCCTCTATTAAATAGAAACTCAAACCACAGATACATGACCCAAAGCTAAGCCAATAAACAGGAAAATCAGTAATCTTAGACAGTGGCAACATTGAAAGGAAAAAGATGAAACTAAGCAAATACGCAATTTGCTCATTATCAAGGTTGTTCAATTTTTCAGAAACTAACACTCTTACATTAGCGAATGTCATTTGTTCTCCTGAGTTATAACGCCCAATTAAGGGGTGAACAACGCCTCCACCCAAACCTAAAATATTGTGCTATAAACACTAAAACTGAAGTAGAAGCAAAAGTGCCGAGCGTTGTGAATCCCTCTTAAATTGCTTGTTAGGTTAATATCGTTCGACTCTTAGGTAATTGTTACAGTGCTCTGATGCCCCTTGTAAATCAGGAAACAATGTAGAATGACTGATGTTCATGCGATTTAAGTATGTAAGACAGTCTTGTAAACCTTCATTCGGTATATCCAACCGAATCAATTCCATGTACCTTTCCGAACCTTTTGTTGGGTGTGTTCTAAACCAAGTTTCTAGGTCAATGTTATTTGGTCCTCGAGTAAACAAACCTCGCTGGCTAACAAGCCTACTGTTTTCATCGCTTAGAGGGCGGACAATTTTTACTGTCGGCTTCTGACCATTTACCAAAGAAATATTGTCATTGCTTTTAATGACTGAATTGCGCTCAAGAATAGAGTTTTGACTACAAACAAAAACTGTCAAGTTCTTGCTGTTTTCTTTCAATGCTCCACTAACAGCAAAGTAGAGTGCAACAAAAGGAGATTCCGTCCAGTCCAATAATGGTGTAGCCAAACCATGATGCTGACCTAAAGCCCACCAATCATTTTCATTCTCCATAACTGGAGGGTTGGGTCCACGTCTACCTCTAGTCTCATACTTAAAGCGTTCAAGGTGTTGTTCTCTACGTGTAGAGATTGGGGACGTAATAATTCTGTCCAATGTTGGCTCTAATTGCCATTTACTATCCGCATGCCCCCGGAAAATATAATTGGGAAAGCTCAGTAATTCTTGACTGATAAAATCGGAGAAATACTTCCATGAGCTAAGGCGAAATGCCTGAACACCTTTATTAAAACTCTTAGACTCCCACCTAGCTTTTCTTGCCATTTTTTCCTCGGAACTAATTTATTAACCTAACGCCCTGTTAAGGTGTGAGCAACGCAATACCGAAGCCACTGCATACCACCTTAAACACTAAAACCAACGCATAGTAAAAATGCCACGCGTTGCGAATCACTCTTAAACAGTTTGTTAGGTTTATTTTTCTACTAACCTTAGGAGCGACTGTCCAACCAAAGATAGTCTGTACACGCAACCTTGCTCTGCATGACTGACAGAAACAAGTTCGTCAGATAACAACGAATTAAGGGCATACTTGTAAATTGGACATTTTTCTTCGTAGTCAGAAAATTGTTTTAAAATCTCATAATGATCGTAACCTTGTAGAATTACACCGTTTTCAGTTCCAACAAGAGATAAGACTCTTATTTTAGCAGCAGAAAAAGAGTCCAATAAAGAAAGATAAAACAAGTATTCATCTTTGCTATCCATGGGATGAATTGCAGAATGAATAATAGCCGTTTTTAAATATTGCATCTTGTGCGTACAAGAGCTTCGCACCGCCGTTGTACTTAATCCCAATACAAAATCAACAAACTGTTCATTGCCCTGTAATTCGATAAACTCCTTATGGTGAACTTCTATTAGCTCATTTATGGCTTCAGTTACAGCATCAATCCAGACTTCCAATCGCTTCTCGTGGGGAGAGCTAAAAAGAGATTTGAACACTGAGCTTCCACACGGAATCAAGCTCGCTGCGGCTTCAGATAATCGATATGCCTTATCACTTGAAGGTTCTACCTCAGGGTAAACACTATTTACTACTTTCTTCATATTCACGAATAAACCTAACGCCCTGCTAAGGGGTGAGCAACGCAATACCGAAGCCGCTGCATACCACCTTAATCACTTAAACCAACGCATAGTAAAAATGCCACGCGTTGCGAATCCCTCTTGAGCAGTTTGTTAGTTTGCAAACCCAAAGCGTTGATTTTACGTTATTTTAAGCTTTGCAAACAATAAACTTTATGTGTTTTGATGCACTTAAGTCAGGCGTAGTCTCAAGGCGGCAACTCAATGAAACCACCTGGAACAAACAACGTCGCAGAAAACGAACTCACAACACCAAAAAGCGCTTTTGGAAAACCAATCTCACAATGCGGACTTTCAACAAAGTCACTGAAACCACGTGGAACTTACTACACCAGAGAAAACGTCATTTCAGCGTGTAAATCGGCTTTTATACCAACAAACTCAACGAGCAGAGTTTCAGCGAAAAAGTTCAACTCAGTTAACCCAAAAGTCGCCGCACCAAAGAACAAATCAACCGTTGAAACGATGCCAATTTTGGATTTTCACCACGCTAGTTAACACTAAAATTGAACGCCGACACGACAATTTCGATTTTGAGCTTTTACCACTAGAACTTGCGATATAGCTGCGTTTTCCTCTTGCAAACTAACGCCCAATTAAGGGGTGAACAACGCCTCCACCCAACCTAAAACATTGTGCCATAAACACTAAAATTGAAATAGAAGCAAAAATACCAAGCGTTGTGAATCCCTCTTAAATTGCTTGTTAGTTTTATTGCTGGCGACTCAGTAACAAGCTTGCTCCAGACATAGCCAAAAAAGTTGCACAACCTCTATTGAAGCGCTTTGCCATTTTCGGCTTTGTAAACCACTGCCTTAAGTACATTCCAAATATCGCATAAATAGATATTGCACCCATTTCTAAAACTAGGAACGTTGCCCCTAAAACGAAAAACTGCTCATTTACACTCGCTGAAACATCGACGAACTGTGGTAGAAAGGCGGTAAAGATTAAGATCGCCTTTGGATTACCGGCGGCTAGCAAAAATTCTTGTTTAGCTAAACCTAGTCGGTTGCGAGTATTTTCTAGTTCAGAAACGGGGCTTGCTTCCGAACGCCAAAGATTAAAGGCAATCCACAACAAATAAGCTGCGCCCACAATTTTTATCGTTAGAAATAGAGTCTCAGAAGCATAGAGAACGACTGCTAAACCAGAAGCAGCCAAGGCAATCATTACAGCGAATGCAGCAATACGACCAAGTCCAGCAATAAAAGCGGATTTGAAGCCGTAACAACGAGCATTATTCATAGACAATAGGTTGTTTGGACCAGGAGTCATGTTGAGCGCAAAACACGCAGGGATAAAGAACAATAACTTCCAGAGTTCCACAATGTTTCCTCCATGAAACTAACGCCCAATTAAGTAGTGAGCAACGCTACCACCTACATCAACCATTGTGCCGTAAACACTTAAGCAGATTCAAACCAAAGGTGCCAAGCGTTGCGAATCTGCTTGAATTGTTTGTTATACAAATTTTTGATCTGCAAGCTTCTTACTCAAGCTATTGAGGTCTTGATATATTGAGTCAATCGTCACACCTAGACTACTAAGATCTGAACGAAGATCTGGAACAGAGTCTTTACATAATTTGATTTTTCTTATGCGTTCGCTGGCGTGTCGGTCGAACTGAACATTTATTGGTTCATCCTTTGAACCATGCACTGTAAAACAACCTTGTTGCGCTAAAATACGTCGATTAGTGTAAGGTGGTTCAATTGCGATCGGTAATGGTGGAGTATTAGATGCACGATCTGCTCGCAAGACTTTAGGTAAATATAAGTCAACATTTGTTTCCTCATTTAGGTCCTTGTAAGGAACAAAAACTTCATCTTTATCCATATTGATCTTATTCAACTCAAATGGATCCATAACCCAAACTACACGGTCTTCATTATTATCAGCTTCCAACGCAAAGTAAGCTGCAATTAGAGGGCTTTTGCTCCAATCTAGCAAACGTGTAGGTAAGCCATAATGCTGCATCATTGAATAAAGTTGCCAAGAACATGTGATTTCCTCTTCAAAAAGTGACTTACCATTAATTAGAAAAGAGGAGATCATTGACTCTTCAACACCTTCTTCCACTCGTCTCCACTTTACACCTGGCAGCAACTCCATACTCTCTCGAGCAATTCCCCGGAACCATATATCTCCATGCGGTAATTTCCACTCATCTGTAATATCCAGCACCAACTTAAGGTATTCTGGTAAACTCCTTACTACTACTTCCTGACTCATTATTCCTCCATCGGTTGATGTAATTTGTATAACGCCGCGTTAAGTGGTTAGCAACGCTACCACCCTACCTAAACCATTGTGCCATAAACACTAAAGCTGAATAAAACTGAAAATGCCAAGCGTTGGGAATCCGTCTTAAACGCTTTGTTATGTGCATTTGGGAGCGTGTTTACTTAAGTCTTTTTCTGCTAGGTTCTGTATTTTTGAACAGTCACCAAAGAACTGCAAATTAGCTTCACAGTACTGAACTAACACTTGATTTAGTACACCCTGCTCAGAATATTTGCCATCTAGGTTGGAATAAAGGCTTAGAGTCGTTTGCAGGGTGTCTGCAATAAGCTCCTGATTTTGCTTAGTCAACATCCCTAACTGCAAAGCGTCCAAGACTAAAACAGTAGCAATCGCATCTGATTCAACACCATCGAGCTCACACATTGTGTAGCGAGCTAATAAATTCGATTTTTCAACTAAAGGTGCAGAATCTTTGCCCTTTGCTAACCTAAATGCATGTGAACCTTTTTCAAAGCCCTTTTGGTACTCGGCTTTCTTAATTATTTCCACTTGCTCGGTGACAACATAGAAACTTGCATATGCACCGATACTTAGAGCAACTAGGAAAATTGCTATAAATCTGACTATCATTGTGCCTCCTGCACATAACGCCGCGTTAAGTGGTGAGCGACGCTTGGCTATACTTGAGCGAAGCGAAACTGCCAAGCGTTGCGAATCACTCTTAAATGCTTTGTTAAATTACTGCTCACGACTAAGGTAAGTAGCTAAAGATAGCACTACTAAAGCCAAAGTCGTCACCACCTGTAGGTTAACTAGCGCACTTTCGAAATAACAGCCTGACTGATGAACTCTAGAGATGGTAGCTGTGCCTATAGATTCCAAAACAGAAGTTCCGACATTAGCCTCTAGGTTTGAGTTAACAGTTGAAAAAATGTAGTAAACTGCACCGAAATTCAACACGTTTTCAATATAACTACAGAGTGCGAGTCTAACTCTGTCGTATTTATCAAGATCTGAGTTAGTTTCCTTACTCTTTGATAATACATCCTTAGTGAAGGCATATGTTATTTCAAAACTTCTTGAGATAACCCTAAATATTACAGCCGCAATAATTACTCCATCGTAGGGTACTTGCTGAAGCTCAAACCCACAAAATTCCATAACTGTGAGTAACACAAGCATCAAGACAGAAAAGAATAAGTTTCCTTGATTCGATCTAGAGATGAACACACCTTTTAAGTACTTCACACAACTACACCGTTCATCATCTGTACAGGTTTGCTGTTCTCTAAACGGTACGATCATTGTTTTGATTATTTTCGCAAAGGTATAACCACTCGATAGCCAAACTGAGAAAAGAAATCGAATTGCGAAACTATCTGTAGAAACGTTTAAATACTTACGTGGAATAGAGTACACCCCATAAGCTTTAACGAACAAATCGAAAAAGACCGATAATAGGAAACCGATGACAACTTCTACGTACGGAATTGGTAACTGCTGTATTTGTGAACTCGAAACTATCAGTACACCAGCCAACAAAATCATTACAACTAACATAGATACCTTAATAGTAATTTAACGCCGCGTTAAGTGGTGAGCAACGCAGACCACCACATTTAACCCATTGCGCCGTAATCACTAAAACTGAATCAAACCGAAAATACCGAGCGTTGG
>Ga0209272_10002540_pt1 | contig 10160 bp, 7 predicted proteins | sample tdDd002_FD_187125 | JGI IMG/M metagenome (GOLD analysis project Ga0209272, IMG submission 187125) | Marine sediment microbial communities from the Atlantic coast under amendment with organic carbon and nitrate - tdDd00.2 (SPAdes)... | ecosystem: Environmental > Aquatic > Marine > Coastal >... | reverse complement strand
GGTAACGAGAGTACTACTGTCGCGATTCAATACCTTACGGCAAAAGCTGGCTACTCGATTAAAGATAATACACCTCATATACGTGGATCGGGTTCAACAAACAGCCGCATATCATATATCACGGCGGGCCATTTTAGAATGCTAGTGTGATAGCTGTCGATTGCGGCAGCCTGTCAACTTGCCAATGAATGCAGCCCCAACGGAGAATATCTTCCAGGCTGGAGGTGATTAAATCGGCTGGCGGTTGCATTCCAAGAAACATCATTGCTCTAATTAAAGCAGGTTTTGGATTGGCCTTGTCGATAGCCGGTGCATGGTTCTGCTTCGATAGCTTGTTGCCATTTTCGGTAACCGCTAACGGCAAATGCAGGTAGCTGACTTCCGGCTGCCCTAGCTGGCGGTAAAGGTCAATTTGCCGCCCGGTTGGTTCAATTAAATCGGCACCGCGGACGACTTCGGTGATGCCTTGTTCAATGTCATCCAGCACGACGGCAAGGTTGTAAGCATACAGCCCGTCCCGGCGGTGAATGATGAAATCCTCTTGGGCCAAGGCCTGCGGGATCTCAATGCGGCCATGCAGTACATCATGAAAATAGGTAATGGGTGAATCAACTTTAAGCCGAACAGCACTGTTATTGGCGCTGCAGTTCAGTTCGCGGCAGGTTCCCGGATAATATCCACCGGCAAGTTTGATTTGTTTACGGCTACATTGGCAATAATAGGCCTCTCGGCTGTGCAACCAAGCATCAACCTGAGCCTGATAGGCATCATGGCGCTGGCTCTGGTACATCACGGTATCATCCCACGTTAAGCCGTAGGCTTCCAGCGTATACAAGATATCGTCCGCGGCACCGGGCATTTCCCGAGGCGGATCCAGATCTTCCATTCGTACCAGCCAAGATCCTTGGTGGGCTTTGGCCTGCAGGTAGCTGCCGAGCGCGGCAACAAGGGATCCAAAGTGCAAAGGACCAGACGGTGATGGCGCGAATCGGCCGGTATAGTGGCTTTTTGTACTCATAAACAAATCATAAAAATGAAAGAGGGAGCTGTTGCTCCCCCCTTAAAACAGTTGCTGTATAATAGCGAAGTATTAGCCTGCCATCTGCTTTTCTTTGATTTCTGCAAGCGTTTTACAGTCAATACATAGATCAGCTGTCGGGCGGGCTTCAAGACGGCGGATGCCAATCTCAATACCGCAAGAATCACAGAAACCAAAGTCATCGTCTTCAATGCGCTGAAGCGTTTTTTCAATTTTCTTGATTAATTTGCGTTCACGGTCACGGTTACGGAGTTCAAGGCTGAATTCTTCTTCCTGCGCCGCACGATCCACTGGATCTGGGAAGTTTGCCGCTTCATCCTGCATATGGTTAACGGTACGATCAACTTCTTCACGAAGCTGGTTTCGCCATGCATCAAGAATTTTTCGGAAGTGCTCTAGCTGAGCTTCACCCATGTATTCTTCGCCGGCTTTTTCCTGATACGGCTCAACCCCAGCAATAGCCAGGATGCCTAGCGATTTTTTAACGTTGCTCTCTGGCATATAGCATCTCCTAATATACCTAATAACCGTCACTGGTTAATTTTGGGCGGTATCTATAGCAGAAAGGGGTATGTGTGGCAATTGCTGCATATATTCAATTTTATACCAATGTGAAGAAAGCATCATTTTTCATGGTCATTGGTGGAATTTTATACAGCTGTCTAAATAGAGCTCATTCTGGTTCAATACCGCTTTGTAACAGATGATCTCAACGCCAGCCCGTTCTGCTTGTTGAATTAATTTATGATAGTCCGGGTCTATATGGTGTGCCGTGGATACATTTTCAATCCCTGAATGTAAAATCGCGAAAAAAAGTACAGCTCTATCTCCGCTTCTTGCTACCTCCATCAGCTCTCGCAGATGCTTCTGCCCCCGAGACGTGACAGCGTCGGGGAAAAAACCTTGCCCATTCTCCAGCAGGGTAACGCTTTTCACTTCAATATAGCACGGTGGTTTGTCACCGGCGGTTAATAAAATATCTATCCTGCTGTTTTCACAACCATACTTTACTTCGGTACGGAGTGATGAATAGCCTTGTAATTCTGTGATGACATTCTTGTTTATTGCCTCTTCGACCAAGCGGTTGGCTTGTGCCGTATTCACACAGATCCAGTGCCCGTTTGGAGTATGAGAAAGCTCCCAGCTATTGGGGTATTTACGCTTCGGATTCTCTGATGTGGAATACCAAACCGTGCTTCCTGGCTCGGCACAGCCAGTCATTGCGCCGGTATTGGCACAGTGAATGGTTCGTACTTCGCCGCCGGGAAGTTCAATGTCAGCGAGGAAACGTTTATAGCGTTTGATTAATGTAGCAGCCTGTAACTGTGGGTCAAATTTCATTCGGGATCCTGATTGTCCGGTTTCGTCTGGGAGAGCGGCCACTGCTGCAGACACCGGTAGCGGACACCTGATCCACGGGCAGTTTTGACCTGTTCTGAAATATACAGGCCAAAGTGCTGAAAATGAAAGGTGAAATCATTATTTTCCGGTAATGACTCAGGGTGTTGGCGGACATGCTTTTTTAAGGTGATATGAGGGGTATATTTCCGTCCTTCCTGTTTCAGGCCGACTTGTTCGGCCGCCTCCTTTAAGTCGGCGGCCAGCTGCTCTAAGGGGGCGGGAACATTGTTGCAGCCAAGCCATATAAGCCTGCTACGTTTCTGGTATTTCAGTATTGAGGTATGGAGAGAAAATGCCGGTAGGGTGAGTGCGCTCGTCAACGCGAGGAGATGCTCTTTTTGCAGTTCGCTGACAAGCCCGAGAAACGCCAGGGTCAGGTGGAGGTTACAGTCCGGTACCCGGCGTCCGTCGCCCGGTAATATTTGTATGAGCTGGCATAGCTGGCGGAAAGCGGGCTGATTGGTCGGGGATTCTAGGGCCAGGGCAAAGAAAAGGCGTTCATGTCTGTCATTATTCATCGTCGTTCGACCCATTGAAAGGCACATATAAATAGTGGGTATTCTGCCTGTGAGGATTGGTCAGATAATTGTCCAGTTTGGCAAATGACTTTCTTGTACAATAGCTTTCAGCTTAGTTTGAATATGACACAAGGTTTTCACATTGTCACAGCTGCCTATCGATACTGTTTTATCTCCGCTGCTTGAACAGCTCAAGTCTTGCTCTCAGCTTATTTTGAAAGCGCCTCCCGGTGCGGGTAAATCAACCCGGCTGCCACTGGCTATCTTGCAGCTGGGCGGCATTGACGGGCGAATCGTCATGCTGGAACCTCGCCGTTTGGCGGCGCGTAATATTGCCAGTTATCTGGCTTCGCAGCTGGGGGAGAGTGTCGGGCAGACTGTCGGCTTGAGGATCCGTGGTGAGACCCGGGTGAGTTCGACGACGCGGCTGGAGATAGTGACTGAAGGTGTCATGACTCGGATGTTGCAGCAGGATCCGGAGCTTACTGGGGTCGGGTTGCTGATCTTTGATGAATTCCACGAGCGCAGTATCCATGCCGATACCTCGCTGGCTCTGGCGTTGGAGGTTCAGGAGGCATTGCGGGATGATTTGAAGCTGCTGGTGATGTCAGCGACGCTCGATGCCGAGGCACTGATCTCGCTGTTGCCCGAGGCGGCATATGTTGAATCCGAAGGCCGCTGTTTTCCGGTTGAACATCGTTATAAAACGGTGGCGGATAGCAAGCTGGTTGTCGACAGCGCGGCACGAGAAGTACTTCAGTTGCTAAATAGCGAGCCCGGTTCAATATTGGTTTTTTTACCTGGTGCTGGAGAGATCAAACGCCTTGCGACACTGGTTGAAGAAAAGGCTGGCAATGATGTGCTGGTTTGTCCGCTTTATGGGCAGCTCACAACCGATCAGCAGCAGCAGGCGATTGCCCCTGCCCCCAAAGGCAAGCGGAAAGTTGTCTTGGCGACCAATATTGCCGAGACCAGCCTGACAATCGAAGGGATCCGGATGGTGGTTGATTGCGGACTTGAGCGCATTGCGAAGTGGGATCCCAAGACTGGGATCAGCCGATTGGAACAGGTGCGTATTGCCCGTTCGTCTGCCGAACAGCGAGCCGGACGTGCCGGGCGCCTAGAGCCGGGGATCTGTCTGCGTTTGTATAGTGAAGAGTTACTTGTGAGACAGCCAGCCACGCCGCAGCCAGAGATCCTACGGGCCGATCTTACCTCTTTGGCGATGGAGCTGGCACAGTGGGGCTGCATTGATGCCGGAGAGCTTTGCTGGCTTGATACTCCACCAGCCCAAGCCCTGTGCCAGTCTCGCGGCTTGCTGCAGAGCCTGGGAGCGTTGGACCCACACTGTATGCTCACCGACAAGGGCAAGCAAATCCAGCAACTTGGCGCCGAGCCCCGCCATGCTGCTATATTGCTGATGGCAAAGCAGCTGGATAAGTCGGCGATGGTAACCGCAGCGATGCTGGTGGCACTGCTGGAAGAGCCGCCGCGCGGTATGAACAATCCGGATCTGCACTTCCAGCTCAACCTGCTGGAGGGCGGTAAACTGCCTCGTAGCAGGCAGTATATGCAGCGTACCAAGCTGCACCTGGCCAAACTAACAGATGCTGTTCCTTCGGTGTTGAAGGTGGCGACCGATTGGATAGCACCTTTGATGGCGGCCGGTTTTCCTGACCGAATTGCCCTGTCACGAGGCCGGGACGGGCGCTATCAGCTGGCAAATGGACAGGGGGCCATGTTGCTTCCTGATGAGCCAATGGCGGATGAGGCCATGTTGGTGGTTGCTGATGTGGTGAAAACCCGGCAGGGCGATAGTCGGATTTTTTCGGCGATAGCGGCAGATGTCGGTAGGTTGCAGGCGCAACTTCCACAGTTGTTTGAGGAGCGGGAATGGCTGGATTGGGATGATAAGAAAGGCCGGTTGAGTGCCGAGAAACACTTGTGTTGCGGTCAGCTGGTTATACAGCGTACCGCGATGGCTGAGCCGGATCCGGCCAAGGCCAGTGAAGCCTTGCTGAACGCCGTTGTGCGTAAGGGGCTTGGCGTGCTGCCTTGGAGTAGCCGCTCGAAGAGTTTGTTGGTCCGGGCTCGCTGTGCGGGAGAATGGTTACCTGAACTTAATTTGCCTGCCATGGATGAAGCCAGTTTGCTGGCCGAGGCCGATCAGTGGCTGTTACCGTTTATGAATGGTATAAAAACGCTTAAAGCGATTGATAAAGTAGACTTAGTTGCTGCTCTGGAAGCTCGGTTGGGCTGGGAGCAGGCAAAAGTATTGGAGTCGATATTACCTACGCACTATCGGGTACCGACCGGTTCGCGCTATCCGATCCGTTACCAGCTTGGCCATAAACCTGTGCTGGCCGTCCGGATGCAGGAGATGTTCGGGGAAAAATCATCGCCCCTGATAGCAAACGGAAAAATTGCGGTCGTACTGGAGTTGCTTTCACCGGCGCAGAGGCCGCTGCAGATCACTCAGGATTTGGCTGCTTTCTGGCAAGGTTCTTACCGGGATGTGCAGAAAGAAATGAAAGGGCGATACCCTAAGCATGTCTGGCCGGATGATCCGGCAAATCATGCACCAACGAAAAAAACCAAAAAGTATATGTAACAGTACCGTTGGCCGCTGTAAGTTTATACTGCGGCTGACAAAAGCCTTTTGATCCCTGCGGTTAAGACTGTATTGAATGCAGGGATTGGATTTCGGGAATGATGTACAGCATGAAGATCAAGTTGCCAGTTCGCCTTTCAGCCCCTGCTCCCAAGATGCCGGGAGCCAAGAAATCTGTTGCGAAAAAGCCTGTCGCGAAGAAGCCGGCCGATAAGAAACCTACTACCCGTCGCAAGACCGCTGCCAAAGCGCCGGCCAAGAAAAGCCCGGCCAAACCTCGCCGAAGCAAGAAAAAGCCAACCAAGAAAAAGAACTCAAGACTGCCGGGCTGGCTGAAATGGCTGCTGGGTTTTGGTGTCAAAGTTGCCATCGTGGTCGTTGCTATCCTGCTTGTTGTCGGCATTTATTTAGATAATGTGGTACGGGATAAATTTGATGGTCAGCTGTGGAATCTGCCAGCCGTTGTCTACGGGCGAGTACTGACTTTGCAGCCGGATCAGGCCATGACTTTGCAAGAAGTGCGAAGGGAGCTCGATCTGCTGCAGTACCACAAAGTCAAAACACCACAGCGCATTGGCGAATACTCCTCATCTTCCACTCGTATTGAGTTGATCCGCCGGCCTTTTGAATTCGAGGATGGGCCTGAAGGCAAGCGGCATGTCATGCTGACATTTGCCGACGGTACATTGAGCCGGATCAACGAAGTCGGTAGCAAGCGCCAACTGGGATATGTGCGGATAGAGCCGAAAATGCTGGGCATGTTGGGAACCAGTGAAGGCGAGCAGCGGATTTTCCTGCCACGGGAACGCTTTCCCGAGGTATTGGTTGATGCTCTGTTGGTTACCGAAGACCGGGATTTTTATCATCACGGCGGGGTTTCCCCGTTGGCCATTGTACGTGCCCTGTTTGTAAACCTGAGAGCTGGCAGAACCGTGCAGGGGGGAAGCACCCTGACTCAGCAGCTGGCAAAAAATATTTTCCTGTCCCGAGAACGTACTTTGCTGAGGAAACTGAGTGAGGCGTATATTGCTCTGATTATTGATTATCGCTATAGCAAAGATCGGATCCTCGAAGCATACCTCAATGAGATTTACCTTGGTCAAAACGGCGGGAAGGAGGTTCATGGCTTTGCCTTGGGAGCACGGCTGTATTTTGGCCGCCCGTTACAAGAGCTGCGTATTGATCAGCAGGCTCTGCTGGTCGGATTGGCAAAAGGTCCATCCTATTACAATCCGTGGCGTAATCCTGAGCGGGCCCGCCAGCGCAGGGATCTGATCCTGCGTTTAATGATGGATAACGGAATTTTGGACGGCGAGCAATACGAACAGGCAGCTTCGCGTCCGTTGGATGTGCAAAGCCGACCGATGATAGCCAGTCGCCAGCCTGCGTACTTCCAGCAGCTGCAGCGAGAGCTTAAGCAGAAAGTCGGGGATAATTTTACCCCGGGCATTGGTCTGAGAGTGTTTAGTACCCTGGATCCGTTGTCGCAGCAAGAGGCAGAAAAAGCGGTGATGACGATGGTACCCAAGTTAAACAAGAAAGCGGGTGTCAAAGTTGAAACGGCTATCGTTGCGGTCGATCGCCAGAGCGGGGAGGTCCGAGCAATGGTCGGGGGAAGTCGCCCGGGCTATGCGGGGTTTAACCGGGCTCTGGATGGAAGCCGGCAGATAGGTTCACTGGTGAAACCTGCTGTTTACCTGGCAGCACTTCGCAAGCCTGGACAATATACTTTGGCCACTACGATTGATGACAAGCCCATAATGCTCAAGGGCAGTCGTGGGACAGCCTGGAAGCCGAGGAACTATGATCGCAAGTTCCGGGGCGAGGTGCCGCTGTATTATGCGCTGGCGAAATCGCTGAATGTGCCGACGGTGAACCTCGGGTTACAAGTCGGGCTGGAGCCTGTTATCAACACCATGGTGCAGCTGGGTGTGGATCGGAACGAGATCCCTAAGCTACCGTCGATTTTACTCGGTGCTTTTACTCTGACGCCGTTTGAAGTAACCCAGATGTACCAGACGGTAACTAGCGGTGGACGGAAAGCGGAGCTTACCGCGCTGCGTGCCGTTGTCGACCAGCAAGGCAGCATGCTTTATCAAAACTATCCCAAAGCGGCTCAGGCAGTGCCAGAGCAAGCTGCATGGCTGACAACCTACGGGATGAAAAATGTAGTCAGCCAGGGCACGGCACGCTTTCTGCAACCTAAATTCGGCTGGGCGGCACTTGCCGGTAAAACCGGTACGACCGATAAAACCCGTGATAGCTGGTATGTAGGCGCTGACGGCCGGGAAGTGGTGACCGTTTGGATAGGGCGGGACGATAACAAACCGGTCAACCTGACGGGATCGGCCGGTGCGCTGCGTCTGTATAGTGATTACCTACAGCGGCGCCAGCCAGAGCCTTTACATCTTACGTGGCCGAAGAAGCTGACTACGATGAAATATAACCGTCTGTCCAATGGCACCTTGAGCCTAGACTGTAGCGGTCGACAGTCGTTACCGGTGTGGGACAAAGATGGCTCGCTGAAAACACAGTGTACCGGTAATAAGCCTGCCGCCTGGATCAAGGATATGTTTAGCCTGTAAGAAGGGGCACGACTTAACCGAATCGGAATCAACACAGTTGCTCAGCAGGGCTGGGCAACTGTGAGTTAGCCGCTAGGGATTTAATTGCCAGGGAGTTAGTCGTTAGGGTCGAAGTAATATGAAATTCTGATCCGGGGATTGAGGTAGGTATACACCTTTTCCGGTAGCTTGCTCGGGATTATTGCCTGCTCAATACGCAGATCGCTTTCTTCAAGATCGAGAATCGGTGCTTCGTTGGAAGGAACCGAAGGGTCATAAAGCAGGACATTCGGAAACAGCAGGCTATCTGAGTTTACCGAGATAACCAGCCCCAGCTGCTGGTTAGAGAGCTGGACAACGCTGCCTGGAGGGTAGACGCCCATCAGGCGGATCAGCAGTGCCATAAAGTCGCTGTTGTATTGCGCCTTCTTGTTCTTGAACAGATAGGATAGGGCGCTGTACGGAATTCGTGCCTTGGCCGGATCCTGAGGATGACACAAGTTGTCATAGGCATTGACGACGGAAACAAGCTGCGCCTTTAAATCAATCTTATTGGCCGGAAGCTTCTGTGGGTAACCGCTGCCATCCAGCATCTCGTGGTGCTGACTCAGAATAGGCTTTGCTGCCTGTGGGAAGTCCTCTGCAAGGTTCGCCAGTTCCAGGCTGTATTTGGTATGCAGCTTCAGGTAATTTTCTTCAGGGGCTGTCAGGGGCGTTATTTTACGGGTGATAGCAGTAGGCACTTTCAGCTTTCCCATATCATGGAACAATGCACCTAGTGCAATCGCTTTGATGTCACTAGCCGGCATACCACTGGATTTCGCCAGCATCATCGACATAACGGCCACGTTCAACGAGTGGAAGTAAATATCTTCAGAATCTTTGGCATCATTCATCAGGTGGAGAGCAACATTGTCGCTTTCCATCAGCGCATCAACCATTTCCTCGACCAGACTTTCCGCTTCTTTGATTGCGGTAACCGGACGGCTTTTAATTTTTCCGATGATGGAACGTAGTTGAGACATCGAGCGATCGAAGTTTTTTTCGCAGCGCTGCAGTTTACGTTTGTAGTTTTTCAGGCGAGTGATGCGGCACTGCTTTTCCTTCCACAGCTTTTCCGCCTGTTTATCCAGAAACAGGCTTTCATCTTCGCTCATCTCTTCGACTGGCGTTTCCGGGGCTAGCGGCTTGTTGTCGCTTTTCTCCGGGATCAGGTAGACAAATTTCACTCCGAGGTTTTTGATCAGGCGAATTTGTTGGTGATCTTTGATTTTGAAATGGTTCAGTAGAAAAGGATGATCAGTCCATTGCAATGGTAGCTTAATATATAAACCTTCGGTTAAGCGCTCTACTGAGAGTTTTATACTTGCCATTATATTTAGCGCAACCTGCTATTTTTAAAATTTTCTATACCGATTTAGCGGTTTCTTTCAATACAGATTGCGAGTATCAGTTACCAATTGATACACCATTGGCATGAATTATTAGTCCGTGGTACTCAATGAAACTGATAGCACTCTGCTTATTATTATTATTGTAAACTATAACTACTAAGCTACCCAATATGCCACAAGGTGCACTTGGGGGTGCAGGCGAAAAAAAACCTCATCAAAAGATGAGGTTTCAAAATAATGGTGCCGACTACCGGAGTCGAACTGGTGACCTACTGATTACAAGTCAGTTGCTCTACCTACTGAGCTAAGTCGGCACAAGTGCAGTTAACCTCTAACGAGAAAAACTACTTATTTTTATTCTTTTCAAGCCGTAGCTTAAATTGAAATTTGGCTCCCCTTGCAAGACTTGAACTTGCGACATACGGATTAACAGTCCGCCGTTCTACCAACTGAACTAAAGGGGAATTATTCGTTATCTAATACGATAAACTCGCATCGGATGAATAATGGTGCCTCGAGGCGGAATCGAACCACCGACACGAGGATTTTCAATCCTCTGCTCTACCGACTGAGCTATCGAGGCAAAAGCAAAAGCGGTTAGGCTTTAACTTTTGCATTGTTGCTTTCACAACC
>Ga0209272_10002536_pt1 | contig 10174 bp, 11 predicted proteins | sample tdDd002_FD_187125 | JGI IMG/M metagenome (GOLD analysis project Ga0209272, IMG submission 187125) | Marine sediment microbial communities from the Atlantic coast under amendment with organic carbon and nitrate - tdDd00.2 (SPAdes)... | ecosystem: Environmental > Aquatic > Marine > Coastal >... | reverse complement strand
CCTTGTCTATTCCCTGTGGCATAACCTCAAGGAAAAAGGGTTTCGATAAGGCAATACTCTTATTAGGCTTCTCTTTCTTCAGTTTACTTTCGACTGACTTAAGATATTCAGGCTCCTCCAAAAGCAGACATTTTACTGCCGATTCTGTCACAGCAGATTTGAAACAATCTACTTTATTAAACTTCATCTGGGTTATTTCAAGCTCTATATCGATATACTTTGAGCTTGTTTCGCTAATGATACTATCCGAAGTATAGGTAATGATATCCACATTATTCGCCATACTAAAATCGTGCAAGCTGTGAATTTGCTCCTTGGAAAGACTCTGCTCAAAAATAGTTGCCTGCTTAGTCAAATCGGTAATAACAGCCCCATTGTATGAGATAATATAAGATCCATATTTTTTCAAATCAAGCTGCTCTGCATATTGAAGCATGGCCGGAGTAGGACGTCCTGAGGCCAAAACAACGTATACACCTTGCTCCTGTGCCTTCATCAACATCTCTTTGTTTCTATCTGATATGCTGTGATCATCACGCAAAAGCGTATCATCAAGATCAAGCACTAGCATTTTATAGTTCATCTATCTCTAATTAATTTTTAATGGCCACATTAGCTCATAACCATTAATACGCCTAAACCTGCGTGATTAAGCTCCCGTCAATGCTATAGGCTTTTGTTTTCAGCCTGCGAAAGTAGAACAATTATCGACTTCTCCCAAAAGATAGATCATCATAAATTCAAAGCAAAGACGTAAAATCAACAAAGCATATTTTGCGGAACAAAAAAAGTCACAGCTTTGGGCTGTGACTTTCTGTAAATTTATAAATCGTAAGTAAGTTTTTCAATCCTATATTAACCTATTATTTTCAGATCATTCAACCTATCGATAATATGCATATGCAATTTGATTAAGCCCATAACAAAGTCTTTATTACCTGCTTTTCTTTGAATTACACTCAGCCATTCTGACTTATTAGCCTCGGCATTGGTTTTATAGGCAACCGAATAGATATTGTTCTCTAAAAATGCCTTTTGAATTTCTTTCGTTAATAATCTTTTGACTAGATCTGCATGCGAACTTTTAATCAAGTAACGCTTATCAAAATCATAGGAATCGACTTCAATTTCGGGTTCACCAAATTTCTTAAGAATTCTTTCTATAAAATCCTCCCAGCTAAGAATCATATCAAAATCCAATCGTGATTTAAAATCCATTTGAAACTTCATCGGTCTTGTATCTGAAACAGAAATATGAATGGTCCATTTTTTATAGGGAATCGTAATTTGATGAATCTCCAGTTCATTACCCGAATTGAATTTGATCTTAAATTCCCCATTGTAGAGTTTAGCAATCTCTCTCCACATATCACGTTTGGGGAAATTGTCTGTGTAGCCAAAAGATGGAGTCTGTAAGACCTGTTCAAGCAAACTCTCTTTTTCTTCTTTCATAGCTGTACCTTATCTGTTCTGAACTAAAAAATGCATTATTATTCTTTACTTTCCTTCTCCAACCAATCAAATAAAGTTTGAGCCAAAGCCATTCTCTTATCGGAAAAAGAATGATCACATGCATTTAGCACGACAATATCCTTTTCATTCACAGCATCGAAACAGCGCTTATAAGCAAGCTTATCTTTCTTCTTACTGAAGATATGAAGCGTATGGTTAGGATAATTTTCCAGCGGTTCTTTTAGGTTCATTTTATCCTTTGTTATGATACCATCAACAAAGGCATTACCCGACTCAATTTGAATACAAGGTCTTTGCTCTAAGTTCTTAATATACTTAGCCAATTCCTGCTCCGTTTTCTGCTTAAGACTGTAATGACCATTCCATGGATCAATAGAAATGATTCCCTTAACCTGCTCTAAATCTTGTCCGGCAAGAAGAGCAATATCAGCCCCCATACTAAAACCGCATAAGTAAATCGCCTGACGATTAACTCTGATATGTTTACTATTTTTAGTCAGGTAAGTAACGATGGCCTTAACATCTTGAATCGATTGTTGATAGGAAAACACCCCCTTATTACCCCACGTCCCAGAATAGGAACAAAAAACCGCGTTATAACCGGCTCTGCGCAGGATCTGCCCGGTTTCTTCATTCTTCTCAAAACCTGGGTTCCCATGCAAAAAGATGACCGTCGGCTTTGCATCTTTCCCCTTTGCCATCAGAATTCTTCCAGCGATTGAATGATCACCCGAAGGTATCATCAATGGTAAACTCAACGGACGCTCATTACGTTTGTTTACAATAGGATCTTCATTAAACAAGGCGTATTTATCTCCAGTAGAAGAAACTGGTTTAGGTTCATTCTGGCAGCCTGAAAACACCAAACTACTTATTAGTACAACAATCGAAAATATCTTTTTCATCTATGAACTTTTTATTTAAAAATGAAACAAAAAAAAATAAAACATGGCTCTACATGTCTCATTATTCCCAAACTTTAAAATATTTCAAAATCTGTTCAACTTGACTCTCTGAATTCAAATAGAAATCGGGTGCGATACCATGCTTATCAATGGCATTCTTAGGCAAACCTTTAAGTTTAGTTGTTGGAGCCTGAATATAAATTGAATCTTTTAAGACTTCAAAGGGTCTACAATTACTGTAATCATAAGTCCCAGCCGTATTATCACCAAACACTTTGACCTTTAAACTTTGTTTTGCACAGAACACAAATTGTTCTGCAGCACTACCTACTCCGCCATCAATCAGAACAGCAATATGCTTGGGAAATTCATTTACCCGATTCTCAAATCGATAAGTTGGAGAAATTAGTTTATTAGAATTTATCCATGGTGCCTTAATAAATTGCCCATTCAATTTCTCATCCCAAGGACCAATATTTACAAACTTTTGAGAAAACTCCCAATTCTCTTTTGTAGCAAGGAATTCAATTGCCCTTACATAAATATCATTGGTTGCGATTATAGGAAGTAACTCATTAAATGAAGCATCACCACCACCTCTACATTCTCGGATATCAATTATCAGGTTTCTTTTGCACAGAATTGAGTCAATAGATCTATTTACTAAACTATCAACTTTATGCTTATACATAAAATGTGGAATCTTCAGATAACAAGTATTCTCGTTAATCATCTTAAATTTGAATTGATCTATCTGATACGTTTTCTTATCTATAAAAGTTAGAATATCAACAGTATTTCGCCTTAAGTGATTATCGTCAAAAAAATCTAAATATTTATCAATATGATCTTTTAATGCTTTCGAACTATTCAAATCATTGCTTAAAAGCTTCTTTAGAAAAAAATCATAGTACTCTTTTTTATTTTCAGTTTTATCGGCAAAACCAGAATAATTCGTTTCTATTGAACTAATGGCCTCCCTAAATAATTTGTTATAATCTGTTTGTGCAAAAAGCTTATTTGAAATTAGCACTAAACTTAAATACAGGAATATTCTCTTCATTTAATTTATCTAATAATGTGACTTACTTACCTGCCGAATGGATAATCTTTAATACGATTCTTAAAACGTTAATATCTAATGGCTCATCCCCAAAGAAGCTAATACAGCAAGCGAATTTGCTGACATATGCACAATAATAGGATAAGCATTATTGTCATATTTTTCCTGATAATACCCAGCGACTAGTCCCAATACAAAGGTGAAAATGACTGTTCGAAAAACCAGGACGACATCTGCACCTGCCGATATGATAACGATATGTGCTAATCCAAACATGATTGCACTAATAATAACAGGCAAGCTCAATCTGCGATTTAAAACAGATATTCCTTTATTTCTAAGAGGCTTTAGAAAGTTTAACAGAAAACCTCGGAACAGTAACTCTTCAGCTATAGCGGCATAAACAGCTACGAATAACAACAATTGTAAAGGGCTGAATTCTTTAAGGACTGAAAGGCTTTCAATTTCACCTCCCAATAACTTTATTAAGATTGTCAATGGAATATTAACCAGAATGTTCGCTAATAATCCGAATAATATGGGACGAAATATCGACCTAAATTTTGGCATGGCTATTCGATATTCCATTCTCTCTCTCATCAAGTAAATGGCTAATAGCGATAGGATTAATATGCTTGTGTGGGTAATAAAAGTTTGTGGTATAAATCCTTCAGGCAATTTTAAAAAGCTTCCCACTGTACTCGAAATAATAAATATTGCAATTGTAGTCAACAGACTGTAAAGGATTCTTTGATTGTTTTTCATTTATAGTATTAAGTATTTTTATTAAACTAACTGATAAGACCGATAAATGCTCATTAATTAATGAGAGCCTGCAGATGAAGCTACTGTTGATGCAACAACTGCTGCCACTATAGCTGTTTGAATTTCTTTAATTGTTTTATCTAGAACATCAGCAATTGGACTATCTATTAATAAGTTTTTCAGCAATTTTCTAAGCTCCCTTAATTCAGACCTATCTGAAGTCAGAATTTTATGCATCTTACAGGCCTCAATTAGACTCAAAATAACCACATTTTCTTTATTGAGTTTTCGATGAGAAAAAACATCTCTTCTTAATTCTTCAATCAAACTATCTCGCTTCAAATTTTCATGCAAGTAAGTTTTCTTATAAGGTATCAGGCCCAAAAACTTTTTCTCTTCGATCTTTACTATCCTTTTATCAGATAATCCATTCAATAAAATCCATTTGTATTTTTTAGATTTTCGAGCCAATTTGGACATCCAATATCTGATCTTTCTAGGCTTTGTAGATTGACTAATTTGCAAGGCTATTTCTGAGCGTATCAAGTCATTCAATTCTATTGAGCCCTTTAAAACTAATCTGCCATTTTCAATCTTGATTCTATCTTCCAAAGACATATCCAATAAGATTGCACCGATTATCCCATAATTGATTTGTATATCCGAAACCACGAACTTCCCCTTTTGAGGATGATGTGCAAGTACTAAAAATTTTTCTACTGAACTAAGATTCATATGCTTCTCTTTTTTATCTTCAATTAACACCCCCTTGATATTCAATCTCCTTAATATGACTAGTCTACATGCTTCTTAATCCAAGTAGATATATCATTTAAAACCTCTTCCGAAATGGTTTCTTCGATGGCCTCAACCTCGTCGATATAACCTGTTTCACAGGTCTGAAAGAAATGATTAAGATTTGGGTACCTTTTAATTTTGTAATTGGTTTTTCCAGAAGCCTTAAATATTCGTTGAAAACCGGATGTGTTTAGTTCAGATAGAACCTGTGTATCCTTATCCCCATTCAAAACTAAAAAAGGTGCTTTCACTTTAGGTAGAAATTCACCAGGTTGGTAAGCTATAAAGTATCTGAACCAGGGAATCATCATTTTTTTATAACGAGCTAAAATCGGCTTTGTATTAACTGTTTGAAAACCGTCAACTGTCTTCATACCATAGTATTCTTTTACAGAAGCATCCTGATTTCCAATCCATGGACCAATTAATGCCCGACTAATACTAACCTCTGCCAATCGATTATTTTCCTCATGAATAATGATATTCATAGCTCTCTTTTCGAACGAAATGATACTATCTGCCGCTTTGGCCGGTAGCGTTCGAACCAGAGCTTTCTTTATTTGAGAGCTCATCAATCTCTTTCCCGATACACCAACTCCAGCCATTGAAACGATAAAAGCAAGATCATTTCGCTTTGCGCCAACAATGGATGCAATCAGACCACCTTCACTGTGTCCAATCAAACCAATTTGTTGCTGATTAATATCACTTCTGGTTTGCAAATATTTAATGCCTGCTACAACATCCAAGGCAAAGTTGTAGGAAGTTGCTTGCTTCAATGTTTCCTTACCTGTGGTGGCGCCTACCCCCCTATCATCCACACGCAATACAGCAATCCCCTGACGAGTCAGATAATCCGCAATAACAAAGAAAGGTTTATGTCCCATAATCGTTTCATCTCTATCTTGCTGACCACTACCCGTAATCAGAATAGCTACAGGATGCTTACTCCCTGTTTCAGGAAGGCTTAAAGTCCCTCCGATGTGAATACTTTTGTCATGATTGAAATAGGCTACTTCCTCTTGTTTATAAGGCAAAGGCTGCTTAGGTGTTTGAGGTCTTTTATTTTCTATCTTCCTTCTCAATGTTAAGGGATAAGTCTTGCCCGATTGATGCCACTGTCCCACAAGAAGTGTATCGGCCTGCTTCACTCCAACAAACTGGGCTTGCAAGAGTCCCGTATAGCTAACACGGATACTGTCACCAGTCATTTGACATTCAGATGATGGGTAATCCACAACTCCTTGAACAGGAACATCAAGTAGACAGGCGTTTTTATTGATTGTAAAAATCAATTTCAGTTCAAAACCTTGAACCAATAAAGCACCTTCCCATTTTGTGGGAGTCTTATCTGCCCACACTTTTGAAAAACTTGCCAGACATAGCATGATAAAAACGAAGGAAATGTATTTTTTCATCTTAATAAATGGTCGATTAAACGTTTAAAATATTCTATCAATAATCACAAAACTTAAAGAAATCATATTTATAAAAGCATGAAGAAAAGAAGTCATCCCAAAGCTCGATTCTTTTCTCTTCTCAAATATCACAAAGCTTAATGCTTATACGATTCCGATATTTTACATCAATTCAAATTTATGAAAATTAGAAAGCAAACAATATATTAAAACCCTTTAAAATTTAAATTTTACATAAAATAGAACTCATCTATATTATTAAAACAACAAAAGACTCCAGGCTGTTTATTAAAGGTAAAAAAAGCGATGCTCGTTAGGGCTCCGCTTAAAAATTCATTCCATAACCTGATATATACTTTCTATTTCCCAAAGGCCAAGGCAAGTCTCGCTTTATCCAATTGATAAATTTTAATCATATGGGTTTCCTCATGATAATCCTTCAGATAATGCCTCAGGTTAATAAACTCAGTAGCCTCGTAATCGGCTTCCTTAGTATAAAATCGCCCCTTATCGTAATAAACGGCATGTATCACCATATCAGCTTGGTTTAAAAAAGTAAGTATTGTATTATCTGGCAAGTTTGTCTTAAAGTTCTTTTTGGAGAGGGTGTTGAAGGCTTTTACCTCCATAAAATAATGACTTAAGATCTGACCTAAAGTTTCCAAATCGATAAGTGTTTGTTTGTTGAAAACAGATTGTTGAGCCATTTTGTTGTGGCCTAAATAGTTCTCCAAAACGTAGGAATAACAATTTTGCCCCTTAGCCTTTAAGCTCTTAATATAGGCTTTACGCTCACTTATACTAAAAAATCGCTTCTCATCATAAGCCTCTTTATTCGATGTCTTCAGGTCAAATTTAAGATGCTTATTCTGAACAACTACCCTTAAAGTATCGTTCGACCACAGGGTATTAACCACAACATTGTTGTTATTCACCTCAAGAGTATCCAATATTTGTCCTACAATTCTCTCTTCCTCGATGAATTCATATTGACAATGCCCTTCGTAGGACAGAGTGAATAAGAAAGAAAACATTATAAACTTATAAAAGTGTCTCATAATTTCATTTTTATAATGAAGAACCTCACAACAGACAGCTCTACTCCTTCTTCAATAAAACAAAAACTCTCAAGTTCTCAGTCTATAGGTATCTATGTTTAAATTTCTCTCTATTTCCAACTGAGAACTCATAATATATTTGAACCCAACATGAACCTATAAGCTGATGCCAAGATCCATTTATGAATTGAATAAACATCAAATGTATAAACAAGCCAACAATGATAGCAATTTAGGCTGATCGGTTTTTCTTAGATTTAGAATCTGTAATTTACACAATGTTTTCTTATTATTTAGCATATTAACAATTCCTGTTGAATCGAACCAAGAAATTCAAGTCTTGAAATACAGCATATTTTTCTATTCAAGAATAAGAGTCCGCCAAGCTATAAGCCTCGTTTTGTCATGGTTTTCACCACCAACAAAAACTTGACAGATCAGTCTATTAAGATCGTGTAAATCCCTGTTTCAGTGCTCAAGTCAAACTCTGCATTACTTATTTCAATCTCATGATATTTGGTAAACGAACAGCAATCTTCACTCAACCTTTCGGCAACTACATACAAATCGAAGATATTCTCCTTAGCAATATTAATTCTATAATTTACGGTTTCTGTTTTCCAGCCAATCGTATGTATCTCAATTAAGTTGATGTTATTTTCCTCTATAAAACGATAGTCAACAGGATGATCTGATGCATCCAAAACTTCTATATCTTCAGGCTTAAAGCTTCCATTGGTGAATAGGTTTTCACCCGTATCAGCATCTACTATTTCGAAGATAAAATAATTGGGAGGCGTAAAGCATGCGTCACAGACTTCATCAGAACAAGCTGTCATCAAGAAGAATACAAGCATAAAGAAGCCTAAATTTATTTTTTTAATAAGTCCTAAAATTTAGTTACTCGTTTATAATAAACCTATTACCCTTATTGATCTTGTTCTATCTGCTCTTTTTTATTAAACAGCTTTAGAATGATAATACTAAAGCCAGCACCAAACAATGCCCCTGGTATAAATCTTTCGTAATGCTGACTTATTAAATCGTAACCAAGTCCTTCTAAAACATCTATCGATATAGCTGACAGAATCAACAAAGCTGCAAGAATAAAAGCATTTCTTTTTTTCATCTTTTATAAATTTAAATGTTATTAATTAGTTGATGTTTATTGATATATTGGATAAAACACAATAGCGTATAGGTTCTGATCTATTTTACTATTCCTTTTTAATATACAACCACTTATCGTGCCCGATAGTTATAATGCCAACAAAATAGAATAATAGCAAAACAAGAAGTCCAAGACTTATTTTTTCTAATAATGGGTTTGCACTATTAATATTTACAATTCCCAGGATTGGAAAAAAAGCTCCCAAAAAAGGAAGTCTTTTGTTAAGGAATTTGTTTCCTCTTATTATTGTTAATTCATTTTCTTTAAGGGATTTTAAATCAAATGCTTTACTCTTACACCATGGTATTTTAGCGATTAAATACTGAGCATCAAGATCCTTAGGAATGTCAATGTGTTTTTCCTCCCCATTTTTCAATTCAGTTATTCTAGTTCGACCAATAAAAATATCATAGGCACAGCTCCAATTATAATCCTCTATTGGCCTTTTTTATCTGATCCTTTTCACCTGTTAGCTTTTATGAGGTTCTTTCAACCATTATCCTACTCATTAATTGTGGTTCAATCTTTCTAAATAGGAATAAAAACGTCTTTCTGTCATTTTACAAACAGCTAGAATTATTCAAGCCTTTTTTAATCAAAAATGGGATCTAGTTGCTTATCCTTATACAATTCGTACATCTTTAATAGCTGTTCCTTAGTTACTCTGCGATCTGATAAAACCGGAAGATTATCCATATCAAAAAAGCCTACATCACTTGTTTCAAGACCCGCTCTTGCTTCACCACCCGTAATCTCACACGCCATAAACAATTGATAAATATCAAATGGGAAAGGCCTTGCCTGATGTTTATTATAATCGATGAGCCCCAATATTCTAATGGGTTTCACATCGAAACCTGACTCCTCTTTCACCTCATTTATGGCTATTTCGCTTGGTAACATGCCCGTGTCGGCATAGCCACCTGGAGGACACCATTTGCCATCCATTCTTTCCTTAACCAAAAGAATCTTATCGTCCCGAAAGATAATTGCTCTCACGCCTACCTTTGGGGTCTGGTAACCGATGTCTCTATTAAAAACGAATTCTAACTTACCTCTGTCAATATCCGTGATGTGATTCAAGATCTCAATACTTAAATTCTGTAATTCCGTATAGCGTTCACGGTCAAATTTATCCTTGGTGAAAGCTAAGCCACTTTGTGCTATGGAATTGATCTTTTTTGCTATACTTAACCAATGATCTGGTGTTTGTTCTGACATTTCTTCTATTAAATATTTTCACAAATTCTCTTACTTATCATTAAGCTCTCTAACCTCATAGGAAACTAAAAAGTAATGTGGCGAAGAAGATAAAATTCTATCGGTATACTTTTCATTCTCTTCCAGTAATAGTGATCCACAAAAGGTTTCTACTCCATCCCTTTGCCATGAAGAAGCATATAAAAGAAGCGGTATTTTCTTATTGAGCTCCCATTTTGTGTTTTCATAAGCTCTCAAATTATAATACTGATCATCATTCTTAGGATTAAACCTGATCTTTTTCTTCAAATCCATTTCTAAGG
>Ga0209272_10002532_pt1 | contig 10194 bp, 5 predicted proteins | sample tdDd002_FD_187125 | JGI IMG/M metagenome (GOLD analysis project Ga0209272, IMG submission 187125) | Marine sediment microbial communities from the Atlantic coast under amendment with organic carbon and nitrate - tdDd00.2 (SPAdes)... | ecosystem: Environmental > Aquatic > Marine > Coastal >... | reverse complement strand
TGTATGGCTTATTATGGCTGCCGTTATTGCGCCTTGGGCAATGAGAAATTATAAAGCATATGGGCGTTTTATAGCTATATCCTATAATTCTGGGTTTAACTTATACATCAATAATAATGCCAATAATATTCACGGAGGTTGGATGTCCTTTGACGACATTTACAAAACCCCTGAACTTCAAGAGAAAATCAATATGCATTTGGAAAATGGAAATAAAAGCGTGAAACTGGCTTCGGACATTGAACTTGATTTCAAACCACCAGCGATGGAGTGGATCAAAGAAAACCCAATCGAGTTCATGAAGCTTGGTCTTATTCGAATTCATTCTACTTATTTTAATGGGTCATGGGATGTGGATGCTTGGACAATGAACCAGCTTCGTGACAAACCTACAGATAAAACTCAGATAGAAGTGAGTCGTAACTTTAATGGATTCAGAGCTATTAATGACATAACCTTAGGCGTAGTGTCTGGGTTCAGCTTCATTTTTATATTGTTGGGTATACCGTCAGTCTTTATGTCGATCATATCGTTTAAGAAGACATTGAATCCCTCTGTGGTGCTTCCGTTTATGAATCTGGCTTTCCCGTCTATCGTGTTTTTCGTATATGAAGGCCAACCAAGATACAATCAATCATTGTTATTTATCATGATCATTGTATTTGTCTTGAGTGCGAATCAAATGATGTCACTATACACTTCATCAGATGATAAGGTATAAATAAATTGATGGGTGTAACCACGAAAATAAGTAAACGTTTAAGTGGCAGAGCTATGAAATTGCGATTTAAACATAAAGTGTATTGAAATTTTCTATAGTGAATGAAAATTACCTAATAAGCAATTCAACGAACAATACGACATTAATCGACACCGGTACATAGCAGAAAGTTGTGTTTTCAACATTTTCCAATATGACCAACATGTGTACGTTATGTATGTATCAGCAAATTCAAACAACATCGACAAAACACCCGTTTGACGGGTGTTTTTTAGTGTGTAAAACCTGTGATTCCAAGGGTTTTAGCTATTGAATTTTGTGAAACAATTCACTATTATAGTTCATGGACGTATGAATCGACTATAATGTTTCTCAATTGAATTGAGAGACCCCGGGAGGCATCTATGAATAAAATTAAGAACAACCTCATGGTGAAAATGACACTCATGACGTGTATGCTTGTGTTGTTAGTTGTAGCAGGCATAGGCGGAATTAGTTACTATTGGTCATCACAAGCTGTGACAACTGAGGTTGAATCCAAACTGAAAGCAGAGTTAGAGGGCATTAAATCAGAATTTGAACTGAAGCTTGAAAGTACGGTCACTATGCTGGATTTGGTTGGTGACACACCAACAGTCAAATCGCTATCAGCAGTAGATTTTAGCCGTAAGACAGAAACAATTAAAGACTCCAAAGCATTACTTGCAGACATGAAGTCCAAGAAAAGTGAGTTGTTGGAATCTATATTTATAACGAATGTAAAAGGCAAAATAAAAGCGGACAGTCAAAGTGATGCGTTGCTTGGCGTTGATGTTTCAAATCGAGACTATTTTAAATCAGCACTCGCTGGCGAACGGGTATGGAGTGAAATTCTTGAGTCAAAAAGCACAGGACGTCCTGTGCGTGTGTATGCTTATCCTATCAAAAATAGAAATGGACAAACAACAGGCGTATTAGCTGCGGCTGTTCAAATGGATGCTCTGTTTGAGGTTCTTGCAAATACAAAGGTTGGCGAGAATGGATATGCCTATATGGTGGATCAAAACGGATTGTTCGTTTATCATCCAAACCAAGATATTATGATGAAGAAAACTGTACGCGATTTAGGTGTTGAAAAACTGACAAACGTATTACCGAATATGACATCTGGTAAGGATGGTCAAGTGCTTTATACCTTAAACGGTGTAACGAAACTTAATATATTTACAGGTATTGAAGGCTATTCTATTTCAATAAATGCTGATCGAGCAGAATACTTGGCAAGTCTTTATCATATGAGACGCCAAATTATTCTCTTTGGAACAATATTCTTTATCATCGGTCTTGGTGTTGCATCGGGTATAGCCTATTACATAGTAAGACGTATCCGTCGCATGCAAGATGTGATGAAATCAGCAGAGGCTGGAGACTTAACGGTGGCATTTTTAGTTAGAGGAGATCGTCCCACTGACGGCGATGAAGTGGCACAAATGGGAATGTCTCTGAACAATATGATCGACGGCTTTAGAGAAATGATCATACAGATTGTTAAAACATCTGAAACGTTATCAACGAGTAGCCAACAGCTTGCATCGTCTGCTGAAGAAGGTGGTCAAGCAGCTGAAGAAGTTACATCAAATATCGAAGAAATTACAGCTGGCAGTGAAGAACAATCCAGTCATGTTATGAACACCAAAGATGTTGTACTTGATATGAAGTCAGAGCTAGACCGTTCATCTGAGGCAACCGTTCAAATGGTTGAGGAGTCCATGAAGGTTATGGAAACGGCTAAAGAAGGTCAGACTCAGATGAAGGTAACTGTGAAACAAATGGATGCCATTCGTACAAGCAGTGAGCAAACAATTAAAGTTATTAATGCACTCAATGAACAATCCGGTCATATTGGAAACATATCAGATACCATTTCTGATATTGCAGATCAAACGAACCTTCTTGCTTTAAATGCATCGATCGAAGCAGCGCGTGCTGGTGAACAAGGTCGGGGATTTGCAGTTGTTGCAGAAGAAATTAGAAAACTGGCAACTGAGTCAATGGAGTCTGCAACGGGCATTAATTCGTTAATTTCACAGATCCAATCAGAAATAACGATGGCAAGTGCTCTGATTAATGCTGAGAACACAGCCATTCACGAAGGTATAATAACAATTGATAAAACAGGTGAATCGTTCGATGAAATTTCAAGTCGAATTGAAGCGACGAATACACTTATAGAAGAAGTCGCAAGTGCAATTGAAAGTACTGAAGGCTACGGTGGTCGTGTTATGGAGTCTATGGAATTCATTGCAACGGTTTCACAACAATCTACAGCAAGCGCTGAGGAAGTTTCTGCATCGGCAGAAGAGCAAAATGCTGTGTCTCAAGAAATAGCAAGTGCTTCTGAGCAACTCTCTAGTATGGCACAAGATTTACTTGACCGTGTAACTCGATTTAAAGTTTAGGTCTATAGATTTAGTTTGAAGCATAATTAACGATTATTGATAGAATTGATTTAAACATCCACACCTGTTGTGGATGTTTTTTTGTGCGTAAAGTAGACCACAATGGGTATATATTTAGTTTTTTGATACGATTACTAAAAGGGTTTATAGCGGAAGATTGAACGATTCGACAAAAACCGACGCTGTAATCCATTTTATGTTGATAATTGTAGATTAATTTGTAAATAACCACAACGAAGTTCGAATAAAATGATATTAAATCGACGATAATTTCATTTATAAGGTACAAAATTTACTTATTAGGACTAAAGTCTCGTTGAAGTGTGTGACTAATTTCATTAATATAGACACGGACGTATTAATAGGATAATTCTTTAACAAACAATAGTGGGGAGACAAACATGAAGCGGATTAATAATAATCTTATGGTAAAAATGACATTGATGTCATGTTTATTGGTCATTGTGGTTGCAGCTGGAGTCGGGGGGATCAGTTACTACTGGTCATCACAAGCGGTTACACAGGAAGTTGAAACGAAGCTAAGAGCACAACTTGAAGGTGTAAAGTCAGATTTTGAATTGAGACTGGATAACTCAGCAATGATGTTAGATATCATTGGAGATACACCGACGGTTAAGTCGTTATCAACATCAGATCTTTCAGGAGCAACACCTAATTTAGCACAAGCGAAGGGTTTGCTTAAAGATTTACAGAAGAAAAACAGTGATTTATTAGAAACAATTTTTATTGCGGACCTAAACGGCTCAATCAAAGCGGATAGCAATGATGGCGCTTTTGAAGGCCTTGATTTGTCGGGGCGATCTTACTTCCAGCAAGCCAAAGGCAACGAAGCTGTATGGAGTGATATTATCGAGTCAAAAGGAACGGGAAGACCAGTACGTGTTTATGCATATCCGCTAAAAGACAAAAGTGGAAAAATGACGGGCGTTCTTGCGGCGGCCGTAAAAATGGATACCTTATTTGAAAAGCTGGCATCACTTAAAATTGGAGAGAATGGCTACGCTTACATGGTCAATGCAGATGGATTATTCGTGTACCACCCAAATGCAGATATTATGATGAAAAAAACAGTTCCTGATCTTGGTGTTCCAAAACTTACAAGTGCTCTCCCAGAAATGGTAGCAGGAAATGAAGGCAGCACAGTGTATACTTTCAATGGTATTACCAAGCTGAATTTATTCACAGGTTTTGACGGATACTCAATATCGCTTAGTGCAGATCAAGCTGAGTATTTGGCAGGACTTCACCATATGCGTAATCAGACGCTGATATTTGGAACGGTATTGTTTGTGATCGGTATGATCGCAGCTGCAGGAATTTCTCTGTATATTGTTCGTCGTATTCGAAGAATGCAGGATGTAATGAAAACAGCTTCAGCAGGTGATTTGACGGTTTCATATGTTACACATAAAGGCACTCGACCAACTGATGGAGATGAAGTTGCACAAATGGGCATGTCGCTAAACGATATGGTTGATGGCTTTAGAGATATGATTATAGAGATCATTAGAACATCGGAAGTGCTATCTACAAGCAGCCAACAGCTTGCAGCATCAGCTGAAGAAGGTGGACAGGCTGCCGAAGAGGTTACATCGAATATTGAAGAAATTACAGCAGGCACAGAAGAACAAGCCAATCATGTTCTGGGTGCGAAAGATGTTGTTCTTGAGATGAAATCACAGCTTGATAAATCGTCAGAAGCAACAGGACAAATGGTTTCTGAATCTATGGAGGTTATGACTACAGCTCAATCAGGTCAGATGCAAATGGGTGAGACAATCAAGCAAATGGATGCTATAAAAGTGAGCAGTGAGCAAACCATCAAAGTGATAAACGAACTTAATGAACAATCAAGCAAAATTGGAAATATTTCAGATACGATTTCAGATATTGCGGATCAAACAAACCTTCTTGCACTGAATGCATCCATTGAAGCTGCACGTGCTGGTGAACAAGGTCGCGGTTTTGCAGTTGTTGCAGAAGAAATTAGAAAGCTTGCAACGGAATCTATGGAATCTGCAACGGGCATTAACACGTTGATCAGCGAAATTCAATCTGAGATTGTAATGGCAAGCTCATTGATAAATGCAGAAAATGCAGCCATAAATGAAGGTATTGTAACGATTGATAAAACAGGCAAAGCTTTTGATGATATCACGACACGTGTAGATGTTACAAATACGCTTATCGAAGAAGTGGCTCAAGCTATTGAGAGCACAGAAAGCTTTGGTAACCGAGTGACGGAGTCTGTTGATTTCATAGCATCTGTCGCTCAAGAAACAACAGCGAGTGCTCAAGAGGTATCAGCTTCTGCTGAAGAACAAAATGCAGTGTCGCAAGAAATTGCAAGTTCATCAGAACAGCTTTCAACACTGGCGCAAGATCTTCTAAACCGAGTGACACAGTTCCAAGTTTAAAAAAAGTCATATAATATCTATAATGACTTGAATCAAGTATTTAATTAGAGGATTTCCAATGAAGCCTGCTCGGGTGGATTGGGAATCCTTATTTTTTTATAAGGAAATTATTGGTCGATCCATTTGGGTAACATGTTATAATAAGAAATGTAAAAATGGAGGTGAAGCTAATGAATATACCCAATACTTTAACCGTGATTCGACTAGGGCTCATACCCGTTTTCATCTGGTTTTACCATATTGGAGAACCCACCACTGCGCTCATTATCTACTTGATTGCTGGTGTGACAGACATTCTCGATGGTTATATCGCCCGTCGTTTTAATATGATGACGAAGCTCGGAACCATGTTAGATCCACTCGCAGACAAACTGATGCTCATTGCAGCACTAGGATGTCTGACATACTCGAAGTTGATTCCAAACTGGGTGCTCTATGTGGTTCTACTTAAAGAAGGAATATTGATCATTGGTGGATTGGTTATGTACTTTAGTCATATCAAGCGCGTTATTCCATCCAATGTGTTTGGAAAGGTTGCGACCATAGTTTTTTATATCGCCGTGGCCACATCACTGCTGGAAGCGGATCTATTTTATAGGGATGCAACCATGATAGGAGCAGTGATTATAACATTCGTAGCATTTTGCAATTATCTCATACTTTATTTTAGAGACCACAGAGTCAATGACTTAGAATAAACAATTTAACCCGCAAAGCTCTAAAACTAGAGTCTTGCGGGTTTTTAATTATAGCCTTAGTGTTCTTCTATAGTAATGAACAGTCTCAAGAATCCCATCGGCCAGATCAAAGCGTGGTGACCAGTCGAGTAGGGTGAGAGCTTGACTGATGTCGAAGTAACATTCTTTCATGTTTACGACCGTCTTCGTATCATAAATCGGTTCTACATGGATTTCAAAAGTGGCATTCAGAAGATTGATCAGTTCGTTAATTGACGTACCGTGACCTGAACCAATATTGAATATATGATTGGTTCCTTTTTCAAGACTCAACTCCAGTACATCAAGAACGTCTTCGATGAATACAAAATCCCGAGTTTGTTGTCCGTCTCCAAAGACCTTTACAGGTTGCTTGTGCATATAGTTGTGAATAAACCCTGCGATCATATCACCGTCACTCTGCATGTGTTGGCGTGTACCGTAGACACTTGAAAGTCTGAGTATTGTGTAGGGGAGTTCATAAAGTCGCGCATAAAGCTGAATGTACTCTTCAGCAGAGCGTTTTGACATACCATAAGGTGTTTTTGGACAGAGCGGATGTGCCTCGTCAACACCAAGGTAGGCTGGTATACCGTAAATAGATGAAGATGATGTAAAAATTAGTTTTCTTACATGGCAAAGTTTTGCAGCTTCAAGAATATTAATCGTGCCAATAATATTCACTTCAGCATCTCTGCTGACCGATGATAAATGGCTCTTTTCTCCAATTTGAGCAGCTAAATGAAAAATGAAATCAGGTTGAATCGATTGAATGAGCTTTATGACACTATCATCTGAAATGTCATGATTATAGTACGTGGCGCCTTCGTTTGCATTAAAATGCGGGTCGCCAGCACGATTGTCTATCACATGAACGAAATGACCATTCGAGGTCAAACGATCCACAAGATGTGAACCAATAAATCCCGACCCGCCAGTGATGAGTATCCTGTACATAGGCTTCCTCCTTCTTTATTTCACATGAACCTCACTTACTTTATACCCCGATTTATATAAATATCTTCGTTACCCCTCGAATTACTTCGGGTATGTATGTAGGGAGTACGAATTCAAGTTGTGAAGGTGAGGCATATTATGGATCGGTTTAAAACACTACTTAAAAAGTATGCAATGGCCCATCGTGTGACAATTATATACATGATTTTTGGTATTCTGTGGATTATGCTGTCTGATAAACTCTTATCATTTGTTATAAAGGATATTGATGTTATGGCGTATATCCAGACGATAAAAGGCAATTTATATGTACTGATCACAGGTGCGTTGCTTTGGTCTCTTATCGTTGCAGGACTTAGAGAAATCAATACATTACATGAAGAAACGGTAGTTTCAGAAGCAAAGTATCGTGGGTACTTTGAACAAGGATTTATAGGTATACTTCTCATTGAACCCAACATGAGAGTCATTGATGCCAATGTGAAAGCACTCAGCATCTTTGGACTTTCAAAACAAGTGTTATTGTCTATGGATATCGAATCGCTGCTCAGTAAAGATGCAGATTCAATTATAGAAGTATTAAAAGGGCATACAGAATATGATAGGGCATTAGAAGTGACTTTCAAAAATCAAAGAGGAGAGAACACACATACACTGGTTTCGCTATCAAAAATTGTAGATGAAAGTGGCATGCTTAATAATTATGTAGCCTTTATTCAAGAAATTAATGAACAAAAAAAATATCAAGATGCTTTACTGGCTCTTAACAATCAATTGGAGCAGAGAGTGCTTGAAAGAACCACTGCACTAGAAAAAACAAATCACGCTTTAAAAAAATCCCTTGCCGATCAGGAATCTATGTCAGGGCAGCTCGAAAAATCAAATCAGAGCCTTCGTGTGACCGTTGAGCATTTGAATAAAATGCAGAACAGACTTGTACAAACAGAGCGAATGACTTCTCTTGGAAATTTAGTGGCAAGTTTAACACATGAAGTCAGTACACCTGTTGGTGCTGCCATGACATCGGGGAGTTTCATCAAGGAAAGGACAAAAATAATCAGTGATGCATTTCAGTCTGGAAAACTCACCAAGTCACAATTCCACAGCTATGTGGACAACTTAGAGGAGTCGACTGACATTATCAACAGGAATTTAAACCATGCAGTGGAATTGATGTCTAACTATAATCAAATGGCTGCAGATCAAACTCAAATGGAGGTTAGGTGCACAAATATACGTGAACATGTTGAAGAAATATTACTCAGTTTAAAACCGGTTCTTAAACACAAAAATATAGAATATGACATTCGAATTGACCCTGAAATGGTCCTGGCTATAATTCCTGGGTATCTTACGCAAATTCTAAACAACCTTCTCACAAATTCGTATAAACACGGATTTTCAAGTCGAGACAGCGGACGAGTAAAAATCACGATGACAGATTTCGGCGGCAAAATAGAAATAATCTATGAAGATGATGGAGTGGGCATTGTCCCAGATATAAAAGCTGAATTGTTCAAGCCTTTTGTCAGCACCATTGAACGAAGTTCTAGAGATGGCTTTTCTGGTATTGGACTCGGATTATTTATTGTTAAAAAGATTGTTGAGGAGAATTTGGGAGGGCAGATTCAGGTTGAGTCAGAGGTCGGTTTATATACACGGTTTATCATTGAATTTGCAGTGGAAGACTGTAAACTGTAGCCTTAATAAATACACTTAATATTATAATCAATAGCAAAATTATCGCGAGGTTCTGACATAATATATGGAGACCTCGCGATTGTTGTGTTTAAGTCAGAAATATATCTCAAGTAAAGATTTAGACCAAGTTTAGAAATAGTTTAGAAAATTGAAGATGATTTTTTAACATTATCGGTTATGCTTGTATATGGAAATGAGATTTAGTGAGATACGAAAGGAGTCTGCGAGATGGAGAATAAGAAATTAGACATTCCTGAACTGAGTCAGGAGAAAAATATTCTGGGCAAGATATCTGAACTATTTATAGATAGATATAGAACGGTTTATTTAATACTAATGGCAGTGTTTATTATTGGTTGGATGTCTTACACAGATCTACCACGGGAAAACATACCTGAGGTGGAATCAAACATGGTTATTATAACAACGATGTACACAGGGGCATCCCCAGAGGACATTGAAGAAATGATAACCAATCCAATAGAGGATGCAATCTCGGGACAAGATGACCTCATTGGATATACATCAACATCAGCCTCTGGCTATGCGAGTATCATACTCGAATTTGAGTTTGGTATAGACATGGACGATGCAGTTGATGAAGTAAAAAAAGAAATAGATGATTTAGATTTACCTGAAGATGCCCTTGAACCAAATATAATGCATCTTAAAACAGGTGATATACCAATCATGACAATGTCAGTGACAAGCAGTTCTGACCTTGCAAGTATTAGTGCTTATGCAGAAGATTTAAAAACGGCCTTTGAATCTGTTAAGGGTGTAGACTCGGTTCAGCTGAGTGGAGAAACAGAAGCGATTGTTACAATCGTTGTAAATCCAGCTGAACTAGAGGCGTATGGTATTACTCTAAATACAATCAGTCAGTCTATTCAAGGAGTAAACATCGGCATGCCAGCTGGTGATGCAGAGTTGGATGGACAACAGTTCAATGTAAGGATTGATGAAGAATTCAACAACGTGGATGAAATTCGAAATGTACTGATTAGCACAGGTGCAGGTACAGTTCGACTGGGTGATATTGCCGATGTCAATATGGTTGATGACGAGGGTGATAGCATTTCAAGGACGTATCGACAAGCTTACGGCGCAGATACAACGCCTGTTGTCTACATGCAAGTTTACCGTGACAATGGAGCAGATACCATTGCGCCTGTAAATGCAATACTCGAAATCCTAGAAGATGGAAAAGGAACACTTTATCA
>Ga0209272_10002531_pt1 | contig 10195 bp, 9 predicted proteins | sample tdDd002_FD_187125 | JGI IMG/M metagenome (GOLD analysis project Ga0209272, IMG submission 187125) | Marine sediment microbial communities from the Atlantic coast under amendment with organic carbon and nitrate - tdDd00.2 (SPAdes)... | ecosystem: Environmental > Aquatic > Marine > Coastal >... | reverse complement strand
CAGAAGATGGCGGAGCTGCTTAAAGCGGTGATACCTATCACCAGCATGATGATCTCATTGAGCCGGTCACCATTATCCTGCAAGAAGCCTTCATCGACCATCAGACGAACTCCCTGCCCCAGCGAGAGCCAGGCCAGCGAACCGATAAACAGGAAGATAATGGCGGCGATGACTCGCCCTTTATAGGGGCGTAAAAAAGCCCCTATCCAAGGTAAAACCGCTCTCTTGGCTACATCGGAACCAGAAGAGAGTGGTTTACTCTGTTCAGAGCTTGCGGTCATGGGTGAAACCGAGGTTGTATCTTGACTCAATGGGTGTTCCTTACCTGGAGCAACAACTAAAAGAGATAGAGTGAGTTTATCAAACCCATTCATTGAACCTACTCATTGAGCAGCTCTTTTAATAAGCTCTTTGAATAAGCTCTTCGAATAAGTAGAGAATATCAAAACCCGTAAATGAAAGTCGGTTTTGTTTGTATCAAAAAATGCGTCTTGTTTGACTGAACTTATCCTGATTACAGTATATAGTCTTGTTTCATTTAAAATCGATTCCAACTTAAAGTCGATACTAATTCAGAATCTATACTAATTAAAAAACGATACTAATTCAGAGTAGCAGCAAAACCTTATGGCAAAGAACATCTCCAGCGAAACCCAAAACGAAGCGATGAAAGTGGCCAAGTCCACTCAAAAACCTAAGCAGACCAAGGAGCAGACTAAACTTATCGCCTTAGGCATTGAGAAAGGAATCGCGGAATACAAGAAGCAGCAGAAGAGTAAGGCCCGAGACAGAGACAAGTCCCGTAAACAGGAGATGAGAGCCAAGGCGCGCGCTGCAGAAATGGTAGACAGCGATACGGCAGAGGTTGAGACTAAACCAAACGTCCAGCTGCTGCCCTGGGGATTGCTGGTGCTCAGCTGGATAGGGTTTATCGGGTTTTCTGTTTTCTCTCTTGAAATAGCACGAGGCACGAGGCACGAGGCACGAGGCACGAGGCACGAGGCACGAGGAAAAGATAAGGCAAATACGACTTCCAGCACAAAGGGAAAGTTGTAAGTCTTTTTGAAAGCTTCACCATCCAGCTAAGCTTTGAACAAAGAGCCAGAATAACAGAGGCATGCACACTGATATCTTTGGCTCTGACTTACCGCTTAGCGCTTACAGCTTATGGCTCTCTCTTCTAAGGCCGCTACTAGCTAAAAACAGGAAACGAGTTCCTAGGATCTAGAGCCTAGGAACTCGCTTCCTCAATCTTACCCCGCCCTCTGCGCATTTTGCGCGCTTTGAACTAGCAAGCCTTTGAGTTCGGCTATCTGCTGTTTAAGTTCCGCTACATCGGCGACGCTGGCTGGCTGATCAGTTTTAGCTTTAGTGCCTAGCTTTTGGCTATTAAGATTAGCCGCTTCCTCTTCGGCCTCTTCTTTAATCTCTTCTTCCAGGCGCATCGCCTGTGTTTCCTGGGTCATCACATCGAGCACAGCGCCCACCATCATGTTCAGAAATACAAAGGCTGTCAGGAAGATAAAACTAAGATAATAGATCCAACTTAGCGGATAGACCGCCATGGTTTCATACATTACAGAGGTCCATGATTCGAACGTCGACACCCTAAACAGGGTTAGCATAGCGACCGAAACGTCGCCCCAGAGAAAGTCATTGATATGGGCAAATAACATGCTGCCGATGGCGCCATAGATATAGAAGATCACAAACATCAGCAGGGCGATATAACCCATGCGCGGAATGGCCTTAAGCAGAGCATTCACCAACATTCTCAGCTCAGGGATCATAGAGACGAGTCGCAGCACCCTGAAAATACGCAACAAACGGGCGATGAGAATTCCAGCTCCACCGGCGGGGATTAAACTGCCAATCACAATTAGAGTATCGAAAATATTCCAGCCATTACTGAAAAACTTCTTAGGGCCATCACTCGCTAAGAATCGAATCACAATTTCGATGGCAAAAAATACAGTAATGCCCACATCCAACACCACCAGACTCTTTTCCATCCAAGATGGAAGGTGATAGGTGTGCGCCCCGATCGATAAGGCTGACACTATGATCACGAAAATCACAAAGCCCTGAAAGGCCTTGCTGTTGTCAATCAGCTTAAGTTTGTCCTGTATGCCAGAAACGTTTGCCAGCACGGCACTCTCCTCTAAAAAAAGTTAGATAATAAAAATCAGTTAAAAAAATTATCAGAGTCGGTCTGATTAATGGGAGCTGCAGAGATACCATTCCAATTGGAAAAAGGATGACAGGAAAAAACAACTAAACGCCGGCCGATCCCGCAGTCGGCGGACTCTAGCAGGAATAGCTTAAATTTTTATTAAAAATGAAAAGGCTAGGATAACGGGATTAGATGACAGAGTTAACAGTGCGAGTGAGGGTATAAAGAGGAAGCTCAAACGCCTTAAGACACTAAAATAAACAGCTGATTCCAGCTCTTTACAAAGAGTGAGTTCAGGATGACTGGCTCGTGGCTCGTGGCTTCTAAGCCTTCGCGGCTAAAGCCGCTCCTACATTGAGAGTCTCCCTCTCCTTCCATAACGCTACTGGCTCGTACCTCGAACCTCGAACCTCGTAGCTCGTAGCTCGAGCCTCGTATCTCGTTCCTAGCGCCCCGAACCTCTAACTAGAATCTGGATCAAGCCAAGATTTCGGCGATCTCTACTAAGTGAGTGTCTACCCAGGCACTGCTGATAGGGCCCCAGGTGTTGATACGATAATGCCCGGCGTTATTACGTTCACCGTCCTGGATAAACTGACACTCGATACCTATGTCCGACAGCGCCGCAATCGCATCTTGAAGCGTACGTCGCGGCATGCCGGTTAACTTATTTAAAGACAATAGGTTATGTTGCTCGCTGTCGATATGATGCGCAAGGTAGAGCTTTCGTAAAAATGCTTTTTTCTGTTTTGAAACTTCAATGTCCAAGTCGGCACCTTTTATTTAAATAATATTAAAATATCAATGACTAATATCTGTAACTAATGTCGATAACTAATGCCTTTAAAAGTACCACAGAGTGAAATTGTTGTGAAATATGTCAGCCTATAGAGAATGCTAACCTCTTCTTGATATAGTGATGTTCGAAAGTAAATAAAACCAGAAACGGATACTGGCACATGCCCAATGAAACGCCTGAAATAAAAGATAATTTAAAGAGTGAACCATTAGATCCCTGTTCATTAGAGCACTCTCTCTTAGATCACAGGCCACAGCCTCAAGAGCAGTGGCAAAGCTTCGATCAGATCCCATTGTCGCCGGTTGAGCCACGTCATTACACACAAGTCCTCATCGAAACGGCGACGGTTTCACTTGCCCTCGCCTCTATCTTGTCGGTATTTCTCATTTTTGTCGCAACGATTCCCCAGCCCATTGCGGCCATCGTCATTCCGGGTCTATTGTTAATCGGCTCAGGGATCACTTGGCTGAGGTATCTCAATGCCAAGGCAATAGGTTACGCGGTCTGTTCCCATGAGCTCGTTATGCAGACCGGGATATTTTGGGTGAAGCGGATCTCACTACCCTATACCCGCCTACAACATATCAGCCTGTCACAAGGTCCGTTAGAGCGAAAGTTTTATCTGCGAACCCTTAAATGCTTTAGCGCCGGAAGCGGCAGCGCAGAGATCGAGCTGCCTGGATTAGAGAGTAAAACCGCCGAAAAGCTCAGGCAACACCTACTCAGCATGGCGGCAATCGCCATCAAAACCACAGCGATAGCAAATGAGACGGAAGTGAATGAAAAAGAAACTAAACAGGAGCCTGTAGTTGACGGGGCAGAGCAATAATATGAGTCAGCTACTCCCTCAGTGGAAGGGCCTGTCTCCCTGGTCAATAGTGAGCTTTACCTTTAACACCATTCGAATCCTGGTAACGAACGGCTATGCCATGGTGCCTTTCATCTATACAGGTTGGAAGCAGGGGTTTGACTCTCCCTGGATGATTATAGCCCTTGTCGGTGTTTGTTTACTTATTCTCACCAGCGCCATTATAGATTGGGCCATGTTTCGCTATCGCCTTTTCGATGACAAGTTGGGCATACGTCAGGGGCTTATCTTTAAGAAGGCCCATGAAATCCCTCTAAGTAAGATTCAAAACATTCGTCTGGAGCAACCCCTCTATTTCAGGCCCATGGGCCTCTATAGTTTAGTGGTAGAAACTGCAGGTTCGAAGAAAGATGAAGCCGTGTTAGCCGCAGTCAGTTATCAGCAAGCCATAGAGCTGAAACAGCGACTGGTGAATCCACAACACTCTTTCGATTCAGACTGCAAGGTCGACACATCCGGGCACTTAACACCAAATCTAACGGCGACAGAGGCGAGTCCGGCGAATAACCAAGCCCCCTTGGTGCTGAAAAAGATGAAGGCGCTGCTACTGTTTGGCTTATATCAAAACAATCTATTTTGGTTCGCCATTATCGCTGGCCCTATTATTGGTCAATTCGACTGGGAAGCTCTGGCGAATACAGAGCAAGCCCTCACTTTATTGCATTGGTATGAACAGACCATAGCAGTGAACCTGCTGCTCCAACTCCTCTTCGCTTGTTCGATGCTCATCGGTTTCTATCTGTTACTTTCACTGATATCGATGACGGCATCCGTACTCAAGTACTACCCCTATCGTCTGAGCTTAAGCGGAGATACACTGCATAGAACCGGCGGGGTAATTGCTAAGCAAAATGACGCCCTAACCCAACATCGCATACAGGTCATTCGCTTTACTCAACCCATTATCGGTCGCTTTCTCAAACTATGGACAATTAACTTCAAGCAGGTCAAAGGAACCGAAGTAGAACAGGTCGCAAAGAAACATATGCTGGTCCCCAGCATGACAAGAGAGGCCATCGAAGAGTTAATGCCTAAACTGCCAGGGTTAGTCTCTGTGAGTTCGACTTTGCCTCACTCCTATTCAGGCATCCATTTGGGATGGTTTTGGCGTCGAGGATTCTTGCCACTGCTCATCCCTATGGTAAATACCCTGTTTCTGGGTCTGACCCCCTTCACCGAGCTGTTATGGTTTGCGGCCATCAGCTTTGTGATTGGCCTTTATTTGAGATATCGCCAATGGGGTTACCTGCATCAGGGAGATGATTGCTGGGTCCATACAGGTATGCTCGGACGAACCTGGCACCTTATCGCATTGAAAAAAGTCCAACATGTCGCCATTACCCAAACCCCGAGCCAGAAACGAAAGCAGCTGGCCAGCCTGGAACTGGGGCTTGCCAGCGGCCCCCTGACCATCCCTTATATGCCCTTAGCTGATGCCAGAGCTATCGCCGAACGTGCGCTATCGATAACCGCCAAAGACCATACGAACTGGATTTAATACCAATAGCTATAATACCAATTGGTCAAATATAAAAATACAAACAAGCACTTGAATAGCCTAAACTTAAATTGCTAAATTATTGTCAGCATCAGGTAAACATTGGACACCAGCACTTTTTAAGTCGCCTTATCGCAATCGACATGAAGGGGAGAACTTTCTTATGTCAGTTACGGTTCGTGCCAGCCAAGGAGAATCAGACATTGAACAGCAGCAATCAAGTTAGTAGTCAAAGTATTATTAATATGACCCCCGACACCATCATTAGCTTCTGGTTTGAAGAGATAGACCCTAAACTCTGGTGGGTTAAAGACACCCAGTTCGATAGCTTACTCAAAGACAGGTTTGGTGAGTTAGTCCAGCAAGCCAAACGTGGAGAGCTATACCATTGGCGTACAACACCCGAGGGGCGGCTCGCCGAGATCATCGTGCTGGATCAGTTCAGCCGAAACATCTATCGTGATACACCTGAGGCGTTCGCCGCCGATGCCATGGCACTGACCTTAGCTCAGGAAGCCGTCGCACTAAATATCGATAGCGAGCTCAAAGGCAAACAGATCCCTTTCCTGTTTATGCCCTATATGCACAGCGAATCTCCTCGCATCCACGAGGTTGCGATGATCTTGTTTAGCCGGGAGTCAGCCAAGGGGAATCTGGAGTTTGAACGTCGCCATAAAACCATCATAGATCGCTTCGGAAGATACCCTCACAGAAACGAGATCCTCGGACGTGAATCGACCGCGGTCGAGCTGGAATTTTTGTCACAACCTGACTCAAGTTTTTAACTCCTATGACCCGCTCTTAATACCAACACTCAATATAGAGTGCCTGTTTCAATAAAGAGACAGAACCCTAAGGTTCTGTCTCGGTTTTATGACGCTCTGAAGTGCCAGGATTAAAAGTGCTAGAGTTTAAATTGGCTCACCTGTTCACGCATACTTTCTGACAGGCTGGATAACTCTTCCACCGAACTCGTCAGCTCTTGCGCTGCCATGGTGGAGGTCTGCGCGATATCGCTGATGGCAATGATACTTCGATTTATATCTTCGGCGACACTGCTCTGTTCTTCGGCTGCGGTGGCGATCTGAGTATTCATGTTACTGATATTATCGACGGAGAGCACAATCTCATTAAGCGCTTCACCGGCCATGTTTGCCTTCTCGTTGGCATCATAAACCTGCTCGGTTCCAACCTTCATCGCGCCTACGGCTTCCTGCACTCCTTTTTGTAAACCATCGATCATAGATTCGATCTCTTGAGTCGATTCCTGGGTTCTCTGTGCCAAGGTTCTCACCTCGTCGGCCACCACTGCGAAGCCTCGTCCCTGTTCACCGGCACGGGCCGCCTCGATGGCTGCATTTAACGCCAATAGGTTTGTCTGCTCGGCGATGCCCTTAATCACATCCAGAACACTACCGATATTTTGACTCTCACTGGCCAAGTGAGTGATCACCTCTGAGGTTTGCTCTATCTGCTTAGAGAGCTGAGACATGCTGGAAACCGACTGCTGAACGATGCCATTACCTTTGGTAGCATTACCTTCTGCATCTTTGGCGGAATCGGCGGCATTAGTTGCACTCTGAGCCACTTCTGCAACGGTTGCCGTCATCTCATTCATCGCCGCAGCGGTCTGCTCAGTTTCCGATTGTTGCTGATGCATTCTGTCATTGGTTTGCTGAGTAAACTCACTCAACTTTACTGTCGAATCACCAACGGTATTGGCGGCAAGTGAGATAGAGTTAAGAATGCCACGCAGGTGCTCAATTACCAGTGTCAGGTTGGTCGAGATCTGCCCCAACTCATCGTCATTAAAGGTCTTAAATTTAACGGTCAGATCAGAATCGACCCGAACGGTATTCAGTGTGCTGACAATATTATCTATGGGGCGCATCACGGCCCGGGTCACCCAGAGGCCAATCAAGACACTCGCGACTATGGCAATCAAGGTCAAGACGATAAAAATCGTCATCGAGGATGAGTAAATCTCATCGACTCTGTCCTTCTCCTCGCCAGCAACCCTTAGTTGAAGACTGACCAACTCGGCGATTTTGCCGCTGATAGGATCAATCACATCATAGAGGGGGGCGATATCATCATTCAACTGGCCCGTCGCCGCACCTTGCATGTTGTTGAGCTTATTAACAAGCTGAGTGATTTTTTGATTGGCTGGTGTGAATAATCGATTGGCTTCCTTAGCTAACCTGGACTCTTCGTCGGTCAAGGTTGTTGCCATATACCCATCCCACTTCTCGCTGATGTTACGGCTCGACTCAGTCATTGCACGACTGGCTTCTGCGGCGCTGAACATTCCGGCATTGGCCTTGTTGACTGCATCAATAACCAAAACCGCGTAGTCATCGCCGATGATTTTAAGGTCTTCGAGTGGAACGACTCTATCGTTATATATACTGCTGACACCAGCCTCGATTTTTCCCATCATGTTGACAGCTAAAAAACAGATGCTGATTAATAGAATTAACGGGACCAACAATCCCAATGTCATTTTTTGTTTAATCTGTAAATTGACCATCACACTGCCTACCTAGTCAGGTTTATCACCTCCTTTGTTCTGGCTCAGCCATTCCGTTTTTCGAGCCTAGTATTAAGCATAACAAACAAAAATGAACCTTGAAGGATTTTCACTCTGACCAACAGACACTTAACAACAGACACTTAACAACAGATAAATCTAATTAACAGATACCCATGAGCAAGTAATAGTACATAACTCTGTATACACCAATTAAAACAGCGAAAATGACAGTCACTTGATAAAGATGGTAAGACAATAATGAAGAGTTTTGATTTTAAGAGTGCGTTATTTTCGACAAGCTTCACCCGCTCGCATCCACAGGCAAACGCTTGCCTGCTGACCCTTTGCTCTAACGGCAATATTTGCGCTAAAGAGCTGTAGATTTAGTCTCTAGCGCAATTAATATTGCGTCAATTGGTATAAGATTATTTCACCACCAACACAGGGCATTCGGCTCCACTTGCAATAGCTTCGGCTACATTCGGGTGCAGAAAATGAGTTAAGCCGGTATAACCATGGCTGGCCATGACTATCATCCCGGCATTAATCTCTTTAGCCGCATCCAAAATTTGTTTACTTGCATGTCCATGACGGATCAATACCTCAATTTTCACCTCAGTATCCAGATCTTCTATCAGTTTCTGCATCTTTTCAGCAGCCTCTCCCCCCAACCGGGTCGCAAGCTCCTCGGATGTCACAGACAAGACCCGCGTGTGTTTATCACCAAAAGGCTTATCGATGACATGCAATAAACTGATACCGACTTGATAGTGGCGGGCCATCTCCATGGCATAACCCAAAGCATGAGATGCTGTCTCGGAAAAATCGGTGGGACAGAGTATTTTACGAGTACGCATTATTTTCTCCTATCTCCGTTTTGTTACTATCTAACTAATAGTTAATTTAAATCTAGATGACTTTCATCCATGTAACCAGTTTTAGCGTTAAGATTTCATGGATTTTAAGTGCCGATTTTAAGCGTTAAGAAAATAAGACTTAATCTCAAATATCCAGGGGCGAGGCGCCTAGGCTCTAGACTCTGAAAACGAGAACCTCGCGACTCATTCCCAGAACCTAAAAGCTTCTATCAATCCACTCTCTCAATCACCATAGCGATCCCTTGCCCTACACCGACGCACATGGTGCATAACGCCAGTTTTGTGCCGGTTCGCTCTAACTGATAGGTCACACTGGTGGCCAGACGTGCACCGCTCATACCTAATGGGTGCCCGAGTGCGATGGCCCCACCCTGTGGATTTATCCTGGGATCATCATCCTTCAGCCCAAGCTCTCGGGTGCAGGTTAATGCCTGAGCGGCAAAAGCTTCATTAAATTCGAGGATATCCATATCATCGAGAGTGAGCGCTAACCTTTTGAGCAACTTTCTGGTGGCTGGCACCGGGCCTATCCCCATAACCCTTGGCGGTACGCCCGCAACCGCCATGCCCAATATTCTCGCCTTGGGCTTGAGGCCATGTTTCTTAACCGCGTCAGCCGAGGCAAGCAGCAAGGCTGCAGCCCCATCATTAACCCCCGAGGCATTACCCGCCGTAATTGTTCCCCCCTCAAACAGGGGCCTTAGCTTGGTAAGCTTATCCAGACTCGTCCCACGCAGATGTTCATCTTGACTGAAGATCACCGGTTCGGCGCGGCGCACAGGAATACTCACCTCGATTATCTCCTGTGCAAATCGACCATCTTCCTGTGCCGCCGCCGCTTTTTGCTGACTCCAGAGCGCAAACTTATCCTGATCTTCCCGGCTTATACCAAAATCATTGGCCAGGTTCTCCGCCGTCTGAGGCATCGCGTCAGTGCCATAATCGGCATCGAGTTTAGGATTAATGAAACGCCACCCCATGGTGGTGTCATAGAGTTCAGTTGAGCGTGAGAAGGGGGTTGTGGCTTTAGGCATGACGAAGGGAGCACGTGACATACTCTCGACACCGCCAGCAATCATCAATTCAGCTTCACCACAGCTGATCGCGCGAGCCGCATCGCCGATGGCATTAAGACCCGAACCACACAAGCGGTTAACCGTACAACCAGGCACCTCCTGTGGCAGGCCTGCCAGCAGCGTCGCCATTCTGGCAACATTGCGATTATCTTCACCAGATTGGTTAGCACAGCCCAGCAGCACATCATCGACAGCCAACCAATCTACTCCCGGGTTTCGCTCCATCAAGGCCTTAAGTGGTAAGGCGGCTAAGTCATCAGCCCGAACGGAAGATAATGCCCCACCGTAGCGGCCTATCGGTGTCCTGACTGCATCGCAGATATAGACATCTTTCAGCTTATTTGAACTCATGTTAATGACCTTCTACTGA
>Ga0209272_10002523_pt1 | contig 10220 bp, 8 predicted proteins | sample tdDd002_FD_187125 | JGI IMG/M metagenome (GOLD analysis project Ga0209272, IMG submission 187125) | Marine sediment microbial communities from the Atlantic coast under amendment with organic carbon and nitrate - tdDd00.2 (SPAdes)... | ecosystem: Environmental > Aquatic > Marine > Coastal >... | reverse complement strand
ATTGGCGGCATGCCTCGGCAACATTTACAGCTCCGTCAATGTTAACCTTGCGAGCGATATCCGGATGCTTGTTACAAAAGTCCGTTACCGCAATTGCGGCGGCATGAATGACGTAATCCGGCTGTATTTCGGCAAAGGTCGCCATGACTTGCTCTTTATCCGTAATGTCGAGCTGCTCAACATCCGTGGCATAAATATCAAACTGATGCTGGTATGCCTTAATAAAACGAGTGCCAAAAAAGCCATTGGCCCCGGTTAATAGAACTTTCTTTTTCATTAGATTCATCCTCCAATAATGACTCGATAACCTGCGGCTTCAACATGGCGGCGAATCGCATCAATATCACTCGATGTCGGCACCTGTACATCTTTCAATAAGTAATTCATTTTTAGACTCGTATATTTATTTGCCCCGTACTGATGAAAAGGCAGCAGATGGATCTCCTCGATATCAAACGGCCGCAAAAAGCGCAGCACTTTATCGACATTGATCAGATCCAGGGTATACCCCGGGATCAGAGGAAGGCGAGGGATCACCGAGATCCCGGCTTCAACCAGCAATGTGAAATTTTCAAGCACCGCGGGCAGATCCATCCCGGTTACAGACATCGCGCGCTCAGGATCCATGATCTTGAAGTCAAACAACACTTCATCACACAGCCTGCCGAGCGCCAGCAACTGCCTGGCATTACCCTGCCCGGTTGTTTCAACCGCTACCGGATAGTTCAGCCCCTTAAGCCGCTTTGCCAGTTCAATGGCAAACGGGGCCTGGGCCATCACTTCGCCACCGGATAGCGTCACCCCGCCACCCGAAGTACGGTAGAACACACTATCTTTCTCGATTTCGGCAACGATTTCGTCATACGACATATTTTTGCCGACCTGCTCAAGCGCACCGCTGGGGCATTCATCAATGCTCTCCCCCGTATCAAGCACGCACTCTTCGCATTGAATGCATTTCGCCTCTCGCTTTATCACTTGTTGCTTCGGCGAACGTGATTCAGGGTTGGCACACCACGGACAGGTCAGCGGACACCCTTTGAAAAACACAACCGTCCGGATCCCCAAACCATCATTGAGCGAATAGCGTTGAATATTGAACACCCTACCCGTTCGCTCACTGGCCTGATCAGGCAAAATAGCCTGCGTACTACAATTCATGGGCAGTACGGCGGATAATGTCGTCCTGTATTTCCCGGGACAACTCAACAAAGAAAGCACTGTAGCCAGCGACCCTCACGACCAAGCCGGCAAAGTCTTCAGGCTTTTCCTGGGCTTTTTTGAGCGTCTCGGCATTAAGCACGTTAAACTGGATATGCTGCAGCTTCAGCTTCATAAACGCATGCAAGAAATCACACAGCTTGCTGATCCCCTGTTCGCCTTCAAGCGTGCTCGGTGTAAACTTGGCATTAAGTAAACTACCGTTGGAAAGTAAGTAGTTATCCAACTTGCTGACCGTTTTCAGCACTGCCGTCGGGCCAACCTGATCCTGCCCCAGCATCGGTGACAATCCACCATCGGCCAGCTGCTCTTTGGCCAGACGTCCATCCGGCGTCGCGCCTACTACCTCTCCTAATGGAACATGAGCCGACACGGTATATGAACCCGGGGTAAACTTGCCGCCACGCGGATTGTCGTATTGTTCCACCTCTTTACAAAACAAGCGCAACAGCTCGGCACTGATCATGTCAACATCATCAATGTCGTTGCCATACTTTTCGTAGCGGTTGATCAAACGGGCGCGTACCTTGCTGCCTCCTTCATTCTCGAAGTTACTGTTGAGCATCTCGATAAAATCCGCATAGCCCATACGTTGTTCTTCGAAGACGAACTTGTTCAATGCGTGAAGCGAGTCCGACAGGTTGGCAATACCAATTCCCTGCACGCCCGAGAAGTTATAACGACTGCCGCCTTCGGTAATATCTTTGCCATTATCGATACAGTCGTTGATGAACGACGATAGAAGCGGGACCGGAGCCCAGTCACGATGACCGATATCACAGATATTCGAGCCGTCGACCATCAGTTTGACGTAATGACAAATATCTTCGTGGATCTCTGCAATCAGGCTGTCATAGCAGACATCAGTGTTATGCTGATTTCGCTTAAGAACCAGCTCCATCACTTTCAGCAAGTTGAACATGGCGATATCATGCAGACCATATGTCTTGCCCGGTATCGACAGCTCGACACATCCGACAACAGAGTAATCCCGGGCATCTTCAAGTGATACGCCACGATTAAGGAAAGCCGGAACAACCACCTCATCATTGAAGATCTGCGGGATCCCGGTACCCAATCGGATAGTCTCCGCCGTTTTTTGCAGAAACTTCCTGTCAATCAGCTCATTGATCCGCACCCCGAGGTTCGGTTGCGGCAACTGAATGCTCTGATATGCATCAAGACATAGAGTCGACAACTCATTGACGGCACTGTGCCCTGTTTCATTCAGCCCTCCCAACAAAACGGTGTAGCCAGTCGGGAATCCGGCAAAAAACTTGGCACTGTTGGTCGATCGCAATAACACAATATCATTGGTCTTAACCCACAGACTCTCTAGCAATTCCTGCAACGATGCCTGTGTTTCCCCTGCCTCCAGAGATGCGTGGTAATACGGAAGCATATATTGGTCGAAGCGACCCAGCGACAGCGAACTAGCGTTGGATTCATACTGCAAAATAATGTTCATGTACCAAAACAGCTGGCACGCTTCGTAGAAATTATTCGGTGGGACTATGGCTATTTTATGCGAGATCCTGGCTATCTTGTTCAGCTCGGCAGCGCGCTGAGGCTTGCCTTCGCGCGCACAGCGCTCTGCCATTTCAAGTGCCAGTTGCTCATAACGACAAATATGCCGGCTGCTGGCCTCAAGCAGTATCTGAACAGCCTTATAGAAATGCTTGTCAGGATGCTTTTCTACCAGAGTGGCCATTTCACCGGCCAGAGAGCCGAGGCCGTTTTTCAGCAAACGATCATAGTCAACAATGATATGCCCCTGACCTTTGTCAGTCTGGTTGACCGAAAAGACTTTCTGACTGGTTGCCTCCCTGATTTCATCCGGGAATTGGCTATTGATGAAATCCTTCATCGAACGCTGCGACCAGTACGGCAGCAACGTCTCACGGTAAATCTGCTTGTCGTGCTCAGAGATGACAAACTTATCCTGCGGCCGCGAATAAAAACTATCGAGCTCTTTGTCAATCCAGTACGGATCCATCTCAGGAGATACGATACCTGCACGGGGTTTGACGGTGCGGTTACCGGCAATCAGTTCATCATCCCGAATAGCAATCTCAACATTATCCATGACATAGGCCGTTGCCTTGGCACGGCGAATAATCGTGGGCTGGCCTTCTGTCTGCTGATAACTTTCAGTGTATAGCAACGCCCTTTCCAGAGATATCTCGCGTGGGGCGGCAAATAGATTGCTTTTCAGACGGTTAATACGTTCTGTCGTCATGGTTGTTAACTCTCCTGCAGGTTGAGCCACTGCTCGTGGAGGAAATAAAAGCAGGGAAACCCTCCCTGCTTAATTCATTCTTCTCTGCTTTGATGCATTTGTGGGTAGTTTGCGGTCGCTTATTGTTTATTAAAGAACGCTTCGACTTTCGCCATTACCGCATCAGCTCGTTTAACTGCATCGCTAACACCAATTCGGACCACTGTTTTGCCTTCAAAGCGGTCTTCGTTTTTAATACCGATATCCTTGGTCAAGATAACCAGATCAGCAGCCTGAATATCAGCAGCCGTTAGCTCGTTTTCGATACCGATAGAGCCCTGAGTTTCAACCTTACACTCCCACCCTTTGCCTTTTGCCGACTGGGAAATAGATTCAGCGGCCATATAGGTATGAGCAACACCAGATGGACAAGCGGTTACTGCAATAATCTTTTTCATTTTGTTCACCAATTCTTTAATACAAAAACTTATTCAATTGTTTATTCATCCAAGGCGCATCACTTCTATTCCAATACTGTCTTGGCTCATCAGTTAATTAATTTCGAAATCAATGTCGATATCGTCTTCTTTCTCATCTACTTTCGAAGAGCGGCGTGCTTTAAGAAAATTGACCAGCAATGCCGTTACAATTGACCCCACTGCAAGTGCGATAACGAAGCTAAAACGTCCCTCGACAACCGGCAGTACAATCAGACCGCCCCAGGCTGCGTAGCTTTTGACACCCAGAATCGCGGCTGTCACGGCACCGGCAGCAGTACCAATCATGATGGAAGGAATAACACGGAGTGGATCGGCGGCTGCAAAAGGTATAGCACCTTCGGTGATCCCCATGGTGCCCATTAAGATGGATGCACGGCCCGCCTCTTGTTCATTGGCGTCATACAGTTTTTTGCCGATGAACGTTGCTAGGCCCATACCGATAGACGGAACCGCAACCGCAACTGAACTGATACCGGCCACGTCATACAGCCCTTCGCCGACACAAAGGATCACGAATGCATAAGCAACCTTGTTTACCGGACCACCCATATCGAAGGCAATCATCATCCCCATGATGGTGGCAAGTACGACAATGCTTGAACCCTGCATCCCTTTTAGAAAATCGGTCAACGAAGCCGTTAATGCACCAATCGGTTCACCGATCCCCCATACAATCGCCCCTGCTGTAATGAAGGTACCGATAATAGGGATCACGAAAATAGGCATCACCGAACGGGCAAACGCAGGCACCTTTATCTTCTTCAGGTAAAAGACAACAATACCGCCGAGCAAACCGGCAAAGATGGCCCCGAAGAAGCCGGTGTTATACATGTTCGCCCCGATAAAGGCGGCGATGGCCGATGGTGCCAGCGCCGAACGGTCGGCAATCGAGAAACCGATGTAGGCAGCAAGGATAGGCACCATTAACTGAAAACCGGCGACACCAATAAAGAACAAATCGTGCAGCCAGGTGCCTTCTTCAGGTACTGCACCTTCACCGTAAATCATGACCGATGCCGCCAACAAAATACCGCCTGCAACAACAAACGGGATCATATGGGAAACACCTGTCATTAAGTGCTGCCGGGTATTTTTTAATATTGTTATTAAATCTTTCATTGCCTCTTCTCCGTTGAGAGCTTTCGTTTCGCTATTAACTATGGAGCAGAGTCAGGAGGGCTGGGAGTAGAAAAAAAAGCACTAAACTGGATTATTGTTAGATCGCAACCAAGCTGTGATCCAGCGCACCCAGTTAGCACTTTACTTAACCAAAAATAAAAACAAAGCATTGAAAATTAAAAAATTTACTCTTAATTATGCATTTTCACTTCAAAAATTAGGACTTGTTCAAGTTCATAGAATCGAGTGGATATTACAATAATCCAGTAGATGTGATTATTTTCCCATAGTCGACACTGGCAACTCGGCATATTGTCATTACATAAATCAAAAACGGGTTGTTCCTCGAATGAGCAACAACTCAATGAAAGGTACTGACGATGACACAAACACTCACTTTTACCTGTGAACTGCCAAACGGTGTTCATGCCCGCCCAGCCAGCCATGTCGAGCAGTTGTGCAATACTTTTGCTGCCGATATCAAATGGGAAAATACCCGAACAGGCAATATCGCCAATGCCAAAAGCGTTCTCTCGTTAATCGGCACCGATACCCTACAAGGTGACGAATGCATTATCACGATCTCTGGCGAGGATGAAATGCAGGCAATAGAGAAAATTACCCACTTCATCAAGACCGAATTTCCCCACTGCGACGAAGCATTGGAAACAACAGAAGAAACCGGGGATTTTGCCCCTCTTCCCCGCAACCTCAGCAACCTCAGCCCGGCGGTTGTACGCGGTCACTCGGTCAGCTCAGGACAAGGACGCGGCAAGCTGATCCAAGCTGGCGGCATCAATTTCGATAACTTTATCACTCTGCCGTCTTCAAAAGGGCTCGACGAAGAACAAAGCGCTTTGAGTACTGGACTGGAACAGTTACGCAATGCGTTAGTACTTCAGCAAAAAGCTGACAATAGTACTGCCGTAGCAGTAATTGATGCCCACCTTTCCATCCTGCGCGACGAGGAGTTCAGCGCTAAACTACTGAGCGGAATATCCGAAGGAAGCTGCGCAGCTGAAGCCATTATCGCAACAGCAAAACACTACGGTAAGCAGCTACAACAATCATCCAGCGCCTATCTGCGTGAGCGCGAGCTGGATATTCGCGATATCTGCTTTCAACTGCTCCAGATGATTTATGGTACGGACCAGTTCCACTGTGACAACGCCCTGACAGAGCCAAGCATCTGCCTTGCCGATGATCTCACGCCAAGCCAATTTCTAGAGCTAGACAAGTCACTGCTCAAAGGTCTGCTATTAACCCACGGCGGCAGTACATCCCATACTGTAATTCTGGCTCGCTCTTTCAATATCCCAACCCTGGTTGGTATTGAAGAAAGCGCTCTGAGTCCTTTTGTTAATCAAGAAGTGCTCATCGACTGTAAACAAGGTGTGGTGATCACCGCGATTACCCCTGAACTGGAGCGTTATTACCAGGAAGAGCTGCGGGTCAACAATGTTTTGGAGGCCCGCCATGCCAAATACCGCAACCTACCGGGCTGTACCGCTGATACAATCAAGCTGGAAGTCGCTGCAAACATTGCCCATGCCATCGAGGCAGAGCCGGCCTTTAACAACGGCGCTGAGAGTATCGGCCTGTTCCGGACCGAAATGCTCTATATGGACCGTACTACTGCCCCGGACGAAGACGAACTGTACAATATTTTCTGTCAGGCCCTGGAGGCTGCCAGTGATAAGTCGATCATCATCCGGACCATGGATATCGGTGGCGACAAGCCAGTCGACTACCTAAATATCCCGGCAGAAAATAATCCTTTCCTTGGCTATCGCGCCATTCGGATCTACGAGGAATATATCGAGCTTTTCAAAACCCAGTTACGGGGTATTCTGCGGGCATCGGCACACGGTTCACTGAAGATAATGATCCCGATGATTTCCTCTGTTGAAGAAATTCTGTGGGTAAAAGACGTACTGGCCGAAGTTCGCCAGGAACTGCGAAAGGAAAAAGTCCCATTTGACGAAAAGATCCCGCTCGGAATCATGCTGGAAGTGCCTTCTGTCGCCTTCATCATTGACCAGTGCAGCGAAGAAATCGACTTCTTCTCAATTGGCTCGAATGACCTAACCCAGTACCTCATGGCCGTTGACCGCGACAACGCCAAGGTGACCAAAACCTACAACAGCCTAAATCCCGCCTTCCTGCGCACCTTAGATCATGTCGTAAGGGAAGTGCACCGCCACGGCAAGTGGATTGGATTGTGTGGTGAGCTGGGGGCCAAGGGTTCTGTACTGCCATTGCTGGTTGGCCTTGGTCTCGACGAAATATCAATGAGTGCACCGTCAATTCCTGCAACCAAAGAGCGCCTCTCCAAGCTCGACAGCCGCAAGTGCCGCCAACTGCTCAACAAAGCCATGGCATGCCGAACTGCGATGGAAGTCGAGCACCTTTTGGCACAATTCAGAATGGCGCAGAGCGATGCACCGCTCATCACCACCGAGTGCATTGTGCTTGATGCGGATCTTGGCAGCAAAGAAGAAGTGATCAAGACACTGTCTGACAACCTGTACCTAGCCGGACGCTGTCGCTATCCCGACAAGCTTGCCGATGATCTATGGGCACGTGAAGATGTCTTCTCAACCGGACTCGGATTCGGCTTTGCTATCCCACATACCAAGTCGGAACATATCGAGCAATCAACCATCAGTGTCGCCAAACTCGCCCAGCCGATCCTCTGGGGTGACGACGAGGCACAGTTTGTGATTATGCTGACCCTCAACAAGCATGCTGCCGGTGATCAGCACATGAAGATCTTTTCTAAGCTAGCGAGAAAGATAATGCATGTCGATTTTAGAGACAGCCTCCAGAAAGCGACCAGCGCCGAGGAAATCGAACAGCTACTGCAAGGTGCCATTGCCGAATAGATAGTACTTACTTCGGGGGCCAACGAGGTTTCTCATGGCCCCTCACCCGAATATTACGATGACTTCAACTAACCATTAATAAGGATTTTGTCATGATTTCAACCACAATTTTTCCCGGTCGATATGTCCAGGGCAAAGACTCTCGTCAGTTGCTTGGCGAAGAGCTTGCCCGTTTTGGCAGCAAGGGCCTTCTCATCTGTGATCCATTTGTTTATGACAACCTTCGCCATGAGTTCGAACCCTATATCAGCAGCCGGGTAGAGATCGATGTCGTTCGCTTTGAAGGCGAATGCTGTGACGAGGAAATCGCCAGACTGGTCGAGCAGCTGAAAGCCTTCGGCGGCCAGTTTGTTGTCGGCCTCGGCGGCGGAAAGACACTGGATACAGCAAAAGCCACTGCCTACGAGGCCGAGGTGCCAGTTGCCATAACCCCAACCCTTGCAGCCAGCGATGCTCCATGTAGTGCACTGTCTGTAATTTATACCCAGACAGGTGAATTCAAGCGTTATCTGGTATTGCCGACCAACCCCAACCTGGTATTGGTCGATAGCCAAATCATTGCCAACGCCCCGACCCGCCTGCTGGTTGCCGGAATGGGGGATGCCCTGGCAACCTGGTTCGAAGCCGAATCATGCAAGCAAAGCTTTGCAACCAACATGTCAGGTCGACTTGGTTCAATGTCTGCCTATGCACTGGCCCATCTCTGCTACTCCACATTGCTGGAATACGGCGCCAAAGCCAAATCCGCCAATGATGCCGGTGTTGTGACCCCTGCCCTTGAGCATATTATCGAGGCCAACACCCTGCTCAGTGGCCTGGGTTTTGAAAGTGGTGGTCTTGCCGCCTCGCACGCGATCCACAACGGCCTGACAATACTCGAACCTACCCATGCCTATCTGCACGGCGAAAAAGTTGCCTTCGGCGTTCTTTCGTCACTGTTTCTGACCGACAAGCCAGCGGCGAAAATCAACGAAGTCTTTAACTTCTGCGAAGCTGTCGGGCTGCCAGTCACTCTAGAGCAAATTGGCCTGAAAGAGGTCACTGACGAAGAACTCATGGCCGTAGCCGAAGCCAGCTGTGCCGAGGGAGAAACTATTCATAACGAGTCAATGCCGGTCACCAAGGAAATGGTATTTGCCGCGCTGAAAGCGGCTGACGCGGAAGGCAGACTACGCCGACAAAAGAGCTAACTCCAGAATGAATGATCTACTCACCGAACTGCTGGCAGAAGAGAGCCGACTGCAGTTTGCCTATTTCAACCACCAGCGCGCCTGGGATCTCGGTTGCGCGCTTAAGGCAGCAGCCGAGCAACTTCACGCCAGTGTGGCTATTGATATTACGATAAACAACCAGTGCCTGTTCAGCTATGCCATGGCCAATACCACCATTGACAACTTGGAGTGGATACGTCGAAAACGCAATGTCGTTCATCGCTATCAGCACAGTTCGTGGTATATGGGGAATTATTACAAAGCGAAAGAAAGTACTATCGAGAAAAGCGCTCTGGTTGATCCGCGAGAATTTGCGCCCTATGGCGGAAGTTTTCCGCTGACGATCCGCAATACCGGTGTCATTGGAACAATCTCCGTCTCGGGGTTGCCGCAAAAAGAAGATCACCGACTTATTGTCAATGTCCTGGAGCGCTTTCTCGATCCACATGAAACAGAGGAAAATCGTGCATGATACGCCATATTCTATTGATAGAACTCAATCCCGAAACCGGCCCCGAGCAGGTAGATGCCGTCAGGCTTGCTTTTGAACAGATCCCCGGGCAGATTGAAGGCGTTACGCATGTTGAATGGGGAGTCAATGACAGTCCCGAAGGCAAAAACCAGGCTTTCACCCATTGCGTCTTGATGACCTTTAAAAACGAGGCCGCCAGACAGGCCTACCTTCCTCATCCAAAACATGATGCGCTAAAAGTCATTTTTCGTCCGATCATCAAAAATCTTATCGTCTTCGACTATAGTCTCTGACCAATAATTGAGGTTTATCACAATGAAATTTAAAGCTCTCAAACTTGCCATCCGAGACTGACACTTTCCACTATACGACCAAGCCCTCTTCATCGAGGGCTCGTTACTTTAAGGAGCCCTATGCAAGATCCACGTATTATCGCCGACATTCATGATGACACCATTATCGAGTTTGGTCGGGACGTAATTCAAACCGAGCTCAACGAAGCCCAACAGCTGTTACAACGCCTGAAGAAAGACTTTGCCGAAGCCTGCAGACTCATCGCGCAATGCCAGGGCAAAGTTATCATCACCGGTATCG
>Ga0209272_10002522_pt1 | contig 10221 bp, 9 predicted proteins | sample tdDd002_FD_187125 | JGI IMG/M metagenome (GOLD analysis project Ga0209272, IMG submission 187125) | Marine sediment microbial communities from the Atlantic coast under amendment with organic carbon and nitrate - tdDd00.2 (SPAdes)... | ecosystem: Environmental > Aquatic > Marine > Coastal >... | reverse complement strand
TTGTTAAATACCGTTCGCGAGTAATTGGTTCACTAAAAACAAAAGGTTGCGCCTCATGCTTTGACTCAATTGTCTCATCGAATGTTTTTTTCGATTTGTCGTTTGGATCAGAATTATATTGTCGATTCCAATAATCCACAACGGACCAAAGAGCATGATTCTCGACACCGCGGATAATAGCCTCTTCACTTGGAAGGTCCACTGAATTTAACTGACCTGCGACCCTATCAAGAGTGTCACTCGATCCCTCGTACCCGTAAATCGGCTTATAATCAATGATCACTTCGCCCTCAATAATAAGCCTCACTGGAGACATATGAAGCGCCTTCTGTTCACCCAGCAGAAATCCTTCTGCAAGAACTTCCATCCCCAATTGAACACCTTTGATTCGACTAAACTGCTCATCGGTAAGAGCTGCATTCAACTCCAAACTAATTTGAGCACCTGAGTAATCTTCAATAACCAAAGCATACTTTTCATCATTGAGCATGTTGATTTTATCGTCAACCAACGCCATTCGAACACCATTCGCCCGTTCAAAGGCGATTGTGTTCAATCTTAATTCACGACTTGACCAATCAGACTCTTCATAGAGTGTTCTAAAACCCTCCATGTTTTGGTCAAGAGCTTCTGCTTTTCTTGTAATATAAAAATTCTCAAAGAAAGCTGTTTGAAGATATAGCGCCACAGAAATAAAGATGATAAATACAGCCATCATCAAAGCAAATACTTTGGTTGAGATTCCGCCACGTAACATTTACTTCACCTCAAACATATAACCGGCTCTGATAATTGTTTTGATCATACCAGCAGAGTCCTTCATTTTACTTCTCAGTTTTTTCACATGGGTATCCACGGTTCTTAAATCCCCAAAGTAGTCGAATCCCCATACCTGATCAAGAATCATCTGTCGTGTCATAACTTTATTTTTATTTTTCATCATAAACACGAGAAGTTCATATTCTTTTGGGCTTAAAGAAATAAGTTCGTCTTCAACACTCACTTCTCGAGAGTTCATATTTATAGAAACCCGTCCTTGACGAACAATACCATCATCTCCCCGAACTCGTCCTTCTGCACGTTTTAGCAGTGCTTCTGCTCGCGCTACAAGAACTTTAGGGCTAAACGGCTTTGTTACATATTCATCCGCACCTAAATCAAAGCCCAGAAGCTTGTCTTCATCTTCACTGCGAGCTGTGATTATAATTATTGGAATATCTGATTTTGCTCTAAGTCGTTTACAGACGGTCCAGCCATCCACTTGTGGCATCATAATATCAAGTAATACCAAATCTATTTTTTGACTTTCAAAAGCGTCAATCGCTTCAAGTCCATTTGTTGCTTCAACCACTTGATACCCTGCGGTTTCAAAATAAGCTGCTACAATTTCTCGCATTCTTTTTTCATCTTCTACTAAAAGAACTGTATGCATACGCTCTCCCTCATTATTCTCGTTCGAATTTATAGCCATCCTGCTCTAGTTTCTGTATAACATAAACCACAACCATGGCTTTTATCTGCTTATTCGTTGTGTTATTCATCAACCTGTCAAAATCAGCGCGTGAGTATTTTCCAACATGGAATTCCAACGTCTCTGAGACAATTTCCTGCTTCCACAGATCCATGTATTCTGTAAGGATTTCTTCTACGACTCCCTTTGCATGCTCTCTGGTCATACCAGAGTGGATATCTTCTTTTACCGTTTCCATAAGTCCTTCGTCGAATCGTGACGCATCAAACACCAATAGTTCCTCTTGGACTCTAGACTTTACTCGATTAAATGAGTCTTCATCTAAATCCTCAACAACCTCAACTTCTTCCTCAACGATTTCTTCCTCAACCACTTCTTCGACAACTGGCAATGGTTCAGTTTTTTTTGTACACCCCACCAAAAGTAGCACCAGACAAATCCCAATGATCCAAGCCCTTTTCATGTCCCTACGCCAACCCTTTCCTCCGTATCAACCTCTGCTGTTCAAAAAGATACTGCAGAATAACACTTTCCTGTCTGTTTGTAACTCTTTTAAATTTCACACGAACATCTTGTCTTCTTATTGAATCTTTCATTAATTGACAGCTGATCACCTCAGCTTCAATATCTAAAATATCTTCATTTAAAACAATCCGAACCTGAAGGCATTGATCTGCTTTATAGGCCTCCAAACTAATAAATCGAAGCCCACCCGCACTTAGATTCGTGGCCGTCATAGGTTGGAAAGGTTCATCACCTACTTTAACAAATGCATCAAGTAAGACAGGCATTCTGAAGTACTGCCTTCTATTTATGCGTTTTGGTTTACCTATGCATTGAAGCTTCACACAAACGACAGGTCCTGATAAAAATCTTGAGATCACTTGTGTTCTCTGGATGTATACCGATGCATCTATATAATATGTGAGTTCATAAACCGACCCGCTATGCATTGCTATAACTTGACCATCCACTATAGGAATCTCTACTGAGATATCCTCTTCTGATGTAATGCTTTCAACTCTAACTTTATGCACGATTGCATTTTCATTTTCTGTGTCTTTAATATCAACCAATTGTCCTATTATTCGTTCTAGTATATTTTTCAAGTTTCTCCTCCGTACTTTTATTCACCACTCTATTGTATTCGAAAATACGGAAAAGAAAAACAGGACATTTTCATGTCCTGTGTTCTTTTTTTTATACCCTGATTTGACCTTGTCCTCTCAGCACATATTTTGTTGTTGTAAGTGCCTGTAAACCCATCGGTCCACGAGCATGAAGCTTTTGTGTGCTGATGCCAATCTCTCCACCAAACCCAAAGACACTGCCATCTGTAAATCTTGTGGATGCGTTCACATAAACTGCTGATGCATCTACACCATTCAAGAATTTCTCAGCTGCCTGAATATTTTCAGTCAATATGGACTCAGAGTGTCTTGTACCGTACAATTCAATATGATCCATGGCCATATCAATATCATCAACCATTCTAATACTAATTTTGAGTGCCAAGTATTCTGTCGACCAATCTTCATCAGTTGCCAGTGTGACTTGTGGTGCAATGGCTTTGATCTTTTCACAGCCTATAACGTCAACACCTTGGTCTTCAAGTTCCTTTACAAGACTTTCGATCCAATGAGGATCAACCGCTTTATGAACCAACAGAGTTTCTATAGCATTACATACGCCTGGTCGTTGTATTTTTGCATTTTTTATTATTGGAACAGCCATATCTAAATCGGCATTTTCATCAACGTATATATGACAGAGGCCTGCACCCGTTATAATAACAGGGACACTTGCCTTTGCAACAATCGCTTTTTTAAGGCCTTGACCCCCTCTAGGAATAATCACATCAACGAGGTCATCCATAGTTATCAGCTCTTGAACCAAATCTCTATTGGTGTCTGAAATCAATTGAACTGCACCACCTGGCATCCCTGCAGCAACACCTGCCTCACCTAGAATATTGGCAAGTGCCTTGTTTGTTTCAATCGCTTCTTTACCACCGCGTAAAATAATACTGTTGCCTGACTTAAGCGCAAGTCCTGATGCGTCTACAGTCACATTCGGCCGCGATTCATAGATCATGCCCACAACACCTATTGGAACTCGAATCCTCGAAGCATGGATTCCATTCTCAAGCTTCCAACCACTTTCAATTTCGCCAACAGGATCACTCAGGCTAATCATTGTACGAAGACCTTCCTTCATACCATCCATTCTTGCTTCGTTTATAATGAGACGATCAACAAGCGCCTCACTCAATCCATTTGCTTTACCTGCCGCAACATCAATTTTATTGGCTTTAAATACTTCCTCTTTACGAGATTCCAGTGCCACTGCCATAGCTTCAAGAATTTGATTTTTCTCTTTTGTACCCAACACAGCAAGAGCACGTGCTGCATGTCTTGAATTTTGGGCCATACTTCGAATATCCACTATTTATGCCCTCCTAAGAATCATATTATTCACATGAATGACTTCGTCATAATCTTTATAACCTATTAAGTCTGCAATCTGATCGGTTTTAACACCCACCAAATGTTTGAGCTCGTCAGCGGCGTAATTTGTAATGCCTGTTCCAATCACATCACCCGAAAGACCGACAACTTCAACAGCCACGCCTCTCAAGAACTCACCACTGATTTTTGTCATACCTGATGGTAGCAAACTTTTCTTATTTTTAAGTGCCTGTTCAGCACCGGCATCTACAAATATTTGACCTTCCACTCGACTGCCAAATGAAATCCAGTGCTGTCTTGCACGCATCTTCTCTTTTTGTCCAAGGAATAACGTTCCCACGTCTTCCCCTGAGACAATACGCTGTAAAACATCCAGCTCACTGCCATCTGCAATAACCATATGAACGCCAGCGGATGTAGCAATCTCAGCCGCTGTTATTTTAGTAGCCATACCGCCCGTTCCAAGTTTAGTGCCTGCGCCACCTGACATATCGTGAATTGACTGGTCTATATTTTCAACAATTCCAAGTTTCTTTGCATCTGGATTCACATGCGGATTGTCAGTATACAGCCCATCTACATCCGAAAGAATAATAAGCAGATCTGCTTCCGTTAAACTTGCAACGAGGGCTGAGAGTGTATCATTATCGCCCACTTTAATCTCATCTACAACCACAGCGTCATTTTCATTTACGATTGGAACCACGTCAAAACGAAGCATTTGGAAAAATGCATCTCTGGCATGGATAAACCTTCTTCGGTCCGAAAAATCATCTTTGGTCAGTAAGACCTGACCAATGGTTTTCCCAAATTCTGAAAAGAATTTTTGATACATATGAAGTAAAACACCTTGCCCGACAGCGGCTGCCGCCTGTTTCTCGGGAAGTGTTCTGGGTCTTTCTCGAAGTCTTAATTTTCCCATACCAGCACCTATAGCACCAGAAGATACAAGTACAATTTCATGTCCGCTATTTTGCAAATCCGACAACTGTTTCACCAATTTATCAATTCGACCTAAATTGAGGAGGCCAGTGTCATACGTTAAAGTTGATGTCCCAACCTTAACGACAATGCGGCGGACGTCTTTCATGATTGCCTGCTTGTTCAATGTATTCACTCCTCATTACAATTTTGTTACATTATATATGATTTGTTCACACCTGCCTAGCCAAATTCAGAAGGAATCCATACAAATATACCGCCTGGAATTTATGCAATAGAAAAGCCATCACTTGTGTGACGGCTTTTTACTCAGTATTTTCGGGTTGCTCTTCCAATTAACTCTATTTATTTCTTTTTCATAGCCTGATATTTCTTCATTTGATGAAGGCGCATATGATCAACCTGACTGGCTCTTGGTGTTCTTGCAGGCGCAGGTGCCTCATCCTTCTTTTGCAACTCATGAATAAGCATATCTATTTTGTCGGTTACTTGAGCATTCTGAGCAACAGTATAACACTTTTTAACCTTTTCTAAATCGTATTCGGCCAACCCTAGAATTATACGTGCCTGTCGATCGTTGATTGGCTCATCAATCATTTCCATAACGTTTTCTACAAGTGCTTCTCGATTGAGCGTTGCAGGATTTTGTACAGTTGATGCAGCAGAAGTACCCGTTGCCGTCTCGCTTTCCTCTATCCAAGCACGAACAGAATCGGATTGTTCATGAATTGATTTCTTAATAAGCTCTGGATCCAGCTGTTCCACTTCTTTGAGTACTTCCATCCTTTTAGCGTCTTCTACTTCACCACGTTTGACAACATCACCTGCTGCGTGTTCTTTTCCATGTGACTTCTCAGCCAGTTTTGATTCCATGAGCATTCGATCTAGATTATCAAGTTCCGGCTCTATAGGTTCGTCATCCACTTTACTATCTTTGTATGATGAACTTTTATCTGACTGATCTTTCATCAATGTTTGAGAAGGGTCAACAAGCGAGTCGAGAATGATATCGCTATTTGGTGTGTGAGGATCAAGATTTTCATATTCAAAAGATTGTATATCAGATTCCGCCGACTGTGCTCTTAAAATATGAGTATCTGACTCCTCAAGCTCAGCAAGTTCTAGTTCTCGAATGTTATTCGGGCTCCCTTCGACAAACAAATCACTAGTACTCTCAACATCTATCAGTCCCTTAGAAACAAGACCTCGTAACGCTGTGAGAGCTGTATTTGAGTCAACACCCATTTTTACTGCGATAATATCTGTTGTAAGTAAATGGTCAAATTCAGAGCGACCAGCGTACCGCGCTAGAACCATCCCACATAATTTTTCATACGCTGTTAAATCATTTCGATCAATTAATGAATTTTCTACGGCAAACCACGTTTTCATTCTGTAAGCCTCCAGTCGATATTGCATTCATATCTATCATAGCTTACTGAGTGATATAAACGCAAGAGGCTGTCTCCACAGGTGTGGAAACAGCCTCGAAATGTTTTTTATAATTCAGCTATGCAGAGTGATTGCAGTACTGTTGTTTCTTACCTTTTTGCTTACGAACCTCTATAAGTAAGTTCACTTTCTCAATGTATTCTTCATCACCAGAAATACGTGTGAGAGAAGTTAATAAGTAAAAATTAAATGATCGTGGAATAATACGGTGATTAACACAATGAATTAGTTTCTTAGCAATTTGAAATGTGTGAACATGTGAGTGCTTCTCTTTAAAGTCATACTCAGAATTGTGAACAATGTAATTATGTCCTGCTCTGTAAATTTTGTATGTGCCTTCTTGATAGATTTGCATTCCCATAGCGACACCCCTTTCGGCCATCAGCGGAGCGCGCCGCTAGGCCGCTACTCTGTTTTTACCTCCAGATTGAATCGCTTTGACATCCACCTCCAAGTTAGCTAACTCCTGTTGTTACTAACAATATCGGTCAGAATCTTCTGATACTTTAATTGTAAATGATATATGTTACATCGGTTAATAACCATGTAACAGTCTTGTAAATTCTATGTTAACTGCTTTAATATCTCATAATGCATTTATTATGGTACTTATTCTATAATTCTACATTTAAAGCAAAAACCCTTCATCGTTAATAAGTTAACTTGTATTCAATTTGAAATTCTCATAAATAATAAAAAAGAGCTGTTGCACAAGGATCAAATACAATCTTGTTTTCAACAGCTCTCAATATACCTTTATCTATCCAAGAAGCACACGGTGGAACTTCTTCTTACCTCGTTTAATCAACACGCCTTCATCACCAAAATCTTCAAGCGTGATCTTACGATCGATACTTTCTACCTTTACGCCATTCACCATAACGCCGCCTTGTTGAACATTACGACGCGCTTCACTTCTTGATGGTGCAAGACCACAAGCATTAAGTAAATCAAGGATGCCCATGCCTTCACCTTCAAAATCAGATGATTTCATTTCTGATGTAGGCACATTGCTCATATCTGCACCGCCAGAGAATAATGCTTTCGCTGCTTGAAGAGCCTTTTGTGCTTCTTCTTCGCCATGGACAATTTTTACAAATTCAAATGCCAAAGTTTCTTTCGCTTTATTGATTTCAGAACCTTCTAGAGCTCCCATACGACGAACTTCGTCCATTGGAATGAATGTAAGAAGTGATAAACAGTTCTCAACATCAGCATCTTCAACATTACGAAGGTACTGGAACATTTCAAATGGCGTTGTCTTCTCTGGATCAATCCAAAGAGCACCAGCAACTGTTTTACCCATTTTCACACCAGCCGAAGTTGTTAGAAGTTTAAATGTAAGACCAAACACCTGCTCTTGCTCTACTTTTCTTGTCAGCTCAACACCGGCAATAATATTTGACCACTGATCGTTTCCGCCAAGTTGTATTTTACACTTAAAGCGACGATTCAGTTCAAGGAAATCGTAGCCCTGCATAACCATGTAGTTGAATTCAAGGAAAGTCAGTCCTGACTCCAAACGTTGCTTAAAACACTCTGCTTGAAGCATTCTATTTACAGAGAATTTTGATCCGATCTCTCTTAGGAAGTCAATGTAGTTTAGGTGATCAAGCCAGTCTGCGTTATTTGCTACAAAACCTTTTTCTCCATCAAGTGTTAAGTAATGTTGCAGTTGCTTCTGAAGAGCAAGTCCATTTTCTTCTAGTCTGTTATTCGTCAGCATTTGACGCATATCTGTTTTACCAGAAGGGTCTCCAACTTTTGCAGTGCCTCCACCAATAAGCGCGATCGGCTTGTGACCAGCAGCTTGCATGTGCTTCATAACCATAACTTGAACAAAGTGTCCAAGGTGTAGGCTATCTGCAGTCGGGTCAAATCCAACGTAGAATGTCACACTCTCTTTACCAAGAAGCTCTTTCACTTCGTCTTCATGCGTAATTTGCTCAATAAATCCTCTGTCTTGTAAAATATCAAATACATTTGTCATTTAAATGACCTCACTTTCATCTATACGTCCTATAATTGTTTTCATGTTTGTCTTTTTAACCAGTTTTGACGAAGAGAAAATTGTCTTAGACAAGGCGCCGTTTTTGAAGGAGAGAAAATTTTCTCAGGCTAGGCGAAGGTGTTTTTTCAAGATAGGAGCGTACCAATGTACGTGACTAGCTTGAAAAAATACCTTCAACGACGCATGAGGGAATTTTATCCCTTCAAAAAATAAAAAACGGGTTTTTGCGTCCGTAAAGGACGAGAAAACCCGTGGTACCACCTTTTTTCGCCAATCGTGTTTTCACCAATGCACGTTCAGCCTCAACATCTTTAACGCAGATGATACGTGACCATTTCTGATCATAGCTCCAGGTTGTAATTCAATATTTGTACTCGGTAAACTTTACAGCAACCAGCTTACTCTCTTAAGTCCCATACAATATCTACTAGCCCCATCAATGCCAGTCTATTAATTTGTGTATATCATAATCTATGATAGAAATAGTGTCAAGTCCATAATTATATACTTATTGCAAATCAACGCGCTCTAACAGCTCATCTATTTGAATTGATGATTCTTTCACCAAATCAACAAATCGATCTTCAACTTGAACAACAGGTCTTGTTGGGAAATTCACATCAACATAAATGACCGTTCCCTCTTCACCTGTGTTAAGTTTCACACGTTTTCCAACAAAAAACTCTGCTAAATTGCTTAGGAACACATAACAAACTTTGGAATCCAGTGTTGTACCACTTTGCCACGAAATAAATTCAGCCGCTTTAAACGGTGACACTTTTTTACGGTATGGTCTCTCTGAGATCATAGCATCAAAAATATCACAGACCATGATAATTTTTGCAAATTCATGAATCTGCCCAGACTTTAAACGTAGCGGATAACCACTGCCATCCAGTCTTTCGTGATGTTGTAATGCACTGTATTTTATATTATTTGTCACACCCTGAGTTTTCATAAGTACACTGTACCCAAACTGCGCATGACGCTTAATCACTTCGAATTCATCTTCCGTGATTGTCTTCTCTTTATTAAGAATAAAATCAGGAATTTTCATTTTGCCAACATCAAATAGCATGGCTGCTTGTCCAAGTTCCACCAACTGCTCTTTATTATAACCCAGCCACTTGCCAATCATGCTCGCCAAAATCGACACCTTCAGACTATGTTGGAATGTATAATCATCTGAAGCTTTCAATTGATTCAGGCGCATTAGAACATCGTTATTTCGAATCATGTCTGGTAATGCTTCTTCAATATTTTCTTTCACTGAAGTTAAATCCAAGTCATTTGATTCACGAAGGTGTTGGAACATTTCCTTCGTCTCTTCAATCATTTCCTCATGTTTAACATCAATAGGTGTATTCCCTTCACCTGTTAGAACATTGATGACCATATTTGCGTTAACCACGTTGGTCACAACAGGTTCATAGTTTTCATCTACAATCTCTTCAAGCTCATTTTTGAATTGTTCGACATCATAAGGACGCCCTGCTGCTTTCGCTGCCTTTTCCACAGTGTCTGCATCAAGAGAGGCTGAAGAAGGCTTTTGACCCGCTTTCGGACCTGAGTACGGTGCATATTCAGTTATTTTAACGGCTAGTATACCCAGTCGCTTCAGTAGTTTGATATGACGATCACTTAGTTCTGAGCCCGCGCCAAGTAACTCTACGGTTCCATCTTCATTAAAAATGGGTTCCGCGAGAATCATCCCTGGTTCAACTTTTCCAATTTCTACATATTTCAACTTCGATCACCTACCCTATAGAAAATCCAGACAAAAATAAATTCGTCACAGTTGACTGGAAGTCCTTTTTATTATTACCCGAAACACTCGAATATTATTCTATTTTTTCCATTTTATCATTATTGGACGC
>Ga0209272_10002521_pt1 | contig 10226 bp, 10 predicted proteins | sample tdDd002_FD_187125 | JGI IMG/M metagenome (GOLD analysis project Ga0209272, IMG submission 187125) | Marine sediment microbial communities from the Atlantic coast under amendment with organic carbon and nitrate - tdDd00.2 (SPAdes)... | ecosystem: Environmental > Aquatic > Marine > Coastal >... | reverse complement strand
GCATTCGCAATGGGAGCCGATAGAGCCATCCATTTGACCGATAGAAAATTTGCAGGAGCAGATACTCTTGCAACATCATACGCTCTTGCAGGAGCGCTTAAAAAGCTTGATTTCGACCTTTTGATTACCGGTCGTCAGGCGATTGATGGTGATACAGCACAGGTAGGTCCTCAAATTGCTGAGCACTTAGATTTACCTCAGGTATCTTACCTTGAAGATTTGAAGTTTGATGGTGAGAAAACATTCACCATGAAGCGTCATATCGAAGAAGGTTACCAAATTTTGGAGGTGGAAGCACCTTGTGTGGTAACTGTTCTTGCTTCGGCAAACAACCCTCGTTATATGACTGTTGGTGGTATCGTTGACGCTTACCAAAATGAAGTTGAGGTTTGGGGTAAAGACCAGATTGAAGTGGACGAGACACTATTGGGGCTTAAAGGATCACCAACAAGTGTGCACAAAGCATTTGCTCGTGGTTTAAAACCAGCTGGCGAACTTTATGAGGTAGATACTGACGAGGCTGTTGGAATCATTATTAACAAGATGAAAGAAAAATTCATTCTATAAATCGTTGAGACTATGAATTTAGAAGATTACAAAGGCATATATGTTTTTATTGAGCAGCGAGAAGGTCTTGTTCAGAATGTGGCATTGGAACTTTTGGGACAAGCACGACGATTGGCAGATGAGTTAAACGACAAGGTTTATGCTATGCTTTTAGGGCATAACATCGCTGCTAAGGCACAAGGACTTATTGCTGCTGGTGCTGATGAGGTTTTAGTTGTTGATGCGCCAGAATTGGCTGATTACACAACTGAGCCATACACTCAGGCTATCTGCAAAATAATCAATGATAGAAAGCCAGATTCAGTATTAATCGGAGCAACGACTATTGGTCGTGACTTGGGACCTCGTGTTTCAGCTCGTGTTAAGACGGGTTTAACGGCTGACTGTACAAAGATTGAAGTGGGAGCGAACCGCGAATTATTGATGACTCGTCCGGCTTTTGGTGGTAACCTAATGGCAACTATCGTTTGTAAAAAGCACCGTCCACAAATGGGAACAGTTCGTCCAGGCGTATTGTTTGCTTTGGATACTGATACAAGTCGCGAAGGTATTATTACTGATTATAAAGTTGATTTCGATGCATCGAAGATTAAGGTGAAGTTGGTTAAAACCGTTAAGGAAGAAACTGACCTAATTGATATTACTGAAGCACGTATCCTAGTTTCAGGTGGTCGTGGTATTGGTAACCAGGAAGGTTTCGAAGCGATGGATACATTAGCTAATACACTTGATGCTGAAGTTTCAGCTTCTCGTGCGATGGTTGATGCAGGTTATATTGGTCACGACCGTCAGGTAGGGCAGACAGGTAAAACTGTACGTCCAGACCTTTATTTTGCTTTCGGTATCTCAGGCGCTATTCAGCACGTTGCAGGTATGGAAGATTCTGATTTGATTATCGCTGTAAACAAAGACAAGAACGCACCTATTTTCCAGGTGTCTGACCTTGGTATTGTTGGTGACGCCAAGCAAATCATCAAAAAACTAAACGAGAGATTGAAGAAGTAATCTTATCGTTTCCTAGATATTAAAATGGCCATCGAGTAATCGATGGCCATTTTCTATTTTATGAGTTTGTGACACTTACTTTTTGATGATTTTATAAGTGAAGGATTCATTCTGTGATTGAACGTTCATTAAGTACATGCCACTTTTAAAATTAGAAATATTCAATCGTTCAGAATTAGATGTCGTTTTCTTTTCCAGTTTTAATCTTCCTTGGAGGTCGAAAATACGAATGGTTCTTTTCTCACTTTTAGCAAATTTAATTGCCATTTCAGTATCTACAGGATTAGGATAAACTTGAATCGAATTCTCTAAAGTATCATCTATGCCAGTAATTGTCCCAATCTGAATTTTATTAGTTTTTATAACTAGCTTTGGGAATGCTGGATTTGTCATTTCACAATGATAAATACCATTTTTCATAAAAGTGAATATTGCTTCATTATCTGTTATAATATCATCACTACTTGCCTCTGGTCTATTTTTAAACCACTTAAAAGAAGTCTTATTGCCATCAATCATAGCTTCTGATGAATAATCTACTTGATACTCTTCTGCCTCTTCAAGTTCCGAATATATATTCTTAGAATAAGTATACTCTAGTTCTGGAAAACATTCTTTTATTTTGATTAATTCAGAAAGAGGAAATTTATTTTTGTTGCAAAGAAGTAAATTAAGTGCTGTATTTTTAGTCAGATCTAAACTTGTTAATTGATTGTTGGAGCAGCCAAGGCTCTTAATAGCTGTATTCTTAGTCAGATCTAAATTGGTTAATTGATTGTTGTCGCAACCAAGGAATATAATTGCAGTGTTGTTACTCAGCTCTAGACTTTTTAATGGATTGTTGGAGCAGTTAAGACTTTTAATAGCTGTATTCATAGTCAGATCTAAATTGGTTATTTGATTGCTGAAGCAGTCAAGATCTGTAATTGCTTTATTCATAGTCAGATCTAAATTTGTTAATTTATTGTTGCCGCAACTAAGGTTTTTAAAAGCTGTGTTTTTAGTCAGATCAAGACTTGTTAACTGATTGCTGAAGCAACTTAGATGTTTAATTTCTGTATTTTTAGTCAGATCTAAATTGGTTAATTGATTGCCGCCGCACCAGAGGCCTGTAATAGCTGTGTTTTTAGTCAGGTTTAGATTGCTTAATTGATTGTAGTGGCAACTAAGGCTTTTAATAGCCGTGTTTTTACTCAGATCTAGATTGGTCAGTTTATTATAGGCGCATGATAGATAAGTTAAGGCAATATTATTTGTGAGATCTAAACTTGATATTTCATTGTCACGACATGCAATATCAGTAATTGCCGTGTTTTTACTCAGTTCTAGATTGGTTAGTTTATTATATGAGCAGGATAGATAATTTATGGCAATATTATTTGTGAGATCAAAACTTGTTATTTCATTTTCACCACACGAAAGATGAGTTATTGAGGTATTGTTACTTACGTCTAAATTGGTTAGTTTATTTATTCCGCACTTTATACTTGTTAGTTTGGTGTTATTAGTAAGATTTAAACTGATCAAATTATTTCGATAGCACTCTAGTTTAATTAAGTCAGTATTACTGCTCAAATCCAAGTATGTCAATTGATTTTCAGAGCAAAATAGTTGAGTAATGTTAACAAAATATTCAATTCCACTTAGGTTTGAAATTCTTTTGTTATGAACATCAATTGATTTAGTAGCAGCCGCCTCATTCTCTGATATTTCTCTATCACCATTGGTGTTTATTGAGCTATTATCGACTAGGGCCTTTTTAAAATGGACATCGGGAATGTTTATGTTTTGTGCATTTAAGCAAAGAGTTGAAAGAAGGAAAAGTAGGAGAGTAGAAAATTTAGTCATAGTCGTGTTTTTCGAAGTCTGAGTTATGTAATCTTGTATTTAACAACTATATGAATATATGAAAAATATTAAACATTATTATATAGACTGATACAGATAAAGGATTGTGCTGTGTTTTAAACTTTCTTTCGGTATAGCAGGAGCCATTCAGCACGTTGCAGGTATGGAGGATTCTGATTTGATTATCGCTGTAAACAAAGACAAGAGTGTACCCATTTTCCAGGTGTCTGACCTTGGTATTGTTGGTGACGCCAAGCAAATCATCAAAAAACTAAACGAGAGATTGAAGAAATAATCTTATCGTTTCCTAGATATTAAAATGGCCATCGAGTAATCGATGGCCATTTTTTTAGTAATTAGTTTGGACAGATTTTATTATTGTTGAAAATACGGGCTGTTAGCTAATAAATACTCGGGATTTGAACTTTTTGTCTGTTTTGATACGATCAAATTCTATAATAAATCTATCGTAGTGTTCTATCTCTAGTGATGACTTGCATGGCATGATCACTTTTAGATTTTCGGACTTCAGTTTTAGGAACAGAACAGGTCGTTTGATTCCAGTTGTTAAGGCTGATCCGCGTCTGTAAGTAAAGTATTCTAAGTCATAAAATGAAAATTGCTTCTGGTTAATTTTAAAGTTTAATTCCTTTTCATCTATTACTAGGCAAATTTTTGTCCAGAATAACTGCTGCTTATTTTTTGCAATCAGTAAGCTTATAAAAGCACTAATCAATACTGGAATTCCTAATGATATAAAGATGTTGGGTGGGATTGGGAACCAAACTCTCACATTTAAAACTACAAATGGGATTAGTGGAAAAATTATAACTGAAATGAACACTAAAGCTAGCAGCCACCTGTTCTTAATAATATCAAATTTGTATTCCATTATTTCTTCAATTTCTTTTTTAAACGGTTGTAGTAGCCTAAAGCTTCTTCTCTTTTTTTGCATCCCAATTGGCAAGCTTTTTCAAAATCGTGGTAAGCTAACTCGTAATGTTTGAGATTATAATGTGATAAGCCTCTGTTGTAGAATACTAAGCCATGTTTATTGTTGAGTTGAATAGATGCATTTAGGTATTTGATCGCTTTTTCATTTTTTCCCTGATAGGCATAAATCATAGCAATATTGTTGTAAAGACTCGAGTTAGTTGGGTTTAGTTTTAATGCTTCCCGGTAATCAAGAATGGCACCTATGGGATTTTCCATTGCGTTTTTGCATGCTCCTCGCATGGTATAGATGCTTTCAGCCTGATACTTAGGATTCATTTTCAGGATTTTATCGAATTGCTTTATAGCCTTTAGATCTTCGTTGGTATTAAAGTAGGCATACCCGAGTTCATACAGAACATGTAGATTTTTAGACTCAATTTTCTTGGCCTTGCTAAGAATTTGAATAGCCTGTTCATGATTCTTCATTCTATTTTCGATATGTGCCCAACCATATAGGGCTTTTACCGATTTTGGATCTTTATCAAGGATTTTGCCATATTCCTCTTTTGCTTCCTTGTATTGTCTTAATTTAAAAAGGACCAATGCTCGTTTGCAAATAATATCGGTATTATTGGGTTTTAGTTCTAAAGCTTTATTGGCATACAAGAGTGCCGATTTATATTTTCTTTCTCCTATTAAAACATCGATCTTCCCTAAATGTGCCTTAAAGTAGCTGGAATCAGATTCAAGGATAAAATCAAGAATCGTATTGGCTTGTTTATATTGCTTAGCGTGATATTTTTCGATACTGGATTGATACATGTTATCCAGATTAATCTTTTGTTGTGCCAGACTAGTCAGTTGTAAAAGACTTGCAAATAAGAAGAGTTTAATTTTCAGTGACATTATTTAATTTTTATGTTTTGTAATCTGCAAATATAAAAGAAAAATAAAGGATTTATGTTGATTATAATAATACTTAAGGTCGATTATAATCCAGTGTTGTGTTTTTGGGTTTTCACATCAATATTAAAATGTTAGCAAGCTATTTTCATACTAAATTTCTCTTTGCTAGGGATATTTGCCATCTTTGTGCCTGAATTAGACATCAATCGTACTTTATTAAAGGATTTTGATTGATGACAATGCTTAATTAGAAGATATGTTTTTAAAGAAACTAGACGAACAGCTGACGATTGCTCTTGAACAAGAGGGATTTGAAAAGCCAACTCCTATACAAAAAAAGACCATTGGTAAGATGAAAAGCGGGCGAGATGGCCTGTTTATTGCGCCTGAGAAATCGGGTAAAACCTCTGCCATTGTTATTACCGTAATTCAACAATTGAAAGAAGCTTTTCAGGATGTACCCCGAGCTTTAATCGTTGTGGAAGATAGAGCCAAGGCAGAGGCTATGAAAGAGCAGTTTGATATTCTGGCTGAGGAAACCGACTTACGTGTATTCGCCGTTTTTCAAGGTGAGAATATTCTTAAGCAGCGTGATAGAGTATATGCGGGTTGCGATGTACTTATCGGGCCAGCCAAATTCCTAAATGAACTCTATTCCAGTTCGGGAATGAACTTAAATCGTTTAAGAATGTATATTATTGACGATGGACAAACTGTGTTTAAGCATGAAATCACATCTCAGATTGATAGATTAACGACTAGTACTCCAGAGTGTCAGCGTATTGTGTTTACAACAGAGATGAACGTAAGAATTAAGGATTATGTGGAGTATTATATGATAGCTCCAGAGATTGTGGAAATTAAGGAAGAGCCTAGCGAAGAAGAAAACCAAGAAGAGAAATAATAATAAACTGAAAATATAAAAGCCATCGTTCTATTAAGAGCGATGGCTTTTTGTTTTATCTAGGTTTTCGATTAATCGAACATGAACTTGTCTGCAAAAGCAGGCTCAAGATCACTTAACCAAAGTGCTTTATCGTTATATTTTGCAAAGAATGGTTGTCCCACCCATTTTGGATTTCGTCCCTGCAAGAAATTAAGTGCGTATTGTTTTTCACCATTAATCTCAGTGATACCTAATACCTGAACTTTACCAGGATTAGCAGACATTACAGGTCCTCGAACCGTACGGCAAATACCACTAACTTGTGCATAAGCTTTGCGGAAAATGTTCCAAGCCTCTTCCAAAGTTAATCCGAAATATTCTTGTGCACCTGTTTCACGAGCCATAAACATGTAGTAAGGAATCATACCCATATCAACTTGCTTTCGCCACATGTTAGCCCACATATCAGCATCATCATTTAAATGCTTTAATAATGGTGATTGAGTGCGGATATTAGCACCGGTCTCGCGAATTGCCTTTGTTGCTTTTGCAACAGCAGCTGTTTTAAGTTCGCTAAAGTGATTGAAGTGTGCCATAAATGACAGACTTAGTCCAGCATCTGTAATCGATTTGAATACATCAAGAAGCTCTTGAGCGTCATTATCATGTGTATAGCGGTATGGCCAGTATGCTAATGTTTTTGAACCAATACGAATTGTTTTCAAGTTTGGTAAGTCAGCCTCAAGAATCGCATCGATATAGGCTTTGAAAACTTTCGATTTCATTACCATTGGATCACCACCGGTGAATAACAAATCTGTAATTTCAGGATGAGCTTGTAGGTAAGCAATCAGAAGGTCTACTTCTTTCATGGCGAACTTTAAACCGTCCAAATTTGTAAATTGTGGCCAACGGAAACAGAAAGTACAGTAGGCATGACAAGTTTGCCCCTGAGTAGGGAAAAACAACATCGTTTCGTTGTACTTATGCTGCGCACCCATTAACTTTTCTCCATTCAACTCAGGAACATTATGAGCCTGTCCCGATGGATTAGGGTTCAATGTTAATCTGATTTCGTTTGATGCCTTAGTAATTTCTTTTGGAGATGCTTTAGCTTGAATCAGCTGGGCCATCTTATCGAAATATTTTGTTGAAAGCATGCCTTTCTGTGGAAAGGTTAAACGAAAAATAGGATCATCGCTGAAGTTATCCCAATCAATCAACTCATCAATCACATAGTTGTTTACCTTAAAAGGGAAAATTTCCCCTAAAACCTCAATATCAAATATCTGTGCAGCACTCAACTTCTGCATTTGAGAGATATTTTTAAAGGTCTTTTGTGTATAAACTTTATACTTCATCGAAAAATATATGTTTTTAGTTGTAAACTTATTTTTATTCGTCTGCGAGTAAAACGAAATTAAATCAGAGCAATTCGCTTTATCTCATAATCTTACATGCTGGACAGTTCCCTTTTTTTAAGAAATGTAAAGAGCCTCAATTAAAGGGCTTCCATTCCTGTTTTAGGATTAAAGTCCAATTATCACAAGAACAGAGTTCTCATAAACAATCTTAAAAAGCTATCAGTAAAAACAATAGTGAAGATACATGTCCTATTTATTTGGACGAATATATTTCAATAAGGTTCCAGTATTTAATACCGAAGTGGAATTATTTCCTTTAAAAGGTTCAATGAATTTGAATAAGGAAGATGATAATTCCGTGAATCAATAATAGCTAGCGGCGAATGTACGATATTTGGGAACTTTAAACAAATATAGATGTGAGCTTTACACTAAAATAAAAGACTTGTCTTTCTTTTAATATATTGCATGAGTGCCCGATAAAGATTACTTTTGCTGAAAATCAGGAATTCAGCTCTGTTTTATTTGTATAAGCTAAGCTAAATTAATCTGATTGTAATTAATAAATTTTAACTAAGGTGTTGATGAATAGAATTATTCATCTGAATACCTATTCCATTACTTATCTAGAGTAGAATCTGATAATTCATATAAAAAATTAATGAAGCGTACAGATATAGAGTTAATGGCACCCGTTGGATCATATGAATCCCTAATGGCTGCTATTCAGGGAGGAGCCAATTCAATATATTTTGGCATTGAGCAATTGAACATGCGTGCACGTTCGTCGAATAATTTCACTAAAGATGATCTTCGCGAGATCGTTAAGATTTGTAAAGAGCATGAAGTGAAAACCTATTTGACCGTGAATACGGTTTTGTATGATAATGAGATTAATCTGATGCATGAGGTAATTGACTCGGCTAAGGAAAATGGTGTTACAGCCATTATTGCTGCCGATGTATCAGCCATTTTATATGCACGTTCTATCGATGTGGAAGTTCATATCTCAACCCAGTGTAATATTACCAATATTGAGTCGGTGAAATTCTATTCACAGTTTGCCGATGTCGTTGTTTTAGCTCGTGAACTGAATTTAGATCAGGTGGCTAATATTTACCATCAAATTGTCAAGCAAGATATTCGCGGCCCTAAAGGAGAATTGGTTCAAATAGAAATGTTTGCGCATGGTGCTTTATGTATGGCTGTTTCAGGTAAATGTTATTTGAGTTTGCACGAGAAATCATCTTCTGCCAACAGAGGTGCTTGCATGCAAACTTGCAGAAAAGCATACACAGTGACTGAAAAGGAATCAGGTAACGAACTTGAGATTGATAATGAATACATCATGTCTCCAAAGGATCTGTGCACTATTGGTTTTGTGAATAAATTAATCGATGCAGGAGTTCGTGTCCTTAAATTTGAAGGCCGAGCTCGCTCTCCGGAATATGTGAAAACTGTTTTAAGCTGTTATAACGAGGCAGTAGATGCTTATCTTGATGGTAGCTTTGGTGAAGAAAAGATTGCAATTTGGAAGGAAGAATTATCGACTGTATTCAATCGTGGTTTCTGGGATGGTTATTACATGGGACAGAAAATTGGTGAATGGAGTTCGGAGTATGGTAATCGTGCCACCAAACGCAAAATGCTAATTGGAAAAGGAACCAATTATTTCAACAAGATTAAAGTGGCAGAATTCCTATTGGAGTCTCAGGAACTGAGTGTTGGTGATACAATTCTGATCACAGGTCCTACTACGGGTGTTGTTGAAACAACGATTGAAGAGATTCGTGTGGATTTAAAGCCAGTAGAAAAAGCTGTAAAAGGCGATAGTTTTTCCATTGCGCTAGATACCGTTATCCGACGATCGGATAAGCTATATAAGATTGTTGATGTATATGATGATTTACGTCAATAGTAAATGAAATAAGCCGACCACTTAACAACTAAATAACTGACTAATGAAAAGATTTGTATTACTAGCACTTGCCTTGGTTTTTACGACCAGTTTATGGGCAGATGGAAATGAAGGTAATCTGACAAAAAAAGGACAAAATGCACCCGACTTTACGGTGACAAGCTTGGATGGTGAACAATTTAAACTATCTGATTTGAAAGGGAAAGTTGTTCTTGTTAACTTTTTTGCCACCTGGTGTGGACCTTGTATGAAAGAATTGCCTGAACTGGAGAAACAATTATGGCCTCGTTTTAAAAATGAGAACTTTAAAATGATTTCAATCGGACGTGAGCATACAAAGGCTGAGATGAAGAAATTTCAATCTGCAAAGAAATTTACGTTTCCGATAGCGGCAGATCCTCAACGTCAGGTTTATGCGAAATACGCTGAGAAATACATCCCAAGAAATTATATTATAAACAAAGAAGGAAAGATTATCTTTCAGGGCAAAGGCTTTTCGCAAAAAGAGCTTGATGAAATGATGATGATAATTGAAAAGGCAATTAAAGAATAGATTCAAAACTAATTTGATATAAGGATGCAATACAAAGGGAACTTGTTTAAAATGCGCACACAGCTTAAGGATGTTATAACATATGAACTTCCTATAGGTGATGATTTTGTTGATATGAACACGCTTATCGGTAAAAAATTAAGCTGGACTTATCTGAAGCAAATTAATTGTGTGCATTGTGGTAAAAAAACCAAAACATCATTCTCTCAAGGGCATTGTTATACCTGTTTTACAAGTTTACCT
>Ga0209272_10002520_pt1 | contig 10230 bp, 11 predicted proteins | sample tdDd002_FD_187125 | JGI IMG/M metagenome (GOLD analysis project Ga0209272, IMG submission 187125) | Marine sediment microbial communities from the Atlantic coast under amendment with organic carbon and nitrate - tdDd00.2 (SPAdes)... | ecosystem: Environmental > Aquatic > Marine > Coastal >... | reverse complement strand
AATCAAGGTTGATTCGCTCTAACGTTTGCTCTGCTTTTGTCAGTTGAGGCGATTCCGTCTCTTGCGTAGCATGCACATTGAAACTAAAAGCAACGAAAAACGCTGCCCACAAACATAATAGAGAGAAACCTCTATTCCCACGAGATAACCGTCTCATGAACACCTCAAACAATAAGTCGTTGTTTCTGTTGTAGATAGCAGTAAGTGTACACCACAATATTGAAAACCCTTGTCTATTATTCGTCAAAGGTCAGCAAATAGAAAAACAGCCGCGATAAGCGGCTGTTTGAAAAGAGTTAGTCTCGGGCTGGGTGGTTCAAAATGTGGTCTTCCCAGTTTACGACTTCTATCTCATAGACCACTTTATTCCGCACACTTTCACCTGCGGCATGCATGGCAGATTTTGAACCTGTGATCAGCGGGTGCCACTCAGGAAGCGGCTGATCTTCAGCTAATAAACGGTAAGCACAAGTGTGTGGTAGCCAAGTAAAATCTTCGATATCGTCACGAGTGAGCTTGGTGCACTCTTCATCGTAGTTGAAACGATTTGGGTAATCTTTACACGAACATGTTTTGCTATTGAGTAGACTACATGCCACGTTGGTGTAGTAGATTTCATCCGTGTCTTCATCCATGAGCTTATGTAGGCAGCATTTACCACAACCATCACAAAGAGACTCCCACTCTTGCTCAGTCATCTGCTCTAGTCTTTTACTTTGCCAAAAAGGTGCGCTCATCGGTGTTACTTCATTATCGGACAGGGGTGCGATTTATACCGTTTAGGCTTTAAAATTTCAAGGGCAAAGTTTGAGCTGATCAGGCAATGCTTTTTTGCTACTATCGCGCCCTTAAAATTTTTCGAGGTTATCGTGATGGATTGTCGCCTAGGCTGTGGTGCCTGCTGTATTGCGCCAAGTATCTCTTCTTCTATTCCTGGCATGCCAAATGGCAAACCTGCTGGCGTTCGCTGTATTCAGCTAAATGAAGATAATCTTTGTAAACTGTTCAGCAAACCAGAAAGACCTAAAGTGTGTCATGACTTCAAAGCATGCCCGGTGATCTGCGGTAAAACCAATCAGCAAGCATTGGACAACATTACCGAGTTGGAAATTCTGACATAAACCTTGTTTCATAACTAAGACAATATGAGTCTAGTGGCTCTATTGTTAGAAATTGCTACTTTCACTCACACCCCGCTGACATTTCTCAACTATCTTCCTTGGGTCTTCCACGTATAAAAAATCAGGAAACCCATGAATAAATATATTGCAGAATCTTTTGGTACGTTTTGGCTAGTACTTGGTGGCTGCGGTAGCGCGGTATTGGCGGCCGGCTTCCCAGATGTTGGTATTGGCTTGCTAGGTGTATCTCTTGCCTTTGGTCTAACTGTACTGACTATGGCTTATGCAATTGGTCATATTTCAGGCTGTCACCTGAATCCAGCGGTAACGATTGGTCTTTGGGCTGGTGGCCGCTTTGAAACGAAACACGTCCTTCCATATATCCTTGCTCAAGTTTTCGGTGGCTTAATTGCAGGCGGCGTGCTTTATCTTATTGCTTCTGGCCAAGCGGGCTTTGATGTTACAGCATCAGGCTTCGCAGCAAATGGCTTTGGCGAGCACTCTCCTGGTCAATACTCAATGACTGCAGCTTTGATTTCAGAAGTTGTCATGACAATGATGTTCCTTATCATTATCATGGGTGCAACCGATGAGCGCGCTCCGCAAGGGTTTGCCCCAATTGCTATTGGTTTAGGCCTAACACTAATCCACCTTATCAGCATTCCAGTGACCAATACATCAGTTAACCCTGCTCGTAGTACCGCAGTCGCGATGTATGTCGGTGACTGGGCAGTCTCTCAACTTTGGCTATTCTGGGTAGCGCCAATTGTTGGTGGTATCTTAGGTGCCGTTATTTATCGAGCAATCTCTGCATCAAAATAAGCCCCCATTAGATCTAAAAAGCCGCAGCGTTTGCTGCGGCTTTTTCGTATTTGTCATAGCGGTTAAAGCTTGTGTCGGCCAAGAAGTGAATGGGACAAAGTGGTACCATCCACCAGCTCAAGCTCACCACCAACAGGCACGCCATGGGCAATGCGGCTAGCGGAGACTTCACTCGCTTTACAAAGCTCTGCGATGTAATGCGCGGTCGCTTCCCCTTCGACGGTAGGGTTGGTTGCCAGAATCACTTCTGAAATGTCCCCACGTCGTAAGCGGTAGTCCAATACATCCAAGCCAATATCACTAGGTCCGATACCGTCTAATGGAGATAAGTGCCCCATCAAAACAAAGTAACGTCCAGAATATTGTCCTGTAGCTTCTACAGCGGCAATATCTGCAGGGCTTTCTACCACACACAATTGACCATTTTCCTGGCGTTTAGGATTGGTACAAATATGACAAACTTCTTCCTCAGTAAAAGTTCGGCACTCTGTGCAGTGGCCAATTTCGGTCATTGACTGACTTAAAGCATCTGCGAGTTGCAGGCCACCTTTTCTATCTCGCTGTAACAAATGAAAGGCCATACGCTGCGCCGACTTGGGGCCAACCCCAGGTAGACAACGTAAGGCCTCCATCAATTGCTCCAGCATATGACTGGTGCGCATTTAACTAACCTTGTCGATTAGAATGGCATTTTCATACCTGGTGGTAATTGCATACCGCCAGTTACGCCAGCCATTTTCTCTTTCTGTGTTTCTTCAACACGACGAGCCGCATCATTGAATGCCGCTGCGATCAGATCTTCAAGCATCTCTTTGTCGTCTTCCATCAGACTTTCGTCGATTTCAACACGGCGCACGCTATGACTACCAGTAATTGTTACTTTTACAAGGCCAGCACCAGATTCACCGGTTACTTCCATATTTGCGATTTCTTCTTGAAGCTTTTGCATGCGATCTTGCATTTGCTGGGCTTGCTTCATTAGGTTGCCCATACCGCCTTTACCAAACATGTTTATCTCTCTGGTTAGTTAGCTTGTTTCGTTATTAGATGGGGCTGAAAACGTAAACTTTCAACCCCGAAAATCAAATCGGTCTCACGCTTTCTTTATCAAGCTCCGCAGCAAAGCGCATCTCAATAAACTTAACGTGATCATCATTCTCTAGGCTGGTAAACGCTTGGCTTAACTTGCCTTGATAGAGCTTATCTCTTAATTCTAGCGGGGTTTCACCACTATCGCCGACTTCAACACTGAGATGACACTCTTCGCCTAATGCGGTATTGAGTGCTTGCAGCAGTTCGCTCTGAGCGCGGTCTGTGTTTAAGTGCGCTTGTTGCGGTCTTAGCGTTAGTGAAATGGACGAACCATTTTTCTCGTAGTACGAGTTAAGCGCTAACTGCTCTGTCAATTTGGCTGTTTCAAGCTTACTGATTAGCTGAGCCCAATCACTCTGCTCTAGGCTCTCTGCAAACAACTTCTTCGACATCTCTGGCGTTTTTTCGTGTTCAAGCGCTTTCTTCAATAACGTTGGTGTCAGCTCTGTTTTTTCTTTTTGCTGCGTCTGCGGCAAAATTGGCTTCCAACGATATGGCTCATTTTTATCAGGTTCAGGTGTTGCAACTGATGGGTTGGACAATGGCGACACCTGCGCAGTTCCCGCGTGTTTTTGTGCTACACGATCGAGGACTGATTCTGATTTAGCAGATGTCGCTTTAGCCTTTTTTGGCCCATTTCCCGAATTATCTTGGCTTGGCGCCAACCCTTTACGCTGTGAACGCAATTGATGACGTAACCCGCTGATTGGCGAAGAACTTCGACTCGCCTGCTGCTGAGCTTGCTGCACAGGTTGAGACGGAGCAGGTGCAGGACTTGGCTGCATTTGCGGCGACTGAGCATCACCATACATTGGTGGCTCGTCATACATTGGCGGCGCATCGTATTGCGGTGGCTCAGACATGTATCCCGCAGGCGGCATGTCATAGTTTTGTTCTGGCTCAACCTGAGGTTGTCTCTGCATCGGTGGCGTTGATGGTGCCGCTTGCGCACTTGGAGCAGGTGCAACTGGCTGAGATTGTGCCGGTTTCGGTGGCTCAACTTTAGGTGCCGCTGCCACTTGCTCGGTTGGTTCAGACTGAGTTGAAATAACATTGGCTTGCGGCTTGGACGTTGGTCTGAACGCCATCATACGCAGTACAACCATCTCGAGACCAATACGTTCAGACGGCGCAAGTGGTAAGTCTTGACGACCTTTCAATGCAATCTGGTAGTAGAGTTGAACATCTTGAGGACTTAACGCGCGGCTCAGCAATTCAATCTTTTCGGCATCTGGCTGCGCTTTATCTAACGTCGAAGGTAAAGCTTGGAACATCGCCATACGGTGCAGCTGAGTAGCAAGTTGCTGCAGTAACCCATCCCACTCTACACCGTTTTGCGCAAGCTGAGACAATGTTTCCATTGCTTGTTGTGGCTGCTTAGAGCTGATCGCTTCGAGCAAATGCAGCGCTTGGTCGGTATCCAATGTACCAAGCATGTGGGCAACGCTGTCGGTTAAAACAGTACCATTACCCAAAGCAATCGCTTGATCCGTTAAACTTAAGGCATCACGCATACTGCCGTCAGCGGCGTGCGAGATCATACCTAACGCGCGAGGCTCAGCAGTCACTTGCTCTTGAGCTAAAATATGGTCCAGCTGCTCATGGATGGTATCCACATTGATAGGCTTCAAGTGGAACTGAAGACAGCGAGACAAAATCGTCACTGGCAGCTTTTGCGGATCTGTGGTCGCCAGTAAGAACTTCACATACTCAGGCGGCTCTTCTAAGGTTTTAAGTAAGGCATTAAAACTGTGGCGCGAGAGCATGTGAACTTCATCGATCAGGTAAACCTTGAATCGACCACGAGCTGGTTTGTATTGAACATTGTCTAGCAGTTCACGAGTATCTTCGACCTTAGTTCGGGACGCTGCATCTATCTCAAGAAGATCAACAAAGCGACCTTCATCGATCTCTTTACAAGTATCACAGACACCACACGGGTTCGCAGTAATACCTGTCTCACAGTTCAGTCCTTTAGCAAACAAACGACCAATTGAGGTTTTACCCACACCACGCGTACCACTAAACAGATAAGCATGGTGGAGGCGATTCTGTGCCAACGCATTTTCCAGTGCAGTTAATACGTGGCTTTGTCCTATCACTTCATTGAATTTACTAGGACGCCATTTTCTCGCTAAGGCAAGATAACTCATGAAACTATACCCATTAATAACCTACCCGATTAGTGACCTTCAAACTCACAGATGCTGTAAACGTTCAGGCCTAGGCCTTCAAGACGCTTGTCACCACCAATTTCAGGAAGGTTAATCACGAATGCTGCATGTTCGACAACACCACCAAGCTGACGGATCAGTTTAGTTGTTGCTTCGATTGTACCGCCCGTGGCTAGCAAATCGTCAACAACAAGAACTTTGTCGCCTTCTACGATAGCATCTGTGTGGATTTCTAGTGTGTCAGTACCGTACTCAAGCTCGTAAGACTGAGCAACAGTTTCACGTGGCAGTTTGCCTGGTTTACGAACCGGTACGAAACCTACGCCAAGCTCCAGAGCAAGCGGTGCACCAAACAGGAAGCCGCGTGCTTCAGTACCAACAATCTTGGTAAAACCCATAGATTGGTACTTTTCTACTAATAGTTTAATCGTTGCTCGGTACGCGGCAGGATCTTCCATCAGACTCGTCACATCACGAAACAGAATGCCTGGCTTTGGATAGTCTTGAATGCTTTTAATACTAGATTTGATCAGTGAGAGTGTTTCAGTTGTCATAATTCTTTACTTAGATTGGCTAGGCTTGGCTATTTATATAATTAGTATTTTCAAGCTATAGCGTGGGTTCTCTGCACAAGTAGACGATTCGAGCCTGCTCGAACTGCTGACTAAATTTGACTGTGCCTAAAAAACAAACGCCCACATAGAAGGTGGGCACGCTTCCTTGCAATCTTAGTGATTTTCTTGCTTGTCAGCAAGGTGCTCCATCACAGGCAACCGAATAAACCAAGTGAGTAATGCCACTAGCATAAAAACAAGCGCAATTTTTAACCAAAAGTGCGGTACAAACCAAATTGAAAAAGAGAAGCTAAGAAGAATGTACACCGCCCCTCGCCTTTTCACTTTTGCAGTGACGGCTCTGTGCTGATGCCAGTTATCTAGAATAGGGCCAAACGTTTTGTGTTCATGTAACCAACGATGAAAGCGCGGGCTACTGCGCATAAAGCATGCACTTGCTAGCAGCACAAAAGGCGTTGTTGGAAGAAGAGGAAGGAATATGCCCAGAAAACCTAGGCACAAGCTTGTGATACCAACAATATTTAAACTCAATCTTCGAATACTGATGGTACGCTCCAAATGATTTAGAAGCCCGCATATCCGTTTAAAACACGAATCCAAGTCAAAGTCGCTGGAAGTGTTGGGATAAGAAGGACTGCAATAAAACCTAAAAAGTAAAAGATATTATAAGGTTCTTTAAAATCTTTGTCTGCCATGGGATTACTTCTCTAAATGTCGATTGTTATTTTTTAAACCTACGTTAAGTGAGCGTTAACGCTTTGGTTTATTTTTGTTTCGGCGGACTATACCCCAAACTCAAGACGACAAACACCGAGTAATAAAAGGGTTATTAAGATTTTATGACACGTGAGGTAGCGCTTAAGCACTACCTCCACTATAGATATCAAGAGTGAAGCTACTAGAACCTAGGCAGCTTAATGCAATCTGGCAAGCTGACTGAATCGGTAAGTCAGTAGTGATGAAGTTTTTAATGCAGTTGTCACCAAGATTCACACCTGGTTGAATATGCTGAGATACATACCCATTTGACCACTGACAATCTAGGCCTGCTGGCAATAAAGACAAGGTACTCTCAGATAGGTCCGCCACACCGAACAAAGCTTTAACGGGAGTGGCACATTCCGAGCATTGAATACCCTTTTCTAGCAAATAGGCAATATCTTTCAAATCAGCATTAAAGCATTTCAAGTTGCGAAGATAGTCGTGGAATAAAGCTCGGACAAGCAGCGTCGTCGCAGCGCCATGCTCACCTTCACTGGCAGAGTCCACAATATAAAAGGCAAACTGACCATTCATCAGCCAAGCGTAATCAAACACGATTGGCATGACATCTGTCGATTGCAATAAGCGATAGCTGCACTTCCAACTGCCCTGCGATGTGTCTCGCTCTGGGAGCAAAGCGTGCAATAAATCTTTCGCTGCACTGCGATTATCTTGTAAAAACTCAAGGTGCCAGTGCAACTCCTGCTCTTCAGGAATATCACCGCTATCAACGCGGAACCATTGGCTAGAAAAGTCTCGTTGATCACTCAGATGATTGTCTGAATCATCTAGAGTGTTTTCAATAGCACATACAAGGTGTTCGTAATTGCCAATCGGTTTTGGTAAAAAGTCTTTAATGCCGTAGCGAAGCGCTTTGGCGACATCGGACATATCATCCGTTGCTGACACGACGATAAGTGGCAGAGATGGATACTCTAAACTCACTTCTTCAACAAACTCGATGCCATCTAATACTGGCATTGCTAAGTCACACATGACGATGTCTGGTTCCGCATCACGAAGCTTCCTTAGACCCTCCAGTCCATTTTCAGCTTCAACAACTTTGTAGCCTTGGGTAACTAGGAAAGCGGACGTAATTCGGCGGAATATAGGGTCATCATCAACCAACATGACAAGTTTTTCACCTACAGCGATAGCCGGTACATCGCTGGGTGCAACTTCTATTGTTTTATGCATAAACCTTTGCCTCACACAACTAAAGTACAACTGATTTGTTATTGTTATTTGTAAATTCAAACGCTCTATAAAAAATAGTCATGAAAGGCCTTTTATACAAATCTTCCACTTTGGCTCTAGGTTGCATACTATATGTATGGAATCTTAAATATCGATAAAGTTGTTGATGTGACTCAACCTTTGACATTTGATATAGAGATAAATTAACCGAATTCGTAAAAAAATGTGTCTGGTGAAATGAAATTAGATGATCTCAACTTGTTCAGGCTTGTCGTAGAAAATGGGAGTTATACAGCAACTTCCCGTAAAACGATGATTCCTGTTGCAACCATTACGCGACGTATTCAAGCTTTAGAAGACTCTCTAAACTTGCGTCTGCTAAATAGACACGCACGTAAACTTTCGCTTACGGAAGCGGGAGAACGCTTTTACAGCGAATGCTCACCACTGTTAGATAGATTAACGCTAACCGCCGAAGAGTTGTCTGATGAATGCCGTGGAGCTGCGGGGAAAATTCGTATTACTGCGCCATCCAATTTGACCAAACGCATGATGATGCCGATGTTCAATGCATTCATGAGCCAGTATCCAGACATTAACCTTGAGCTAACAACCAGCAACCACTCAGATCAACTGGATCCAACAGAGTGGGATGTGATCTTCCGCGTTGGCCCACAACGAGACTCCAGCTTAATCGCTCGTAAAATCAACTCAGTGGAAGATATCTTAGTTGCTAGCCCAGAGTATTTGAAAGCGCACCCGGCCCCTAAACACGCTGAAGAGCTGCATAACCACAGCCTACTAAAGGGTGCTCCACTGCTAAAGTGGCAGTTGTCGAATCAAAATGGTGAAACAGTCATCAACAATGATAAGGGCCGATTCCAATCGAATACTCTTAACGTTGTTCGTAGTGCTTGTTCTGATGGCTTAGGGATTACCTTGATGCCTGATGTGATGCTTAAAGAGTACATTGATGATGGCAGCTTAATTCGTGTGCTTTCTGATTGGAGTGCCAACCCGCGCGATATTTATATGTTGTACAACCATAAAGACCACTTACCAGAGAAAGTGCGTTTATTTATTGATTTTGTCATCGCTTACAACATCCACTAAACAAAAAAGAGCTTGGTTATCCACCAAGCTCTTTTCTATTGCATGTTATAAAAATTCAACAAATTTACTTAGATCTCGCTCCGGCACTTTCATTGGTGTACAACCCGGTGTTCCTAAGTAAAGGAAACCAACGATCTCATCGTCCCCTTCTAAACCGAATGCTTGATGAACCTCTGAATGGAACATCCACTTTCCTGAACGCCAAAAACCTTGGAAGCCTTGAGCAACCGCAGCCATCTGCATAGCTTGAGCAGCGCAACCTGCAGATAAATACTGTTCTAAAGCCGGCACCTTGTCGTGTTCCGTCACTTTAGCAATCACAGTAATCACCATAGGTGCTCTAAAAGGCGCATTTTTCACCTTCTCTACCACGGCTTCGTCGCTGTTGTCCGCTTCTGCCGCTTTAACCAAAATATCAGAGAGCTTGTTCAACCCTTCACCCTGAGCAATCACAAAGCGCCAAGGCGTCAGCGCTGCGTGGTCAGGCGCACGTAAACCTGCGCGGATGATGTTTTCTAATACTTGGCCTTCCGGCGCCGGGGCCGAAAGTTTGGCAATAGAGCGACGGTTGAGCAATAGATCTAAAGCGTCCATTTGAATTCCTTAACGTTTACTCGTTGTTTTTCTTGATAATAACTCTCAAATAAAAAAAAGGCGAACCTAATGGTTCGCCTATCTATCATTATTGCGGCTATTCGTAGAACGGCTTATCAAGCCCTGCTCGAGTTAACAACCCATCACACGGAGCAAAACGATCACCGTATTTCTCTGCGTGCTCATTCATGATCTCGACCAGTTTCTTGATGCCGATTTGATCCATATAACGGAACGGACCGCCTAAGAATGGCGGGAAGCCAATACCAAAGATTGCACCAATATCACCATCTCGTGGACTGCGGATAATACCCTCATCCAAACAACGAACCGCTTCATTCAACATTGGTAACACGCAACGCATCGCCATGTCGTTTTGAGCCATTTTAGATTCAGGGCTCAGGCCAAGCAGCTTGTAGACAGATTTATCGACTTCTTTCTTCTTACCTTTGTAGGTATAGAAACCTTTACCACTCTTACGTCCTTTACGGCCGTCATTGAGCAGCTTGTCAAATACATCTGGGCCTTTGAAGCGATCACCTAGCTCGTTAACCAAAATAGGCATGATTTTCGCGCCGATATCGACACCAACTTCATCCAATAAGGTAATTGGGCCGACAGGGAAACCAAAGTTAAGCAACGCTTTATCTAGATGACCAATTGGCTCACCAGACATCAGCACCTGCGCCGCTTCATTCATGTAAGGCGCCAAAATTCGGTTGACGTAAAAACCGGCACAGTCTTTAACAACGATTGGCGTTTTACCTTGCTTGCGAGCAA
>Ga0209272_10002519_pt1 | contig 10234 bp, 7 predicted proteins | sample tdDd002_FD_187125 | JGI IMG/M metagenome (GOLD analysis project Ga0209272, IMG submission 187125) | Marine sediment microbial communities from the Atlantic coast under amendment with organic carbon and nitrate - tdDd00.2 (SPAdes)... | ecosystem: Environmental > Aquatic > Marine > Coastal >... | reverse complement strand
TTGGAACACCCGTTAATGAAAAAAATTGTTGCGCTTAAAGAGCGTGGCTTCGAAGATAAAGAAAAGTATGACTATGCACCTCTTGATTTTGAGGATGCTATGGATAGTTACGATCGTACACTTGACATTGTAGGTGAGATTTGTGGCGATATTATTGGTCCTAATGCTGAAGGTGTTGACCAAGAAGGACCTCGTGTTGAAAACGATCGTGTTATATACGCAAAGGGTACAGCTGAAAACCACGAAGCATTAACTAAAGCTGGTTTAATTGGTATGTCTCTTCCACGTGAGTACGATGGATTGAACTTCCCAATGGTACCTTACGTAATGGCTGCTGAATTGGTATCTCGTGCTGATGGTGGTTTTGCTAACATCTGGGGTCTTCAGGATTGTGCTGAGACAATTCACGAATTTGCTTCAAAAGAGCAAAAAGAGAATTACTTACCACGTTTTGCTAAAGGTGCTACTGCTGCGATGGATTTAACTGAACCAGATGCAGGTTCTGACTTGCAAGCTGTACAGTTGAAAGCAACTTACAACAAAGAAGAAGATAAGTGGTACTTGAACGGTGTGAAGCGTTTCATTACAAATGGTGATGGTGATGTTTCATTAGTCCTTGCTCGTTCGGAAGAAGGAACAAATGATGGTCGTGGTTTGTCAATGTTTATCTATGACAAAAAACATATGGCTGTTAAGGTTCGTCGTATCGAGCACAAAATGGGTATCATTGGTTCTCCTACTTGTGAGTTGGTGTTTACTGATGCTCCAGCAGAATTGGTGGGATCACGTAAAATGGGTCTGATCAAATACGTAATGTCATTGATGAACGGTGCTCGTTTAGGCGTAGGTGCTCAATCAGTTGGTATTGCTGAAGCAGCTTACCGTGAAGGTTTGGCATATGCTAAAGAACGTCGTCAGTTTGGTAAAGCGATTATCGAATTCCCAGCTGTTTACGAAATGTTGACTAATATGGAGGCGAAGCTAACTGCGTCTCGTTCTGTATTGTATGAGACATCTCGTATGGTTGATGTTTATAAAGCTTACTACCATATTTCTCAAGATCGTTCTTTAGATAGGGAAGAAAGAGCTGATATGAAGAAATATCAGCGTTTAGCTGACGTTTTCACTCCGCTATTGAAATTATTTGCTTCGGAGTTTTGTAACGAAGTTGCTTACGATTCATTGCAAATTCACGCGGGATCTGGGTATATGAAAGATTACCCAATTGAGCGTTTGGTTCGTGATGCGCGTATTACTAATATTTACGAAGGAACAACTCAACTACAAGTTGTAGCTGCTGTTCGTGGGGTAACCACGGGGCAGTATCTTTCTCAAATTAAGTTTTACGAAGGTGAAGAGCTTAACCCACAGTTAGAGTATATCAGAACTACCCTTAAAGGGATGACTGAGAAGTACGAAGAGGCTGTTGCTAAAGTAAATGAGATAAATGCTACTGCAGATCACAATGACTTCTTGGATTTCCATGCACGTCGTTTGGTTGAAATGGCTGGTTATATCATTATGGGATACTTAATGTTATTGGATACAACTCGTAAGGATAAGTATCAAGCACCATGTGAGGTATTTGTTAAGATGGGTAAAGCGAAATGTGCTGCTCACCTAGACTACATCTCAAGTTCAGATTTGAAAGACCTAGGTATCTTTAAAAAATAAGACAACCTGTTTCTATAAGTATAAAGGGAGCTGCAATTTGCAGCTCCTTTTTTTTTGTATCTAAAATTCATGTAAGAATGATCATATTTGAAGGAAATAAGACTATCTTTTCTATGTGAATTTGGTGTGCATAATAATCAATATTCTCAAATGCATTAATAATTGTCTATTTATAAATAGTAGGAGGATATTATACATGGTAATGCGACGCGAAAATATGATCTCTGAGATACAAAAGCCTAATATCGTGTGGGATTTGGTTATCATTGGAGGAGGAGCTTCCGGGCTGGGCGCTGCCGTTGAAGCTGCCACCCGCGGAATGAAAACCTTGTTGCTCGAACAGGACGATTTTACAAAGGGAACTTCAAGCCGAAGTACAAAGTTGGTTCATGGCGGTGTACGATATTTATCGCAGGGCAATATATCATTGGTTTTTCAAGCACTGAGAGAAAGAGGTTTGATGAGACAAAATGCCCCTCATTTGGTTGAAATTCAACCTTTTATCATTCCTACTTATAAATGGTGGCTTAAACTATACTATACTTTGGGTTTGACAGTCTATAATTTAATGGCGGGACGATTGGGTTTAGGTCGCTCTTTGGCTTATTCAAAAAAGGAAAGCCTAAAATATATCCCGACGCTAAGGAAAGAACACCTTACAGGTGGCGTTGTTTATTATGATGGTCAGTTTGATGATGCACGTTATGGTATAAATCTTTGTCAAACTTTTGTGGAGTATGGTGGAACCGCTATTAATTACATGAAAGTAATAGGATTGAATAAAGAGGGAGGGAAAATAACTGGTGTTTCTACTGTCGATGAAGAAACGGGGAAACGCTTCGATATCAATGCAAAGCGCGTTATTAATGCAACGGGTGTTTTTGTTGATGATATCATCAAAATGGACCGTCCTGATTCAAGAGATCTAATTTGTGTAAGTCAGGGTGTTCACCTTGTTTTTGATAAAAAGTTTTTACCGAAGGAAAGCGCAATCTTAATACCTAAAACTGTTGACGGACGAATTTTGTTTGTTGTTCCTTGGTACAATAAAGTAGTGATAGGAACAACTGATGTTCAGAAAGAAACGGCAGAACTTGAACCTCGAGCACTTGATGAAGAAGTTGATTTTATTCTTGAGACTGCAGGACGTTTTTTGTCTGCAGCTCCCAAACGCTCAGATGTCAAGTCTGTTTTCGCAGGACTACGTTCTTTGGCTGCACCAACTAAAGCGGGCAAAAAAACTAAGGAGATTTCTCGAGGTCATAAGATTTATACCTCAAAATCAGGTTTAGTAACTATTGTGGGCGGGAAATGGACCACTTATCGTCAAATAGGAGAGGATGTGGTTGATGTAGTATCTAAAGTACTTTCTTTTCCAATAAAGAAATCTGTTACCCGCGATTTGCCTATTCATGGCTGGAAAACGAATAGAGATTTGAATGATGCATTGTCTTTTTACGGATCAGATGCTGAAAATATTCTTGCTTTAATTGAGGATGACAAAGATTTGGCAAGCTATTTAAGTCAGGATCTAGGAATAATAAAAGCCCAAGTTATATGGGCAGCTCGAAATGAAATGGCACGTACTGTGGAAGATGTATTGGCAAGAAGAACCAGGGCTTTATTTTTGGATGCTAAAGAGAGTGTGCGTATGGCTCCTGAAGTCGCCCAGATATTAGCTAAAGAGCTAGACTTCGATATAAAATGGGAAGAAAATCAAGTAGAAAAATTTAAGGTATTAGCTTCGGGTTATATGTTGTAATTGAATTGTAACGATTTAATGGCATTTGTAATTGGCTAAGCCAGATACTCAAATTAGAACGAGCATGAAGGATAAATTTATTTTAGCACTCGACCAAGGAACAACAAGTTCAAGAGCTATCGTTTTTAATCAAAAAGGAGAAATTGTAAGTTCTGCACAAAAGGAATTGACTCAGATATTCCCTCAGACAGGTTGGGTAGAACATGATGCGAATGAGATTTGGTCGATACAGGTAGGTGTTGCTGCTGAAGCTATTGTTCGCGCTGGAGTTACTGGTAAAAGTATTGCGGGTATTGGTATTACAAACCAAAGAGAAACAACTGTTATTTGGGATCGTGAAACGGGCCAACCTATTTATAATGCTATTGTATGGCAAGACCGTCGTACTGCAAAATATTGTGACGAATTAAGAGCGAACGGACACGCCGATATGATTCAGGATAAGACCGGTTTGGTTATCGATTCTTATTTTTCAGGAACGAAAGTTAAATGGATTCTTGATCATGTGGAAGGAGCGCGTGAAAAAGCTGAGGCAGGAAAATTAGCATTTGGAACGATTGATTCCTGGTTAATATGGAAACTGACTCAAGGTGAAGTTCATGTAACGGATGTCTCTAATGCCAGTAGAACTTTATTATATAATATCAAGACATTGAATTGGGATATAGAGATGTTAGAATTGCTTGATATTCCAGTGAGTTTGCTTCCTGAAGTAAAATCGTCATCAGAGGTTTATGGACATACAGCTAGAACTCTTTTTGCACATGAAGTACCTATTTCAGGTATAGCTGGTGATCAACAAGCGGCAACTTTCGGACAAATGTGTATTGAACCAGGATCGGTTAAGAATACCTACGGAACAGGCTGTTTTATGCTTTGTAATACTGGCAATAAGCCAGTTAAATCTAAAAACAACTTGATTACCACTATTGGTTGGCAAATAAATGGTGAAACAACTTATTGTCTTGAAGGAAGTGTTTTTATGGGAGGTGCTATTGTTCAATGGCTGCGTGATGGTTTAGGTATCATTAAATCGTCAGCAGATGTTGAGGCATTAGCAGCTTCGGTTGAAGACAATGGTGGTGTGTTTATGGTGCCTGCTCTTACGGGTTTAGGAGCGCCACATTGGGACCAATATGCAAGGGGAACCATTGTTGGTTTAACTCGAGGTTCAACAGCAGCGCATATTGCAAGAGCAGCATTAGAAGGTATTGCTTTTCAAGTTATGGATGTATTAAAAGCTATGGAAGCAGATGCTGGTATTGAGATGAGAGAACTACGTGTTGATGGGGGAGCAGCTATAAATGATTTATTAATGCAATTTCAATCAGATGTTCTTAAAGAGCAGGTAATCAGACCTTATAATCTGGAAACGACGGCTCTTGGTGCTGCCTATTTAGCTGGTTTAGCTGTTGGATATTGGGATGGTGTTGAGGCTATTAGCAGTCAATGGAGAATGGATAGGAAATTTGAGCCAGAAATGTCTAAAGAGGAATCTCAGAGATTGATAACAGGTTGGAATAAAGCTTTGGGCCGCTCAAAGGATTGGGAGACCGAATTTTAATATCCCAATTTTATTGGAAACAGCATGTTTTAATTAGGGGATAATAAAGATAAGTGAGCCATGTTTATTGAGACTCGGTTAATGATGTTTTAAAGAAAAATTAACGATGAATAGTAAGTGTCATTTCGTGTATTCATTAAGTTTGATGGTGTAAGTGAGCTACTTTAGGCTTGTTTTCTATTTTAATAAATGATATTTAAAATTCTGAATTATGGAAAAATCAAATGACTTTAATGCTACGATGGATCGTTTTTACCAATTGTTTTCAGATTTGATTGATGAGAGTTCTGAGAATTATAAAAATGTTGATGATGGAGATTTAAATTGGTATAATTAGTAATATCATATGCATATATTTCATTCATGAATGGCCTCTTGTTTTCTATATTATTCAAGGGTTTCATGCTAATTAAAGGTGAATTTTTATCTGAAATAAAACGATGAAAGTTTCGATATGTAATTTGTAAGAGTAATTCAGTTTAATAATGGATTACTCTTTTTCTTATATATAAGAATCAAACAGATTATTTTTGGGTATGCTTAAGGTTAAAGAAGTGATAAGAAATTGATGGTTTAATATAAAATTAACATTGAGGATACGTTGAAGTTAAAGTGGAAGTTTACTTTTGCCCCTGAAATCGAGAATTACATTATGACTGCATTATTATATTGTTATATTTTGATTTCGAGTACTACTAAATTTAAACAACTACAATGAAATTAAAGAACTTATTTTTAGGTTTGCTTGTGATAGCAGGTAGCTTAAACACAGTTGCACAAGAGAAAGTAGAATTTAAACCATCGGGTAAGGTCAATGGAAAAGTATTTTTCAACTATAATTACGACATGACTGATGGTGAAGATAAGGAAAGTGGCTTTGAAATTAAAAGAGCTTACTTTGGTTACGATTACAATATTGCTAAAGGATTAAAAGCAAGTATAACACTTGATGTTGGAAAAAATAATGAAGGCAGTGATTATACGGCTTTCCTTAAAAAAGCTCAACTTGAGTGGAAGGCATCATCAGACATAAAGGTGGCTTTGGGTATGATTGGAACTATTCAGTTCAAAGAACAGGAGAAATTTTGGGGATACCGCTACATCATGAAATCGTTTAATGACCAATATGGATTGGGGGCTAGCGCTGATTTAGGTATTAAAGCTAATTTTAAACTTAATGATGTTTTTTCAGCAAATGCTATCATTATAAATGGTGAAGGGTATAAGAAAATTCAAGATGAAGATGGTAAGCAAAAATTCGGTGCTAGTTTAGTTTATAAAAATAATGGCCTAATTGCTAAAGTATATGCTGATGCAACTTCTGCAAAAGTTGCAAATGAGAATGGAAGTGAAGATGATGTAACTGTGTCTGCTTTAGCTACATTTGTGGGTTACAAATTCTCTGATAAGTTTAGATTGGGTGCAGAATATAACCAATTGATTAATGGGACAAAGTATTCTAAAGTAGCAGATAATCATGATCTAGACGGCTTGTCGTTTTATTCAACTTATACTTTCAATAAAAAATGGGAAGTATTTGGGCGATACGATAACTTAAATTCAAATACATTAGAGGGTGAAACGGAAAAGTGGAACCTTTCGAACAATGGTGCAGCAATTACGACAGGTGTTCAATATGCTCCTGCTAAAGGGGTGAAAATGGCATTTAACTACCGAAATTTTGCTCATAAAGATTCAAGTAAAGAAGATCAATCTCAAGTTTATGTGAACTTTGAGTTTAAGTTCTAAAACTATAGTTTTAAAGTTTAATAGAGGATGTCCTTAATTTTGGGCATCCTTTTTTATTTTATCCGAATTCTGATAGGGTATCTCCCAATAACTTCTCATAGATTTCAAAGTTCTCGTCGTCGAAAATGCAAAAGGTTATTTCTTTAATGTGCTTTAATTTTTTTGATTTTTTCTGAATTGAATTTATTGCAATTTGAGCAGCTTCCTCTTTAGGGTAGCCATATACTCCTGTGCTGATATTAGGAAATACGATAGATTCAAGCTCGTTTTCTTCTGCTAGCTTAAGACTGTTTTTATAGCAAGATTTTAAGAGTTTGGCTTCATTGTTTTGTCCACCTTTCCATATTGGACCAACCGTATGAATGACATGTTTACAGGCTAAATTATAGGCCTTTGTTATTTTAGCATCACCTGTAAAGCAGCCTCTTAGATTTTTGCATTCTTCTAATAATTCAGGGCCAGCTGCCCTGTGGATAGCACCATCCACACCTCCTCCTCCAAGCAAACTCGAATTGGCGGCATTAACAATTGCATCAACGTTTAATTGTGTAATATCTCCTTTGTATAGTTTGATTTTCATAAATAATAAGTTAGTCAGATTTTTTTTTCTAAAAAGTCTATAATTTAATTCTGAGCTATTAAAGCTTTTAAAACTAGACTCCTTTACTAAAATAATAAATTCATAATCAATATAAAAAACAAACCGAAAACGATTGCAATATGCTGATAATTAAAATGTTTCTTTTGTATTAGGAAAATATTTATAATTTAGCATGAGCTAGCCAAGCCATATAATTTGAAAGAATTGATATTTGATCAAAACCTTCTTCAATTATCAATTAGAAACTTAAACTTTGAATATGAAAAGAGTATTAGTTGCAACAGGGGGTGGCGATTGCCCAGGATTAAATGCAGTGATTCGCGCCGTAGTAAAACGAGCAGCACAAGAAAAAGATTGGGAAGTGATTGGTAGTATTCAGTCTTTCGATGGAATTTTGAAAGAGCCTACTGAGATAAAGATATTAGATGATACTGCCGTTAAAGGCATCCACTATCAGGGAGGAACAATCATTGGTACGACAACTAAAGGTGGTCCTTTTGCTTGGCCAGTTAAAAATTCAGATGGAACTTGGGATTCAGCCGATCGTTCGGATGAGATGATTCGTAAACTACAATATTTAGGCGTTGATGCCGTCATTAGTATTGGTGGTGATGGTTCGCAGAAAATATCACAAGCACTTTACGAAAAAGGTTTAAACATTATTGGTGTACCCAAAACGATTGACAATGATTTGATGGCAACGGATTTTACTTTTGGTTACCAAACGGCTGTTCAGGTTTGTACTGAAGCTGTTGATAAATTGAAAACAACGGCTGCATCTCACAACCGTATTTTCATTTTGGAAGCCATGGGACGCGATGCAGGATGGATTGCTTTATCGGCTGCTATTGCGGGTGGGGCAGAAGCTTGCCTGATTCCAGAAATTCCTTACAATATTGACAAAGTAAAAGAAAAATTAGATACACGTTTCCTTAAAGGAAAAGGCTTCGGTATTATTGTGATTGCTGAAGGTGCAATGCCTGAAGGCGGAGAGGCTTTGGCTGAAGAAAGTATTGAAGTTGGAAATCCAAATTTGAAACTGAGTGGCGCTGCAGATCGTTTGGCTTACGAGTTAAAAGAAGCTGGTATTGAAGCTGATATTCGTACAACCGTTCTAGGTCACCTACAACGTGGTGGTATTCCTATGGCTTACGATAGAGTTCTTGCAACTCAATTTGGAGTGAAAGCCTTCGAAATGGTTCTTGAGAAGAAATTCGGACATATGGTGGCTTATCATCATCCTGAAGTTGTTGCTGTTCCACTACCAGAAGCGATTGGAAAACAAAATCTTGTTGATCCAGAATCGAATTTGGTGAAAACGGCTAAAGGTGTTGGAATCTGCTTTGGAGACTAAATAGAGTTCAATAATAGAATATAAGAAACCCGAAAGTCAATAGGCTTTCGGGTTTTGTATTTTATAAAAATCGATCTTTCCATTCTTTTTTTGGCATCATACAAGATTGTTGTTTGCCAAACCAAGTATATCTGTTTTGGGCCATAAGATCGTAAAGCCAATCACAGAAACCTTTGGGTAAATGTCTAAAATGGTAGACTGCCTTCCATGGATAGGTTAAATGGTTCGATATTTTAAATACCGCTTCGCTTTTGATGTAAACCTTATCATCTTCAATAAATACGATGCTAGTCAAATCGTTTTCTTTCCAGTTCAACTTCCTTAGTAATTCTTTTGCTTTTGTCGATTGCAAAGGGGCAAAATGCAAATTCTCTTTACGATTGTATGTCAATAGGAATCTGACCGAAGTATTGCATAAATTACAAATACCATCGAAAAGAACAATTGAATTGGATGAACCTGTCTTCATACAAAATCAGAGTCTGAATTAAAAGAAGATATTAAAAATGAAACCTACAGCCAGAATTCCTGATGCAACCACACCAATAAAGATAAGAATCAAAGGCATCTTTAATACTTTTTTTAAGATAATAATCTCAGGTAAGGATAAACCGATCACAGACATCATAAAGGCTAAAGCCGTTCCCAGTGAAGCTCCTTTTTCTATCAGGACACTAACAATAGGGATAATCCCTGCTGCATTGGAATACATCGGAATACCTATTAGAATAGAGAGAGGAACGGAATACCATGCCGATTTTCCCATTAAATTTGCCATGAAATCCTCAGGCACATAGCCGTGGGCAGCTGCACCTATACCAACACCAATGACAATATAGAGCCAGATTTTACCTACAATCTCCTTTACGGTTTCAAAACCAAGCTTGATTCTATCCGAGAAAGAAATTTTTGTTTCGTCTATACCTGTTTGTCCTGTTTTGACTTCGAATACCCATTCTTGAATGTATTTTTCAAGCTTTAAAACACCAATTAGCCAACCTGCAAATATGGCGATTAGTAATCCTGTTAAAGTATAGATGATGGCTGTTTTCCATCCGAAAAGACCCACTAACATGATTAGAGCAATTTCATTGACCATGGGAGCGGCGATAAGAAAACTGAAAGTCACCCCTAGAGGCACACCAGCCTCAACAAATCCTAAAAACAAGGGAATGGCTGAGCAAGAACAAAAAGGTGTTAAAACGCCTAAAAGTGCGGCCATAACATTCCCCATAAAAGTAGATTTCCCTGCCAGTGCTTGTTTGGTTTTCTCAGCAGAAAAATAACTTCGGATGATACCAACACCAAAAATTACAGAAACTAAAAGGAGTAGAACTTTGGGGACTTCGAAAATAAAGAATCGCAAAGCCTCCGCCATATGACCTTCAGGTATCTTAAAAACGGAATCGATTAAATAGTCGGATATATTCTGTAGGTTGATATAAAGTAGATACCAAATAGGTATGAGGAGAAGCACTGTAAACAGTTGCTTTCTATTCGTAAGTTGGATTGATTTTATCATGATTATAG
>Ga0209272_10002516_pt1 | contig 10241 bp, 8 predicted proteins | sample tdDd002_FD_187125 | JGI IMG/M metagenome (GOLD analysis project Ga0209272, IMG submission 187125) | Marine sediment microbial communities from the Atlantic coast under amendment with organic carbon and nitrate - tdDd00.2 (SPAdes)... | ecosystem: Environmental > Aquatic > Marine > Coastal >... | reverse complement strand
TAATCTGGAGCCAAAACATGTCTCACGAAGATGAATATCTATCAGTAGAAGAATTAATTGAGATTCAAAAGGAAGAGACTCGCGATATCATTGCAGCATTGCTAGAAGATGGCAGCGATCCAGATTCGCTATACGAAATTGAGCACCACCTGTTTGCAGAAGATTTTGACACGCTAGAAAAAGCGGTAGTTGAAGCATTCAAGATGGGCTTTGAAGTTCTTGAAGCAGAAGAAACTGAAGATGAAGATGGTAACAAGTTGCTTTGCTGTGATGCGACTATGGAGTCCGCACTAGACGCAGAAGCGATTGATGCGCAAGTTGAAAAATTGATTCACTTGGCAGAAAAATACGACATCATCTATGACGGTTGGGGTACGTACTACGAAGGCGAAGATGCGCTTTACCCTGAAGAAGATGAAGACGACGAGTAATCAAAGCTCACTACTTTTGGAAAAACCAGCGTTTAACGCTGGTTTTTTTATTCCTTGAAAAACTGACGAATGTGGAGGCGATAAATAATTCACATTGAGTTTATAGGGGATTTCTCCCTATAATGCGTGAAAATTGATCTAGCTCAAGGTGTATATGCAACTCTCACTCGCCGGTTTATGGCAAGTCTCTCCACTGACGGACCTTTCTATCCCACAGGATGACATTACTTTCCCTGCTCCTTTGAGTCAGGTATTGCCTACTGAACTGACTGAAGAAGCGATTCGTCAGCAAGAGTGGCACCTGATGCACGACATTGAAGTGGACGAATCCATGATGGCATTACCAGCGGTAGAAATGGTGTTGGGTGGTGTGGATTACCATGCTGAAGTGCGTTTGAACGGGGTAGCATTGTTCGACTGTGACGGTTCACAAAGCGTGTACAAAAAAGACATTCGTCCGTTCATGCAGATGGGACGCAACCGTTTTGAGATCCTGTTCCTTGAGGAAGAAGAAGATCTTCTGCTGGATGAGGATAAACCAGAGTTGTGCTCACTTGCGGATCATGAATACCAAAAGAGTGATGAGCGCTTAGGGGTATGGCAAGAGCCGTATCTGCAGTTTATTCGCAATGTGCGTTTAGACCGTGTAGCAACCGAGCAGATTTGGCACCACGGTGGTGGTTGTGAGTTTAAGGTAGACTTGTACTATCAAACTTTTGCGCCGGGCTTAGTATCGGCATCGGTTAAGTTTAATGGCATGACTTACCATATTCCTATCGATGTCCGAGCGGATCATGCGAGTGCTTTATTCCAGATCGAAGCACCAAAGTATGCCGATCTTAATGATCCCGATCCAAAAGATCTCTACGAACTCGTGGTGGAGTTGGATGGGCAGCGCCAAGCATTTACAGTGGCGCTTAGCCAAGAGCTCTGTGTTACCCATCTTGTACTTTAAGTTTGGGGATAAAACGCTATAGCGTCTTAAGCATCACGACTTCACATGCATCATGCCCTGTTTGTCCTAGTGGGGCATCGAGACGCTCAAAGCCTAGTTTTTCATACAAGCCTACCGCTTCTCTTAGACATTCTGTCGTTTCTAAATAGCACTGCTGATACCCAAACTGTTTCGCCAGTTGTAAGCTCAATGCGACGATGCGTTTGGCTAAACCGTGCCCTCGTGTTTGAGGTAAGAAGTACATCTTTTGCAGCTCACACACATTTGGCTCACCAGCTAAAGGTGCAAAGCCGCCGCCACCCACAATCTCTCCTTGGTATTCGACTACCCAGTAGGCTGCGCCTTGCTGGTCGTAAACCGAGTACATGTCATCAAGCGTTGGATCGGCCACACCATAACCTTTGTCTGCGGTTAAACCGTATTCTGCAGAGACTTTACGAATCACATCTGCAACTTGCGAGTTATCTGCTTTGGTAAGAGGTCGAAGAACGTATTCCTCAGCCTGACACACTTTTGTTAGCCCTTTTAGGTAAGTCTCCAGACCAAGTTTGAGTTGCTCTTGCTCGCTGTCATCCAGTTGGGTAAGCAGTTGTTCAAAGAAGCTGTTTTGCTGCTGGTCTAGTTGCGATAACGCCAGTTGCCCTCGCTCTGTAAGCGCGACAAGTTGGCTACGTTTGTCTTTTGGGTTTTCGATGCTCTCAACCAAGCCTAATTTAATCAGACCGGTAACGGTTCGGCTTGCATTGGACTTGTCGACATTGAGCTGCTGTGCCAGTTGATTGATGGTCAACGGCTGCAGCTGAATTTCACCTAACGCGTGCGCTTGCACTGGAGTGAGAGCGACATCGCCGCATTGTTTATCGAGCATACCAAGCAATCGGACGGCTTGACGGGAGTAATGTCGGAGTTGACGAGCATTCATTATCACTTACCTCTAAAAATAAAGTTGCGCATCGCAATTAAATTAATTGCGGTACGCAACTTTGTCAATGGTAAATGTCATTTTGCTCGTTAGGAGGCGTATTGAGCCTCCATGTTTAAGCGTGTTGGTGTAGGCAAAATTGTGGGGCTTGGCTATCTGATTTACGCATCCATACTTTCTCGTGGAAGTAGTACGCCACTGTGTTCAAGCTTGGCTCTAGCATCGCCATGATACCGCCGACAAACGCATCACCTGTTAATAAGTAAACCACGCTAAACGCAACACTGAAGTGGATAGTGGCAAAGCTTGCGGTTTTTAATTTGGTCATCCACTGACGAGCTTTAAGCGCTGGGACTTTTGCCCATGCCTTTTCATGAAAGTAGAAAGCGACGGTGTTCACTGAAGGCTCAATCATGGCAATTAAACTACCAATTAGAATGTCGCCAGTAAGCACGTAAGCGACACTAAACGCGATAGTAAAATGGAGTGCTGCAAAGGTTAGTGTCTTTTTCATGATAATTACTCAATCGTTGTGTTGTTTCGATAGGTCTATTATTGAGAATTATTATCATTAAATCTAATGGGCAGTTAAGATTAGTTTGATAGGTAAAAACTATTAAATAGGAGGGGAAGTAGGAGAGAAGAGCGAATATCTTTGAAAGCTTTCCTAGCGATAAAATGCAAAAAGGGTCGATGCTTTCACACCAACCCTTTGATTCTTTTACTCTAGTCTTTAGCGATTAAAGTGCAGCGATCGTTGTCTTCTGCTCTTCTAGCTTAGCTAGTGTTTCTTTGTAGCCTTCAAGCTTCTCACGCTCTTTAGCAACAACTGCTTCAGGTGCTTTCGCTACGAAGCCTTCGTTACCTAGTTTGCCTTCGATACGCTTGATTTCGCCGTGAGTCTTCTTGATTTCGCCATCTAGACGAGCAAGCTCTGCGTCTTTGTCGATCAGGCCCGCCATTGGGATCATCAGCTCAGACTTAGCAACCAATGCTGTCGCACACGCTGGCGTTTCTTCGTCAGCAGCAAGTACGCGAACAGATTCTAGTTTCGCTAGAGACATCAGTACTTGTTTGTTTGCTTCTAGACGCGCTGCGTCTTCTGCGTTTGCTGCTTTCAGCATAACGTCAAGCGGCTTACCAGGGTTGATGTCGTATTCAGCACGTAGGTTACGGATGCTGGTAATGAACGCTTTCACCCATTCAATATCGTCTAGCGCTTCTTGGTTGAAGTTTGCTTCGTCGAATTGAGGCAGTGCTTGAAGCATGATTGTCTCGCCTTCTACACCTTCAACTAGTGGCTTGATGCTTTGCCAGATAGTTTCAGTGATGTAAGGAATCACTGGGTGAGCCAGACGTAGAGTCTTCTCAAGAACCGTGATTAGTGTACGACGAGTGCCACGCTGTTGTGCTTCAGTACCTTTCCATAGAACTGGTTTAGTTAGCTCTAGGTACCAGTCACAGAATTGGTTCCAGATGAATTCGTAAAGCGTGTTAGACGCCATATCTAGACGGAAGTTGTCGATATGGTTGTTGAACGCTTTCGCTGCAAGTTCAAACTGAGACTCGATCCACTTGTCCGCTAGTGAGTATTCAATCTCACCACCGTTGAAGCCACAATCTTGCTCTTCTGTGTTCATCATTACGTAACGGCTTGCGTTCCATAGTTTGTTACAGAAGTTACGGTAACCCTCAAGACGCTTCATATCCCAGTTGATATCACGACCTGTTGATGCCATTGCTGCAAGAGTGAAACGTAGTGCGTCTGTACCGTATGCTTCGATACCGTTTTCAAACGTCTTACGAGTGTTCTTCTCGATCTTCTTCGCTAGCTGAGGCTGCATCATGTTGCCACAACGCTTCTCTACTAGAGACTCTAGGTCGATACCATCGATCATGTCGATTGGGTCAAGTACGTTACCTTTCGACTTAGACATCTTGTCGCCGTTTTCGTCACGGATTAGACCAGTAACGTAAACCGTCTTAAATGGTACTTGTGGTTTGCCGTTTTCGTCTTTCACGAAGTGCATGGTCATCATGATCATGCGCGCAACCCAGAAGAAGATGATGTCGAAACCAGTTACTAGTACGTCTGAAGGGTGGAATACTTTCAAATCGTCAGTTTGCTCTGGCCAACCTTGAGTACCGAACGTCCATAGTGCAGAAGAGAACCATGTATCCAGTACGTCTTCGTCTTGGTGAAGTTCAATTACTGACTCTAGGTTGTTGTTCTTACGAACTTCTTCTTCGTCACGACCAACGTAAACATTACCTTGGTTGTCGTACCAAGCTGGGATGCGGTGACCCCACCATAGCTGACGAGAGATACACCAGTCTTGAACGTCACGCATCCAAGAGAAGTACATGTTTTCGTATTGCTTAGGAACGAATTGGATGTCGCCGTTTTCTACTGCTTCAACAGCAGTTTTCGCTAGAGGCGCAGTACGTACGTACCATTGGTCAGTTAGCATTGGTTCGATAACCACGCCACCACGGTCGCCGTAAGGCACTTGTAGATCGTGATCTTTCACTTCTTCAAGTAGACCTAGCTCGTCGAATTCAGCAACGATAGCTTTACGAGCAGCAAAACGCTCCATACCGTGGTACTTAGCTGGTAGCTCAGTACTGTATGCGTCGCTTGCTTCGCCGTTAGTGTTGAATACTTCAGAAGCGTCACGAATGTTCGCGTCGAAAGTCAGAATGTTGATCATTGGTAGCTGGTGGCGCTTACCAACTTCGTAGTCGTTGAAGTCGTGCGCAGGTGTGATTTTCACACAGCCAGTACCTTTTTCCATATCTGCGTGCTCATCGCCCACGATTGGGATGCGACGATCAACAATAGGAAGGATGATTTCTTTACCGATAAGATCTTTGTAACGTGGATCTTCTGGGTTAACCGCAACACCAGTATCGCCTAGCATGGTCTCTGGACGAGTGGTTGCAACAACGATGTAGTCTTTGCCATCCGCTGTTTTAACGCCATCCGCTAGTGGGTAGCGGAAGTGCCACATGTTGCCTTTGGTGTCTTTGTTCTCTACTTCTAGATCTGAAATCGCTGTGTGTAGCTTTGGATCCCAGTTAACTAGACGCTTACCGCGGTAGATTAGGTCGTCTTCGTATAGACGTACGAACACTTCTTGAACCGCGTTAGATAGACCATCGTCCATCGTAAAGCGCTCACGATCCCAGTCTACAGATGCGCCAAGACGACGAAGCTGCTTAGTGATAGTACCGCCAGATTCGCCTTTCCATTCCCAGATTTTGTCGATGAAAGCTTCACGACCGTAATCGTGTTTTGTTTTGCCTTCTTCTGCAGCGATCTTGCGCTCAACAACCATCTGAGTTGCGATACCTGCGTGGTCAGTACCTACTTGCCAAAGAGTGTTCTTGCCCTTCATGCGCTCACAACGGATAAGAGTATCCATGATCGTGTCTTGGAACGCGTGGCCCATATGTAGGCTACCAGTGACGTTCGGTGGCGGGATCATGATGCTGTAAGCTTCTTTAGTAGTGTCACCGTGTGGCTTGAAGTAGCCTTTTTCTTCCCAAGTCTGATACAGAGCTTGTTCGATTGAAGTTGGGTTGTATGTCTTTTCCATAGCGCTCTTTTAATGGATACGTTGATGGTTGAATCTAAGTCAATCTTTATAAGTGAACTCTCTGAGTGGAGAGCTTAACTATAAGGATTGACCGTTAAGGATATTGAATTTCGATCGTTTGCAGTTGATAACCTGCCTGACGGTAAATTTTATACCTTTCTCTTGCGAGCTGTTTAGCTTTTTCTTCGCAAGGCACGAAGTCTACCACTTGAGCAAACTTGTTCGCAAAGGTTGTCTCATTTTCCGCCAAATTAATTACTAACTGACGATTCCAATTCGGCTTTACGCCGTTATGGCCGATCTCAATATTGGTGGCGTATTTCGGTCCTTCGCCTACGAGATTATGTGCCATGAACTTATCTGCATCAATTTGCCAAAAGGTTTCGGCGAGTTGTTCAGCGTGCGGTTTATCTTCGCAATTCAAGTACACTTTTGCGCCTTGGCGAGCAAAGTGCTGAGCCAAAAACACGATGTATTCTTCAAAGCCAGCCGCGGTTGCTTGCGGGCTATCTTCTTTAATGATGTAGAAAGTTGCAGTTTGCATCATTCTCTCGCTTGCCGTTGGTCTCATCCTAAGACCATCATAAGTCCCATTTTCAATTAAGAAAATCGAGGTAATAAAAAAGGGCCTTGCGGCCCTTTTAGATTTTGTTCAGAAATTACTCTTCTGTCTCTTGGCCGCTGCGGTTCAAAAGGAATTGGACAAGCATTGAGACAGGACGGCCCGTTGAGCCTTTCGCTGCGCCTGATTTCCACGCAGTACCTGCGATATCGACGTGTGCCCAGTTGTACTTCTTAGCAAACTTAGACAGGAAGCAACCCGCAGTGATAGTGCCAGCAGGACGACCACCGATGTTTGCCATGTCAGCAAATGGGCTCTTCAACTGCTCGTGGTATTCGTCTGCCATTGGTAGACGCCAAGCACGGTCACTCGCTTGCTCAGAAGCGTTTACTAGCTCATGAGAAAGTGGGTTGTGGTTAGAGATTACGCCGCTGATATGGTGGCCTAGTGCGATAACACAAGCACCAGTTAGCGTTGCAACGTCAACTACGCAGTCTGGTTCGAAACGCTCTACGTAAGTCAGTGCGTCACAAAGAACAAGACGACCTTCCGCATCCGTGTTCAGAACTTCTACAGTTTGACCAGACATGGTTGTTAGGATGTCACCTGGACGGTAAGCGTTGCTGCCTGGCATGTTTTCACAGCCTGCTAGGACACCAATAACGTTGATTGGTAGGTTTAGCTTCGCTAGCGCTTTCATTGTACCGAATACAGATGCCGCACCACACATGTCGTACTTCATCTCATCCATACCTTCACCTGGTTTGAGAGAGATACCGCCTGAATCGAACGTCAGACCTTTACCAACTAGTACGATAGGTTTTGCTTCTGACTCTGGGTTACCTTTGTATTCGATGATAGACATCATTGATTCGTTCTTCGAACCACGACCTACTGCTAGGTAAGATGTCATGCCCAGTTTTTCCATCTCTTGTTCACCAATGATCTTGGTGGTTACTGTTTCGTAGTCGTCAGCAAGGCGACGAGCTTGAGATGCAAGGTAAGCTGGGTTTGCAACGTTTGGTGGCATGTTGCCAAGATCTTTTGATGCTTTTACACCAGAAGAAATGGCTAGACCGTGAGTGATTGCTTTCTCACCTAGGTTCAGTTCACGACGTGTCGGTACGTTGAACACTAACTTACGTAGTGGACGACGAGTTTCCGGCTTAACGCTCTTGAACTGGTTAAATGTGTAAAGACCATCTTTAGTCGCTTCAACAGCTTGACGTACTTTCCAGTACGTATCGCGACCTTTAACGTGCAGTTCAGTTAGGAAACATACTGCTTCCATAGAACCTGTTTCGTTTAGTGTGCTGATCGTCTTTTGAATGATTTCCTTGTACTGGCGCTCGCCTAGCTCACGTTCTTTACCACAACCTACGAGTAGAACGCGCTCTGACAAAACACCTGGTACTTGATGCAGTAGCAGCATCTGACCAGGTTTACCCTCTAGATCACCACGGCGAAGTAGTGAACTGATGTAACCGTCACTGATTTTATCAAGTTGCTCGGCTACTGGAGAAAGGCGACGTGGTTCAAACACACCAACAACGATACATGCGCTACGTTGTTTCTCTGGACTGCCACTTTTAACACTGAACTCCATGCGTACTCCTACATCCTGAAGACAAATTGCTCTAAATGTTAGATAATGATCGCTTACTTGTTGAATTTAAGCTCAGGTCTTACCAATAGAGCTGATTTAAGCGCTAACATCTAGTTTATAATTTTTAAAAAAATAAATGGTTCAACGGGAAACTATAGTGATTCGACCAAAAAAACAAGTTTTGTATAGGTAATTTGAGCGTGATTATTGTTAGATATTTGATCCGCGAAACACTCAAGAGTCAATTTGCGATCTTTTTCGTACTTTTTTTGGTGTTTGTGAGCCAGAAGTTTATCAGTGTTCTTGCCGATGCTTCAGACGGAGACATCCCAGCAGGATTAATTTTTTCTATTGTTGGCTTAAACATGCCAGCGATGGGGTTATTAATGCTGCCTTTGAGTTTGTATATCGGCATATTGATCACTTTTGGCCGCTTATACGCAGAGAGTGAAATTGTGGTAATGAATGCGACGGGGATTGGGAATAAATTTTTGATCCAGGCCGCCTTGTCTTTAGCTGTCATTACGTCAAGCGTTGCTGCTTTTAACTCGTTGTGGTTGTCCCCTTGGTCTCAAGACAAAGTAGAGTCTCTCCTAGAACAAGTTGCTTCTGAAAATAGCGTTGATTTGCTCAAGAAAGGACAATTCCAAGGTACACCTGATGGGTCTTCAGTTGTTTTTATTGATGATATAAGAGACAACGAGCTTAAGCATGTGTTCGTGGCTCAAATGCGTCCAAGAGACTCGATCTTACCAAGCGTGATTTTTTCGACCTCAGGGGTTGTGAAAGAGCTATCAGATGGCCGTCAGGTTATTACAATGCAAGATGGGACGCGTTATGAAGGCGTGCCAACTCGTGTTGAGTATATGGTAACAAAGTTTGATGAGTACGAAGGCCTAATCGGTCAGAGGGAAGTAAAACACAAAGGTCGAGATTGGGAGGCCTTTGCTACAGTAGATTTGATTGGTCATCCTAGTCGCCATGCCCAAGCCGAATTGCAATGGCGTATTTCGCTATTTGTATGTATTCCACTTTTGACCATGTTAGTCATTCCCTTGTCTGCGGTGAACCCACGTCAGGGGCGATTTGCCAAAATGGGTCCAGCTATATTGATTTACTTAGCTTACTTCTTAGCTATGAGTGCAACAAAGTCGGCAATTGAGGATGGCTCTTTACCTACATATGTTGGTATGTGGCCCATTAATATAATGCTACTTATAGTCGCTGTTATGGCAAACATGATGGACAGTGTGCCTGTCAGAAAAGTTAAAGATAAATTCCGCAAGAAGAGGCTCGTGTAAGCTGTGTTTAAAATTCTAGACCTTTACATAGGTAGAACAATTATTTCTACAACAGCCTTGGTTTTAGCGACCTTCGTTGGCCTCTCAGGGATAATCAAATACGTAGAACAATTGCGAAAAGTAGGAAAGGGTGCTTATGACTTACTTCATGCATTGTATTTTGTCCTACTAAGTGTGCCTAGAGACATTGAAATGTTTTTCCCTATGGCAGCTTTATTGGGGGCATTGATTGGTTTAGGTATGCTGGCATCAAGTTCTGAACTGGTTGTTATGCAAGCATCGGGTTTCTCTAAGTTGGATATCGGTCTATCGGTGCTTAAAACTGCGGTGCCATTGATGCTTATCGTGATGACGCTCGGTCAGTGGGGAGCCCCTGAAGCTCAGAAAATGGCACGAGACTTACGCTCATTTGCGCTGTCTGGAGGGAGTATTGTCTCTGTACGAGCCGGCGTATGGGCAAAAGATGCGAATGACTTCATCTTTATTGGTAAAGTCGAAGATGAAAAGCTGTACGGCTTGAATATGTGGCGTTTTGATGACGATAAGAATCTTGAAAAAGTGATCTTTTCTGAAGAAGTTGATTATCAAAATAACAATAATTGGCTAATGCACAATGTTCAAATTACTGATATGCAGAATGAAAATGTCATTTCTAAGCGTCAAGTGGAACAGATGGAGTGGCATACCTCATTGGCGCCAGACAAACTGGCAGTCGTAACGGTGAAGCCAGAAGAGCTTTCTCTAAGTGGTTTGTATGATTACGTAACGTATTTGAAAGCCTCAGAGCAGGACGCCTCGCGTTATGAGTTGGCGTTTTGGCGTAAGTTATCTCAGCCGCTGTCTATTGCAGTTATGATGCTGATGG
>Ga0209272_10002512_pt1 | contig 10257 bp, 8 predicted proteins | sample tdDd002_FD_187125 | JGI IMG/M metagenome (GOLD analysis project Ga0209272, IMG submission 187125) | Marine sediment microbial communities from the Atlantic coast under amendment with organic carbon and nitrate - tdDd00.2 (SPAdes)... | ecosystem: Environmental > Aquatic > Marine > Coastal >... | reverse complement strand
TGAGCATGTCACCGTATTGGTACATCTCGCGAATGATTTCGAGAATCGATTTGTTCTCATAACCCGCTTCACGCTGCTTGATAAAGTAAGCATTCTCACAGTAACGAGCCGAATCAATCACCACAGGAATGTCGTACTTGGTTGCAATCTCGTACACGCTACGCATGTTTTCCATCGACACAGGCTGACCACCAGAGCTGTTACACGTTACCGTCGTGATGATCGCACAGATATTGTTAGAACCGTGTTCTTCAATCGTTGCCACCAGCTTATTGAGGTCAAAATTACCCTTCCAGTCATATGGCGTTGTAGTATCGAACGCTTCTTCCGTTACCACGTTAATCGCTTTACCGCCATTGAGTTCAATGTGGCCCGCAGTGGTATCGAAGTGATAATTCGAGATAAATACGGGCGTTTCACCACCGCGAACCTGACGCATACGTTCAATCAAAGCAGGGAATAGGATTTGCTCCGCCCCGCGACCTTGGTGCGCAGGCACTGTGAGCTTGTAACCAAAGAAATGCTCTACGGCGTCACACAAGTTGTAATAGTTACGACTGCCTGCATAGGACTCATCGCCCATCATGATACCTGCCCACTGATTGTCACTCATGGCACCTGTACCAGAGTCAGTCAGTAGGTCGATGTAGACATCATCACTACGAAGAAGAAATGGGTTAAAGCCCGCTTGTTTAAGGGCAACTTCTCGGTCAGCCAAGGTCGTCATTTTGATTGGCTCAACCATTTTGATACGGAACGGTTCTGGGATACGTTTCATTGTTAATTTCCTTATACGCATGACCCTACGCATTTAAGCGTAAGATTAAAAACAAACTGATAAATTGCTTTTCAATGCGGGAGCATTGAGGAAATTAACGCGCAGAGATTTTACTAAGAAGAGACAAGCAGTAGTCTAGGTTGTACCAGAACGACAGCACCAAACGGCTATCGAGAATATCCTTGATTCTCATCGTCTTCGTCCTCCTGATAAAAAGAAAAGCCAGAAACCCCATGTCTCTGACCTTTTCAATATAGTGCAGTTTTCAATCAAATTTCAGTGAAGCTTACCTCATTTTATGAAGGTCTTGCCCTTTTCATTCTGCGCTTAACGTTGTTCTCTTTGACCATGTAGTCGAACAGCGGTGCGAATAAGTTAGCAAACAGAATCGCTAACATGATGCCTTCCGGATAGGCTGGGTTTAGCACTCGAATAAATATCGTCATCACGCCAATCAAAATACCGTAAGCCCATTTACCGTCATTTGTGAAGGCAGCGGATACTGGGTCTGTCGCCATAAAGAAGGTACCAAACGCAACACCACCAATCACAAAGTGCCAGTAAAACGGCATAGAGAACATAGGATTGGTATTCGAGCCAATAGCATTAAGCAGTAGCGACGTCACAGCTAAGCCAACAAAGACCCCCGCAACGATTCGCCACGAAGCGATCTTCATAAAGATCAGCACCAGACCTGTTAGCGCGACCAGTAAGGTGGATACTTCCCCCATCGAACCGGGCAGATTGCCAACAAACGCGTCCATCCATGAGATAGGCTGTCCCGTCATGTTGTTCGTCAAGGCACTCTGACCACCTTCATACCATTGGCTCAGCGGTGTCGCGCCGGAGTAACCATCTGCCGCAACCCAAACCGCGCCGCCAGACATGGTAGCGGGATAAGCGAAGTACAAGAAGGCTCGCCCTGCTAGTGCCGGGTTTAAGAAGTTTCGCCCCGTGCCACCGAAGATCTCTTTCGCTACCACGATACCAAAAGTGATACCTAAGGCGGCTTGCCACAGTGGAATGGTTGGCGGCAGAATCAATGAGAACAGAATGGAGCTCACAAAGAAGCCTTCATTCACTTCATGTTTGCGGACGATGGCAAACAGAACTTCCCAAAAACCACCGACGATGAACACCGTCGCGTAGACAGGCAGAAAATAGCTCGCGCCAACAAGCATTTTACTTGCCCAACCTGCTTGGCTCGCGGCTTCTACCGAACCCCAAACCCAGCTTAGTCCCCAAGAGGCATCAATGGCTTGCTGCGCTGCCGCTTGGTCAAGGCCATAGAGCAAAGCGTCACTGGATTGCTGACCAATGTTGTACATACCCCAAAACATCGCAGGAAATACGGCTAACCACACCATAATCATGATGCGCTTTAAATCGATGCTGTCTCGAACGTGTGTAGTGCCATGATTCACTTTACCCGGCGTATAAAAAAGGGTTTCAACAGCTTCAAAGAGTGGGTAGAACTTGTGGTACTGGCCTCCTGGTTCAAACTTTGGTGAGACCTTTTCAAAATAATGCTTCAGACTCATAACGACTCCTCCTCTAAACAGTGTTACGAGTGCCACTCAAAAGCGATCGTTTTTTACCCTTTCACTCTTCTGTTCCGTATCTATATCCTGTGATTATGTAAACCGTGAAAGTCGTGCTTATACTCAATCAATAACAAAACAAAGGAGTGAATTATGAAGTTAAGGATGATGTGGACAACCATTGTGGCTATTACCGCGCTTCCATTCGCTAACAGTGCACTGGCAGTAGACAAACAAATGTCACCAGCTTTGAAGAAGAAAATGCAAGCGATATGCGATGCGCAAGGTGACGTCCCGGGAGGTTGGCAAGTGGCGAAAGTCACCCCAGATGCTGAGCGCTCTCTCAGTATGATTCTGCATCAAATGAATGCAACGGATAAGCTAAAACAAATCAATGATGTGAGAACCCAAGTTGTCGGCGGTATACACTATGCGATGGAGTTTGAACTCAAAGACGGGCAAGTGTGGAATGCGATTGTTTTGCACAGTGCCCGAGGCGATTACATGATTGAAAGACACGCCAAGAAAGGCGAACTTTGCCCTAAAGGTGGACAGTCCTAACGGCTCTTCCAAATACAGCAAAGGCGACAGTTTAGTCGCCTTTGGTTTATATCGAGATAATTTTCTTTACAAAATCTGTCTTAGCATCCGTATATTTTTCGATGGTTATTTCAGCTTGCTCCACCAAAGAAAACTTCAGAGTTAGATACTCGCTTCTAAGCTCAGCACTTCCATTTAGTCTATCTCGAAATTGAATCCAGTCTCGCCACAACTGTCCTTGATACTGAGTGACGTGCAGATAGTGTGTTTTGACTTGATAAGAATCATCGTTGAACTTCGCAAAGACAATCTCATCTTGCTTTTCCACTTTCAACCGCAGAAATCCAACACTTTTCAGTGCATCAATCAGTTTTGGAGAAACATGAGGAAAGTGCTCAATACCTAGCACCATATCGATAATAGGTTTGGCAGGCATATTCATAATGGCAGTACTGCCAATATGCTCGATTTGAGTTAGCGGTATCTCCGTCATTAACGCCAGTTCAGAACGGCAACGCACAAACTCCTGTCGCCATGCAGGGTCATGTTTAACGACGTCGACTTTGTGACTAGCTAAACCTAATTTCATCCATCCCTCTCCTAATAAACCCAAATATCATAAGAAGGAAATTATCCAATCACCAAAGTAAAAGCCAAACTTCCGGCACACCCGACAATAATCACCCAACAAATAGAGTCATCTCTGGTGTACTTTTGGTTTGGCTTTCTACTGTTAAACCGTCTCGGTTTTCGCCTCTATCTTCTCATTCACTTTATCGCAAATGTATTCTCCAATGGGCATTGCAGATGTCGCGGCGGGAGAGGGTGCGTTGCAAACGTGTAGGCTTCTTGCGCTCTCGGCAAACAAAAAGTCATGAACCAAGGTTCCGTCGGATAACACCGCTTGCGCACGAATACCCGCAGGATATGGTTTGAGATCTTCCACCTTGATGCTTGGGCAGTATTTATTGACCAGCTTGAGATAGCCCGGCTTCCACCATGAGTTCTTAAACTCATCCAATCCAGTTTTTAGATGCTTTTTCGTCACCTTCCAGAAACCGGAGAAACTGAGCATTTGCATGGTATCTTGCAGGCTAAAGTTGACCTTATCGTACCCTTCTCGCTTCCAGCCTTGCACCGCATTTGGACCAACGGTCACACTATCATCAATCATGCGAGTGAGGTGGACACCTAAGAATGGCAAATCAGGATCGGGAATTGGGTAAATAAGATGATTCACCACTTGGTCGTGCTTGGTATCCAAGCGGTAGTATTCACCACGGTAAGGGATGATCTGAAAGTCAGTTGGAATACCCATCATCGTAGTCATGCGATCCGCCATCAAGCCGCTGCAAGTAACCAAGAACTTGGTATTAAGTTGCATGGTTTGACCGTCTGAAATGCAGGTCAATTGGACTTCCTCGTCCTTCTCTTCGGCAGCCACCACTTTGGTTCTCAAGCTAATTTGCCCGCCGAGCTTTTGGAACTCTTCCGCCATCTGCTCAGTGACCAAACGATAATCGACAATACTGGTAGTTTTGACATAAATCGCGCCTAAGCCAGTGATGTTTGGCTCAGCCAGCTTGAGTTGAACTTCATCGAGTAGCTTTACGTCGATACCGTTGACATGGCAGCGCTCATAGAGGGCATTCATGCGTTCGACTTCTTGCTCATTGGTCGCAACCAGTAACTTGCCACAGTTCTCCACCGGAATATCGTGCTCGGCGCAGAACGAAATGGTTCGCTCTACCCCACGCTTGCAAAAATCCGCCTTTAAGCTGCCCGGCGCGTAGTACACCCCGGCATGAATCACGCCGCTATTGTGCCCGGTTTGGTGCTTAGCAAAGCCGGACTCTTTCTCAACCAATAAAATGGATTTGTCTGGGTGACGTTGCTGCAGTTGCCATGCTGTCGACACGCCAACGATACCGCCACCGACAATGATGTAGTCATAGACTGATTTCATACGACCTCTTATAAAACCGATAGTTGAGATTGTTGCAATTTGAACTTGCGACCACTGTAAATGAAAATCCCGACAAATACTGCGCAGCTTACTACACGAACTAACATTGGGATGTCGTGCCAAACTAGCAACGTACCCACCACAATCAACACAAGACGCAGCAGAATGTTTAGAGGACCTTCCAAGTAACCTTCAATCGCACCAATCAATGAATAGGTACCGATGATGGCAAAGAAGCCTACGGTAATTACCGACGTCACATCCCAACTTACCAAGCCTGTGTAGGCAATAAGTAGCGGCACAAGATACAAACCTTTGGCGATTTTCCACGCCATTAAACCGGTGCGCATTGGCGGTGTTTTTGCAATGGTTGCCGCAGCAAAAGCGGTCAAACACACTGGAGGCGTAACGTTGCTGTCTTGCGATAACCAGAAGATAATGAGGTGAGCAGCCAGCAGTGCTAAGCCTACCGCTTCCATACCCAGACTTTGCTCTAGTAGGGTTTCCATAAAGTCCGCAGGTACTAGCGCTACCATTTCTTTCGCGGTTTCCAGCGCCATTGGTGCATTAAGCAGTTCCAGCTTTTCTGGCGCTGCCAACATAAAGATCGCTTTTGCTTGCTCTGGCAATTGACCCGACACCATCAATTCAAGCAATTGGTTTTCCGCAATCAACTTGTAAAGCGCAGGGGCAGACAGTGTACCCAATACAATATACGCCGCTGTCACAGGTAAACCCATACCCAAAACCAGAGAGGCGAGCGCAATAAGAACGATCATAATGAACAAGTCGCCATTCGCCCAACCGTCGATCATCAATGAGAATGTGTTGCCGATGCCCGTTGTGCTGATCACGTTGATCACTAAACCAATACCCACCAGCAATACCGCGGTTGTCGCCATGTTTTTCGCACCTTGCGAAAGTGCTTCGATGATCGCTTTTGGTCCCATCTTGTGATCTTTCGAGAACCAAGACGCGACCACTACGGAAATGATCGATAAGCCAGCAGCGTAAGTTGGCGTAAAGCCTTGAACCAACAAAGTAACCAATACCGCCAGCGGGATAAGGTTGTGCCAACCGCTGATCAACACTTTTAATAGAGATTCATCGCTGGTCGTGATTTTTTGAACGCCGCTGCGTTTGGCTTCGATACGCACAAAAAACGCAACAGACAAGAAATAGATAAGAGCAGGAATGAAAGAAACCGCAATGATATCAACATAAGGAATTTGCGTGTAAGACGCCATGATGAAAGCACCCGCCCCCATCACTGGTGGCATCAACTGACCACCTGTTGACGCTGCAGCTTCAACACCCGCCGCAAAGCGCGAAGGGAAACCTGCTTTTTGCATTAAAGGAATACTGATAACACCGGTTGAAACCGTATTTGCCACACTAGAGCCAGATACTGAGCCCATCAAACCGGAGCCAATCACCGCAATAAAACCCGGACCGCCGATGATTTTGCCTGCCGCAGCTCGTGCCACATTGATGATGTAATCACCTACACCAGAACGAACAAGAAACGCACCAAACAGAATGAACATGAATACGAATGTCCAACTGATGCGTGAGATAGAACCAAACATGCCCTCAGAAGAATAAAAGCTGCGGTAGAGCAAGGTTTCCATACTCAAACCCGGGAAGTGGAAAATGCCTGTTGCCCACTTACCCCAAAGCACAACGTAACTCAGACACACCACAATCAGCACTGGAATAAACCAGCCCATGGTGCGTCGAATCAGTTCGATAACAATCAGAATTGCCATGATGGCGAAGACCCAATCGCTGGTCACGAACTTCACACCGCGTTCGTAGAGCGCATCTTCGGCATAGGGAATGTAGAGCAAACACGCGACGGCGCCCATGGCAATTAACACATCGATACCGAGTGCAATCTTACTCTGCTTGAGAGAGATATGAGCCGGATACCAAAGCGCACAAATCACCGCAAAGCCAGCAAAGTGGGTCGCGGAAATCCATAACTCTGGTAACGTCGATAAGGTATTAAACCAAATGTGCAAAGCAGACAACACCACGCCAAACACTGTAATTGTGGTAGTTACCCACGGAAAATCAGTGCGCGTGGGCAGCTCAAACTTCTGCAATTCCTTTTCTATTGAGTCGCTCATCTCATACTCCAAGCTCTGGCGGCTTTTTCCATCTTAGAAATCGGTAAGGATAAAATGCCCCGAGCCGAAACTCGGGGCGAAGTTGGCGTTATTTCGCCATTAGATCTGATGGGATTTCGATGCCCATTTCTTTGTAATAACGCGCCGCACCTGGGTGAAGAGGCACTGGCAAGCCAGCGATCGCTTTCTCAATCGCCATTGCTTTTGTTGCTTTGTGGATACCTTGTAGGAAAGGCAGATTCTCGTAGATCGCTTTGGTTAGTTGGTAAACGTCTTCTTCCGAGATATCTTCACGAACTGCCAAGAAGTTTGGCTGTGCGATGGTGGTGATCGGCTTATCTAAACCCGGGTATGTGTTCGCAGGAATTTCGTACTTCGTCCATAGGTTGTAGTTACCGTTCGCCTCTTTGATTTGCTCGTCAGTAAACGAAAGAATCGAAATGTCTTTACCCAGCGCAGCAAAAGCTTGAGTGACCGCACCAACAGGTACACCCGCAGGCGTGTTCATGCCGTCAATGGTGCCGTTTTGAAGTGCACTCGCACTGCCGCCGTAACCCATGTACGCAAGGTTAAATTTATCAGGGTCGACCTTCAGACCTTTCATGATTTGGCGACCAGAGTTCTCAGTACCAGAGTTCTTCTTACCGATAGAGAACTTCTTGCCATCTAGGTTGTTCAGGTCAGTCACTGTGCCCGTTTTTGCTAGGTCAGAGCGAACAATAAAGTGCTCAACGTTTTGCCACAGCATAGAGACTGAACGCAGCTGCTCTTGGCGACCGCTTTTCTCATAAGGACCTTCGCCAGACCAAGCCCATGCACCGTAAAGACCTTGTAGAATCGCGAACTGTGCTTCATTTTCGTTCAGCAGTTTGACGTTTTCACCAGAGCCCGCAGAGCTGATTGCAGAAAGGGAGAAGTGGTGCTTTGGAGCCAATTTCACTTTGCTTAACGTCGCCAGCGCTACGCCCACAGGATAGTAAGTACCACCTGTCGATGCCGTTGCAAGAATGTAGCTACGATCCTCTGCTGCAGCATTAGCAACAATACCAAAAGAAGTCACAGCGACAGCCAAAGCTTTTACCAGCTTATTCATTTTCATTATTACTCTCCGTGTAGTCGTTTCACGATTGGGGATTTACATCATGTTAAATCTTTATTAACAACAAATTCCCTAGAGCAATTGAAATGCCAACTTTTAAGTCATTGTATTTGTTGGCCTAAGCACAGAAAGACATCAAAAATGAGCAAAATTCTGCTGATTTGATAGCAAAGCGATGAGCAAGATCTTGCTTATTCAAGAGAAGAAGGTTGCACGCCTAGATCGCAAAAGGTTAATAAAATGTGATCAAGACAAAATAAATGGACGATTCGCTGATAAGCAATATTTTGCCGACGTGATTTTAGGTTGAACCGCAACTAATGAGCGTCTTAACAATAAGAATAAAAAGCGCATCATTCTAAACTGCTCACTTTATCAGCGGAGGCTTATAGCCTAAACGACTACAAATAGCACAAAAATACAGCAAAACAAGCCATGTTAACGAAATGAAAAGTCATTTATTCTAATTTTGAATTTAAAAACCAGTTCGATCCACCAGTTCAGAAACAAACATTGACCGTATCAACTTATTTTCTACTTCGGGGTTGTGCCAATAGCCTCATGTTCGTTAGGGTAACTACACACCAAGGCAAACGTATTCCTTGGTGCTTTTTTGTCATTAAGGATCACTCATGTCAGCAACTGCGCAACTACAATTCGCTTTAAAACGCCCATCTGGCGTTGCTGCTGCGATCCTCCTGCTCTCTCTGAAACTGATTCAGAGCTGACAGGCTATATCTTAACTTTCTGTCAGCTTGAGAAGAAGCTGACGGGAACACCACATACTCCTCCCATTCCTTTCAGTTTCTTCCAAGCGAAACATAAGAGGAATAACAATGTTAAGCGCACGCAATATCGCCGCTTTGGGCTTCATGACTTTCGCCATGTACTTAGGCGCAGGTAACCTGATCTTCCCTCCATTTTTGGGTTACCAAGCAGGTGAAAACTTTCTGAGCGGGATGTCTGGCTTCCTCTTGACGGGTGTAGGTCTGCCTGCAATGGCACTGGTGATGGTGGCTATCGTAAACGGTTCAGACAAATTAACCGCTGCCCTACCTAAACCTTTGGCGACCAGTTTTTGGGTGATGGTATTTATTGTGATTGGCCCTGCGTTCGTAATACCACGTGCGATTACCGTGGCTTACCAATTTAGCTTTGCACCAATGTTTGGTGATGCCGCTTTGGTGCCTTTCACAATTGCTTTTTGTGTTATCACTATCTTGTTTGCGCTGTACCCGGGCAAATTGGTCGACAACCTAGGTAAGATCTTAACGCCTGCCTTGATGGCAATCTTGATCATCATGTCTGTGACTGCTTTGGTTTCTCCTGCAGGTGAGCTAACTGCCGCAACTGGACCATACGTATCTGGCGCATTTGCTGAAGGCTTGACTCAAGGCTACATGACCATGGATGCGCTAGGCTCTATCGGTTTTGGTTGGATCATCTTCCGCGCGATTCGTAGCATGGGTGTGGATTGTCCGAAAGCCACCGCAAAATACACGCTGATCGCAGCTTTGATGTACGCGCTTGCCATGGCATTTGTCTACATCTCATTGGCTTACATTGGTTCGACAAGCTCATACTTGGGTTCTGAGTTCAGTAATGGCGGCGACATTTTAACGGCATTCACCTTCAGCCACTTCGGCGCATTTGGCTCACTATTACTAGGTGCCGTGATGGTATTAGCGTGTTTGACTACTGCTATCGGCGTAACCACCGCAGGCAGTGAGTTTTACGACAACACTTTCAGCAAAGTGAACTACAAAGGCTGCGTTATCACGACCATGGTATTGGCAGGTTTGATCGCTAACGTAGGTCTAGAGCAACTATTGGCTATCACATTGCCTGCGGTTGTAGCGCTTCACCCAGTAGCGATTGCATTGATGATCATGGCACCGGTGCGCAACAAGATGTCGCAAATCATGGTGGTCGCGACCGCATTCACTGCTCTAACGTTTGGTTGTGTTGATGCGTTGCACATCCTAGGTTACATGCCAGAAGCCGCAAACCAATGGTTAGACAGAAACATGCCACTGTACCACTACTTTGCAAGCTGGATTGTTCCGACCATTGCGATGGTGATTGTGGGTGTAGTCTTTACCCGCAAGGCAAGCCAACAACAAGCCGAGTTGGTGAACCAAGCCTAGATTGGCAAGTACCTTAACAAATAAGTACCTCAACAAAAAACGGCTTACTCAGAA
>Ga0209272_10002511_pt1 | contig 10257 bp, 7 predicted proteins | sample tdDd002_FD_187125 | JGI IMG/M metagenome (GOLD analysis project Ga0209272, IMG submission 187125) | Marine sediment microbial communities from the Atlantic coast under amendment with organic carbon and nitrate - tdDd00.2 (SPAdes)... | ecosystem: Environmental > Aquatic > Marine > Coastal >... | reverse complement strand
TGGCCGGCGGCCAGTATGGCTTCATGGCCTTGCCACGAATCGGCCACGAAGTAATTGTCTCCTTCCTGGACGGCGACCCGGACCAGCCCATCATCACCGGGCGAACCCATCACATCACCAACACGCCACCCTATGGGCTGCCGGAGCACAAAACCCGCACCACCCTGAAAACCAAGACCCACAAGGGCGAGGGCAGCAACGAACTGCGGTTTGAGGATGAGGCGGACCAGGAACAGATCTACGTCCACGCCCAGAAAGACCTGGACCTGCTCACCGAGAACAACCGCACGGAGGTGATTCGGAACGACAGTCACCGCACGGTCGAAAACAACGAATTCAGTCACGTCAAAGGCAATGAGCACCGAACTGTCGATGGCGAACAGCGTGAGTCGGTCGGAAGTGATTACAGCCTCTCCATCGGTGGCAGTCTTCACAGCAAACAGGGCAAAAACCAGCTCGTTGAAGCTGGCACCGAGATCCACCACAAAGCGGGTATGAAAGTCGTAATCGAGGCGGGCGCCGAACTCACGCTCAAGGCGGGTGGCAGCTTTCTGAAGCTGGATCCCAGTGGCGTTACGGTCTCCGGGCCTTCGGTGCGCATGAACTCTGGCGGTGGTCCTGGGAGTGGGAGTGGGGTGTCGGCCCAAGATCCGGCGCTTCCGGCCAGCCTGAGTGAAATTTCCGATACGAATGAACCGGCACAGCTTGCTGAAACCGACACCCGGACTGTAGCAGGGCCTACACCAAGTTCGGTGCAGGCCCTGAATGCGGCGGCCAGGAATGATGTTGCACTGGTCAAGCAATGCGGGCGCAAGTCGAATGGCACCTGCGCCCTCTCATCCTGTTCATGCGAGGGTGTGACTGCATGATAGGGCTGGATGAAACAACCAGGGCGAAGGCCTACATTCTTTTCGACGGTGCATTGTTTGATGCACCGCGCTTCACCTACGAGCATGATGATCAGCCCCAACTGGAATATCTGTTCTTGGGCACACCACATGAAGCGGCTATGGAAGTAACCCCTTGCCTGGTCAAACCCTCCGAGCGTACACGGCTTTGGCGTGCCCAGTCGGAGTGGCAGGATAAAGCCATTATCCTTTTATCGGATCAAAGCCTCCCCCTTGTGGCGGGCCATTTGCGCAGTTTGCTCAGTGTGCAGATGCCGAATGGGGGATTCTCCTACCTGCGCTATTACGCACCCAAACAGCTCACGCGGCTGATGTCTGCACTGAATGAGCAGGAACGCGCTCGCTTTAGTGGGCCAGTCAGAGAGTGGCTGGCCTTCCAGCCGAACGGAGAGCTATCCCGGTTCGATTCAGATGGCTCGCAATACTTCAGGAAAGCGGCTGAGGAAGGCTGGTTTCTCCTCACTGAAAATCATGTGGCAGTGCTGTCACAGAGCGCCAGGCATGAATTCGTCGAGAAGTTGGGCCGCTTTCTCGACATCACGGATCGAGCGCGGTTGGAGCAACTCATCAATGAGGCAACCGCGCTGGGTTTTCGAACCGAAAAGGAGGTTAGCCGTTACTCAGAGCTGGCCGTGGTTCACGGGGAGCGGATCAAGCTTGCCGAAATCCGCACCATTCTGTCTGACTCTGAGGTCTCGGCTAGCGCACGTCTGAAAGCAGTGGATAACCATTTGGCATACGGAGTTGCCTGATGAATTCTGAATACACCGTTCGCTCCGGCGACACCCTCAGTGCGATTGCACAAAGGCATCAAACAACCCTGAGCAGCCTGATGCGGCTGAATCCTGCAATTGAGAACCCGGATCGTATCTTCCCCGGACAGCTGCTCAAGCTGCCAGCGGCCAACGAGGCTGATTTCTCCAACTGCGAAGTGGGATCTATTGCTCAGGAGCCTCCCTGTTCCGAAGAAATCGTGGAAGTTGTTCATGTAACCGGGTCTGACGAACTGATTCTTCTGACTGAGGCAGAATTGGCGGATTGGGTCGAAGAAGAGGAGTTTGTTTGTGGTCCCATCACTGAATTTTACGGGAAGCTTAACGGGCTTGATGAGGGTGAAACCGACTCTGAACTGGGCGTGAGTGAGGGCGAAGGGCGCTTGCTGTCGGAAGTACAGGAGGAGAAAGAACGGCTGATAGACGAACTTGAGGCGCGCTCAGTTCTGACCAACGACATGCAATCCATTCCACCGATTACTGAAATAAAGCGGTTGGCCGGCAATAAGCACGTCACATTTGTTCGCTCTGACAAGATCGCGAACCACCCTCGCCGGTATTCGATGGCATCGCGAGACAGGGAGCGCAGTAAGGGTTGGCTAACCGAGAACGGCGTTGATCCGGCTAAGCTACGAGATGCTATCCGAAGCGAACTTAACATCAAGTTCAACGCAACCCTCTGGGAGCCGGATAAAAATGGCGCGCTGATGACGACGTTGAACAAGTTTTACGATGAGGCATCCTGGTCCATCTGGGGAGACGCGGAAGCCAGGCGGGAAGCGGTCGATGAAACCGGGTTTGATGCCTCCGCAGAAGCACAGTTCATGCGCTTTGCTGCCGGTGCGGCAGCTTCGGGTGAATTTGATCCGCGCAAGGGGAAAGTGCATTTCCAGGCGAAAGCGGAAGCGCAGTATGCGCTTGCGCAAGGCAAGGTTGGTGTTGAGCAGGCGTTTCCGGTGAATAACCGGTCCGAAATCCGGATTCCTTATCGGGTTGGAGGCTGGGATGGCGAGCGCAAGATCGCGTCGCTCGGTCATTTCCAGGCAGCGATCAACGCCTCGCTGACCGGGTTTGCCGGCGCCTCGGCTCTTATTGCTGGAAATGTTCACGTGTCCACCAAGGACGGCCTCCCCAGTCTGAAGGGCATTGCTTCGAGGAATAACGGGCAAAAGGCGGGGGCTGAGGCTGGGGTATTCGCAGGCATTCGTGGCGGATGTGAGGTGGCAGGTGAGCTGCGTTGGAAAGATGTACTGACCGAGAAGCGAGAGTGGGAAAGGCTTTGTAGGGTAGGTAAGAAGGTCGAGGCAGCGTTGGGGGCTGGAGCAGAGGCCGAACTCAGGCTGTTATTCAGCCCGGAGACTGGCAAATTTTATTTAAACGCACACGCTGGGCTTGTGCTAGGCGTGGGGCCATCCGGAAGCTTTCTCTTGGAGATCGAGACTCAGAAAGTCATTCGGATGCTCCACTTCGTCTACAACGCACTAATGGACGTGGACTTCAGATATTTAGAGCTCTTTGATTCGAATAGCTCCGCCTTTAAGTGGTACCAGCGAATTAGTCTGTATGCCCTTGGTAGGGGACTGTCTGCCGCTGGGGCAGCGGAAGAATTTGCCAACTCCATGGCGACTGAGATCCTTCGATTTGTCGAGTCGTTTTTCGTAAACCGTGCTCGTGAGGAGCGTGGCCATGAATTGGCTTACAACGTGGTCGTCGATTTAGCGTTGGCCGAGGACTCTGTGTTCAGGCATTCCCCTCCTGAAGTAAAAGGGGCTGTTTTGGACAATATTCTTTATGACTGGTGGGTGACCCCTAATTTGTGGGGTGCAGATGACATCAAAATTACGGCTGTTAAGCAGATAATGGAAACTTTTCAGGGTTGGCGCGATTTCGAGGAAACCGTTATGCGAATGAACCCTGAAGGTTTTGCGAGGCATGAGGAGTTTGACTCGAACGTTGAACGACTTTTTGCGTTCATTGGAAAAAACAAAGCGGATCAGCGCATGTTCATGCTCGGGCTTCAGGGTCAAACAGCAATAGCGGGAAGGCCTGTGAGAATGGATCCTTTCGACGTCTGCCGTATTTGTAGGATTGGCTAAGGAAAACCACATATGGTTCTGAACAATGGTTTGCAGTTGGGGTTGTTGGTGGTGCTTGCAACCTCATTAACTGCTTGTGAGAGGTTTGGTAATGGCTCGGCCGATGCGGTTTCACGAGTCAAGCAAAAAGCGATTGAAAATCTGGTCTTTGTTGAGGGAGGTACTTTTAAGTTGGGTGATGTAGGACACCCGAATGGTTCGCCTTATGTAGTTTTAACGGATCACGCTCGGCCTGCTGTCGAGGTCAGCGTCGACAGCTACTCCATATCCAAGTACGAGACAACTTGGGGAGAAATGCGCGTCTATTATGAGAAAGTTGGACACATTTCCTTGTATGAGGGGTCTGGGTATGACGAGAAATTTATTGCCCCACCAAGTGAAGATCCCTTGTCTCCTTATTTTTATCTTAAACCTGCCAGAACACCAAATTACTATGAGGCAGAAGGGTACTGCGCCTGGTTAAGCGATCAAACCGGTTTACCCTTTGCTTTGCCAACGGAAGCTCAATGGGAATACGCTGCCCGAAGCCGTGGCAAGGAAGTGCCTTATGCAACTGATACTGGGGAAGCGAATCCTGATACGTACTTGCAGAGACCCGTGCAATACATTGATCCGAGCATACCTCCATCTGGAAACATGCTCAGCCACGATTTTAATGTGATGGAGCGTCGTCCCGTAGGCTCCTATCCGCCGAATTCAATTGGTATTCATGATATGACTGGCAACGTCGCTGAATGGACTCAGGATTGGTTTAAACCGGATTTTTATACGGAGGCCAGCTTTGATAACCCAAGAGGGCCAATGAACCCTCTCGACCCAGCAAAGCCTCAGAAGACCGTTCGAGACTGGGCTGGAATGGGGGGGAGCTTTGGCGGGGGCGACACTGTTTTTGCGAGAAGCGGAGGATCTGTTGACTCGGGGAGTATAGGCTTCCGATGCGTCGTCAATCATCCTGAGCCGATAAACTAGGGAATGACAGGAATCCGTCAAAAAAATCGAAGTGCCGAGCTTACATTTCGTTTTCGAAACTTCGGTTTTTGCTTCAAGTGAACCCCGCGTAACCCTCTCCCGGGTGCGCTCGCGCCATGGTGAAGGTAGACTGACCGTTTTTAACACTGGCCTGGAGTTTCCGGGCCAGCTTTTTTCACGGTACACAGGCTTCATCATGGAAGACCAATCCACAAATAAGGAACCGACGGGTGAGAACAAGCGCCTGCTGATTTCATCGGATCTTGCCACGCCGATATACGGTTTGTTCGGCCTGGGAATCCTGTACACCCTGTACGTGGCTCATCAGATTGTCCTGCCCATCATTCTTGCGGTAATGACGAGCCTGCTGCTCTCGCCCCTGGTCAAGAAGGCATACGTTAAGTGGCGGGTTCCCCGGATGATCAGCTCCCTGGTGTTTGTGCTCCTGGTGCTCGCCGGCATCGTCGGCATTACACTGGCCGTCGCGACGCCTGCCCTCAAGTGGGTTGAGGAAGTGCCCCAAGGGATATCGAGGCTGCTGGTGGGCGAGAGCGAAATCAGTCGCCAGATCGCCAGAGTCTCCGAGTCTGCGGAACAGGTTGAAAAGTCCGTTGAGGAGCTCTCGGAGTCAGAAAGGCAACAGCCAACGACGGTTGTTCTGCAGACCGATTCCTGGCGCAACCAGTTGATGACCAAAGCCCGGAACGGCATCGCTGGTCTGGCTTTGGCGCTGGCATTGACCTATTTCCTGTTGGTGAGCGGTGATCGTCTGATCAAGAACTTTGTCCGTCAGTTGCCCATTGATCAGCGGAAAACTGTGCTTCGGATTACCCACGATTCTCAGCATCAGATTGCCCAGTACCTGGGCGTTCTCGGCCTGAGTAATCTGGCCGTCGGCACCACAACGGGCCTGATCTGCTGGGCCGTCGGGCTGCCGGATCCGGCTGTGTGGGGGCTGGTCGCCGGGCTTGCCCGGTTCATTCCCTACCTCGGGGTTATTCTCTCTATCTCCATGCTGACGATTGTCTCGGCCATTAGCCTTGATGAGTTCTGGATGATGGCCATTGCGCCACTGGGCTTCCTCGGTTTGACCACGCTGGTCGGGTTCTTTATCGAACCCTGGATTCACGGCTTTCGGATGGCGATCAATCCGGTGATCATCTTCGTCTCGATCTTCTTCTGGGGCTGGCTCTGGGGGCCGGTGGGCGTGCTACTGGCGGTGCCTCTGATGACGGTCATCCAGGTGGTACTCAAGCAGATTCCCAAGCTGCGTCCTGTCTATAAAGTGATTGCCCGGTAGTCTGATAATGGATACCCGCAACACGCACTGACACGCCCGGTAAACTCACCTATCCTCTTTGAATACCCGAAATTCAGCAAACAGGGAGGATCGTCAGCCCATGATCCCGAACACCATGAAAGCCATGGTTCTTACCGGTCACGGTGATGTCGATAAACTGGAGTACCAGGACGTGCCTGTTCCTGCGCCCGGAGCCGGTCAGGTGCTTGTTCAGGTTACGGCAACGGCGAAGAACAACACCGACCGCAAGGCACGGGAAGGGCTGTATCCCACCAAAAAAGGCGAAATGACATCCTTCCAGATGGGCGGCAAGCCCACGCTGGTTTTTCCGCGGATTCAGGGGGCAGACATCGCCGGGCGCGTTGTAGCTGTTGGTGACGGTGTGGATGAGTCCCGCATTGGAGAACGGGGGCTTCTGGATTTCAACATCTACGCCAACAATGACCGCCGAGACATCAATCTCACGCCCGATTACTACGGCCACGGTGCCGACGGCGGTTACGCGGAATACGTAGCGCTGCCGGCTGACCAGTTCCATCACATACCCAATGCCGAACTGGCGGATGCCGAAGTGGCGTCCATGGGCATGTGTTCCTACCAGACCGCCATGCACATGCTTACCTCGGCCAACATCAAGGCCGGAGAGCGGGTCCTGGTGACCGGCGCCAGCGGGGGCGTTGGCACGGCCCTGATCCAGCTTTGCCGAATTATGGGGGCTATTCCCTATGCTCTCAGTAAACAGGACAAAGCGGCAGCGCTGTTGGAACTGGGCGCCGAGGCGGTGCTGGATCGCTCCGATATGGACAGCTTTGTAGATCGGGTGAAAGCGGAAACCGGAGGCAAGCCCATTGATGCGGTGATGGACCTGGTGGGCGGAGAGATGACCGATGTGTTCATCGACACCATGATCTTCGATATGAACGCCCGCAGCACCTACCCGCGCCTGAGTATTGCCGGGGCCAGTGGCGGCAACATCAGCGAAATCCTGTGGACCCGGATCTACCTCTATCAGGTACAGATTTTCGGGGTATCTCATGGCACCCGAGTAGAGGCGGAACAACTTATGGCCTGGATCCGGGGAGGGCAACTGAAACCGGTTCTGCACGGTGCGTTTCGGCTCTCTGATCTGCACCGGGCAGAAGAATATTTTGTGAACCGGGGTAGTAATTATCTCGGCAAGATCGTGATCGTTCCCGACTCACAATGGGAAGAACACGGCCAACCCTGGTCACTGGAGAGCGCTTGATGAAACCGGAACTGACCATTCAGTTGATGGATACCCATGCCGGCGGTGATGTCAGCCGGATCGTGACCGGTGGCATTGATCTGTTGCCCGGCGATACCGTGCGAGCGCAGATGGAGTACCTGCGGGATGACGCCGACGGTCTACGCCGGCTTTTGCTGGAAGAGCCCTACGGGATACCGGAAATGTCTGTGGATCTGTTGGTGCCGCCCAAGGATCCGCGAGCTGCCGCCGGTTACATCATCATGGAAGTCATGGGCTACCCTATCTACTCGGGCTCCAACACTATCTGCACGGCTACTGCGGTGCTGGAAGCGGGCATTGTGCCCAAACAGGAAGGCCAGCAGAGTTTTATACTGGAGTCGCCCGCCGGACTGGTCCAGATTGAGGCGACGGTGCACGACGGAGTGGTAGAAGCCATCACCTGTGAAGGTCTGCCCAGCTATATCCACACCTACAAGGCCACCATCGACGTGCCTTCGCTGGGCGAGATTACCTACAGCGTTGCATACAGCGGCGGCTTTTATGCCCTGGTTGATGCAGCCAGCATGGGCTTCGATCTGACCCTGGACGAAGAACGCAAACTCGCTGAAACCGCCCACGCCATTGTCGAGGCGATTCAGGCAGAGCGGGGCTTTTCCCATTATACGCTTGGCGACGTAGGGCCACTGCCGTTCCTGCACTTCATGGGCCCTGTGGAGCATGTGGCAGAGGGCTATTACCGGTCCCGCTCGGCAACCTATGTGCATCCCGGTGTGATCTGTCGGAGCACAACGGGCACCGGCACTTCCGCCCGTCTGGCGTTGATGAACTACGAAGGCAGTATCAAGCCGGGCGACAAGCTGGAAACCGTTTCCCTCAGAGAGACGGGTTTTATCGGTGAATTCACTTCTGTTGAGGAAGAGGATGAGTACCACGTGATCAAAAACAGCATCACCGGCAAGGGCTATGTCATTGCCCGCTCCGACATCGTGGTTAATTGCGATGATCCCATGGTGGAGTGCGGCTCCCTGCACCACATACTTTCAAGCCGCCATCCCGGGAAGATCACGCCGAAATCCTGATTTTTGTGTTTGATCCCTTCAAGGGTGCGGCAGGCCTGTCGCACCCGCTTTTCCTGCTCATAAAGCCACACAGATTTCTTCCTTTTTGGTCTAAAGTTTACCTTTACGTAAAGTGAAGCCTGTGCTAAACCTTGACCCGTGCTTTCAATGATAAAAACAACAGGAGTTGAGAATGAGCCTTCCGGAATATACCGACGTTTACAACAACTTCGATCCTGCTGCTCTGGAAGCGGACATCCTGGATGGACGTCTGGATAGCGGGCTCAACGTATGTCACGAAATCTGCGACAAATGGGCAGATGACCCGAGTCGGGTTGCGCTTTACTACGAAACCGAAGATGGCGGTGACGGCACTTTGACTTTCGCCGAGCTGAAAGAGGCCTCTGCGCGTTTTGCCAATTATCTGAAATCCCAGGGCATCGGAAAGGGCGACCGTGTGGCTGCACTCCTGCCGCGCACTCCGGAGCTTCTAATCGTTATCGCAGGTACCCTGCGCGCCGGCGCCGTGTATCAACCCTTGTTCACGGCCTTTGGTTCCGGGGCGATTGAATACCGTTTTGAGCGGGCCAGCACCAAGCTGGTGGTGACCAATCCGGAAAACTATCCCAAGTTGAACGACGTGAAAGTGTGTCCGCCGGTTGTTGGTGTCAACGCCAGTGAGATTGGTGCAGACATACCCGACTTCCAGGAAACCCTCGCGGCCCAGTCCAGCGAGTTTGAGCCTGTCATGATCACCGGCGCCGATCCGTTCCTTCAGATGTTCACCTCCGGAACCGTGGGTAAATCCAAGGGCGTTGCCGTTCCCGCCAAGGCGCTGTTGGCGTTCTATGTCTACATGAAGTACGCCATCGATCTGCAGGACGGCGACAAGTTCTGGAACGTAGCCGATCCCGGTTGGGCTTACGGGCTCTACTATGCCGTGGTTGGGCCCCTGCTGATGGGCCACGCCACGCACTTCAACCCGGGTGGTTTTACCCCGGAATCCACCTACGACATGATCCGCAAGTACAAGATCACCAACCTGGCTGCGGCGCCCACGGCGTACCGCCTGCTGAAGGCCAACGATCACGTGCTGCCGGAAGGCGAGAACCTGGGCCTTCGGGTTGCCAGCAGTGCCGGCGAGCCTCTGAACCCGGAAGTGGTGAACTGGATTCGCAACCGTCACTACTGCCCGGTTAAAGATCATTACGGCCAGACCGAGACTGGCATGACCTGCTGCAACTTCCACGGTCTGGCGCATCCGGTCCGTGAAGGCTCCATGGGCTATGCCTCTCCTGGCCACAAGGTGGTCGCGCTGAACGAGAAAAACGAGGTTGTAGGCGAGGGTGAAGTTGGTCAGCTGGCGGTTGACGTAAAAGCGTCCCCGCTTTTTCACTTCGACGGTTACACCTGGGGTGAAAAGGACCCGTTCGTTAACGGCTACTACCTCACCGGTGACATGGTCATCAATCACGGCAATGGCAACTTCTCCTTCAGTGGCAGGGATGATGACATCATCACCACGGCCGGCTACCGGGTGGGACCGGCAGACGTCGAGAGCACGCTGCTTGAGCACGCCGCTGTGGCGGAGTCCGGCGTTGTCGGCAAGCCGGACGAAAAGCGCGGTTCCATCATCAAGGCTTATGTGGTGATCAAGGGCAATTACGCTCTTGGAGACGAACAGGCCCTGAAAGACGAACTGCAGGAGTTGGTGCGTCGCAGGCTCTCGACCCACGCCTTCCCCCGGGAGATTGAGTTTGTCGATGAGCTGCCGAAGACTCCCAGCGGCAAGATCCAGCGGTTTGTCCTGCGTAATCAGGCCAAGGAAGAAATCGGCGCATGATCATTACGTTCGAAGAGCTGCAGGCCTTCCTTGACGAGCAGTTTCCGCAGGGTGAGGCCTACGGCACCCTGCAGAAGCTCGG
>Ga0209272_10002507_pt1 | contig 10267 bp, 8 predicted proteins | sample tdDd002_FD_187125 | JGI IMG/M metagenome (GOLD analysis project Ga0209272, IMG submission 187125) | Marine sediment microbial communities from the Atlantic coast under amendment with organic carbon and nitrate - tdDd00.2 (SPAdes)... | ecosystem: Environmental > Aquatic > Marine > Coastal >... | reverse complement strand
AGGATTCGACTCATCCGACTCGGTACTTTATACATTAAAATTTTATAGTTTTTTAAAGTATAAAAAATCTCCACCTCTAAATAGAGGTGGAGAAAGATATTAAACCTGGCTATGAATCTGCTGGTTATCCATGTGGAAATCCTCTTCTTCAAGGACCTCACTTTCGATAAGAGCATCTTTTATATCTTCATAACACTTTGATCCAAGACCATGTATAATGGTATCCTTATAAGCTGTAATAAATGGTTCAAAATCTTCGTTGTGAAAACCTTCTGGGTTTTCCCTCTTAAAGACAGGACTTGCAGCATAATCTTCATTGATACATGATTTAGTATAGTAGTTTTCAATGGTGAAACCGTTTGTAAAGTCATCTGGCAGAGTAATATAAAGTACCGAGAGATCATCCTCAGCTAGGATCTCCATAGGCCACAGGCTACAGATAACAGGCTTGTAGTTAAGTATATCTTCAGACGAGAGTCCCTTATTTAGACAGATAGAGTGTACTGAACAAAGAGTAGTACTGTTACTTATCTTAAAGGAGCATGTACAGTTGATTATCTCCTCTTCCACATGCTGATCAGGAATCATCAGAGGGGAATTCTTAATATGGTCTTTAATATCATCCTCAGAATGACCCTCCCATTCTAAAATATCGTTATTTTTAGTCAGCTGGTTATATTCTTCAAGGTTAGCGAGTATAAATTCTCTGGTATGATCCTCATAGACAGAAGGATTATCCCCGCAGCAATGCTCTACACAATTAAAGCAGTCAAAGTTTGCCATATTAGCAAAAAGCTCAAAGTCAATAATGGCTTTATACTCTCTGCCTCTTATATCTACAGTTGTTTCCACAGTATCGGCTGCAGAAAAATATTTTCTTGCCATCTCTTCATTTTCAGGAGAAACAACGGAAAGTTTATCTTTTTTTGGATGGTTTAAAAATAAAAAATACTTCATAATACTCCTTTAAAAACATAGTTTAACCTAGTAATTATACTATTAATCATATATCTTTTCAACGAAATAATTATACAAACTCTCTTAACTTATCAAGATAGAAACCATTATTGTACTTGAGTATTACTTCATCGGAAGGTTCAGGCCTTCCAAAGTAGTAGCCCTGGAAGCTGAAGTTTCCAAGAAACATGAGTTTTTTAATCTGGAGGCTATCCTCTGTTCCTTCACAGATAACACTAAAACCTTTAAAGTTTGCAATCTTATTTACAAATTCAATTACCAGCTGATTAACCTTGGAATTATTTACATTTCTAATAAAGGACCTGTCTATCTTAATCTCATTGATAGGTAATTTTTCTATAAACGGAAGAGATGAATATCCTGAACCAAAATCATCGATGGAAAAAGATATACCAGCAGTTTTTAACTTATTCATTTTAATTAGGGTAGCGTCTATATCCTTTATAGCTAGTCCCTCTGTGAGTTCAAAGGTGATATATTTTGAGTATTCAGAGGTGATTAAACGTTCCTTGATCTCATGTAAAAATCTTGAATTTTCAAATGAAACCAGGGAAAGGTTGACAGAGATATTAGTTTCCAGCTTTTCAGCTAAAACTAAGGAATCTTCAAGGACAATCTTGGTAATTTCATTTATAAGGAATGACTTCTCTGCAATTGGGATAAACATATTTGGCGGAATGAGACCCTTTTCAGGGTGTAGCCATCTTACTAAGGCTTCAAAGGCAACTCTTTTTTCCTTCATATATACCTTGGGCTGAAAATATGTCTGGAATTCATTGTTTCTTATTCCCCTTAAGATGTCATCCTGAAGGTTTTTATTCTTCCATTCCTTATCACTGCTTTCAATCTTCAGGTTTTCTCTTGTTTTTTCAATAAAGTCCATCATAGAACCACTGGTATATTCGCTCATAGTGTAGTTTAATCTGATAAAAAGACTTTTCTTATTCAGTAGGTTAAAAAATTCTATCTTTTCCTCCAGGGCTTTAAAGACCTCTTTAGTATACTTTCTGTTAAATTGCGGAAGGATTACCATAAGTTTGTTACCCTCTAGTCTTATAAGACAGTCGGTTTTTCTGAAAACCCTGGAAACTATTCTTTCAACAACGATTAAAAGAGTATCTCCAGCCTCCATTCCCATGGTTTCATTTATGAATTTTAGATTATCGATATCTATAAGGCATATTGAAAAGTTTTTACCAGAGGTATGGTATTCATTAAAAGATTTTGAAAGAAGGTGCAAACCATAGTTTCTGGAATATGCGTTGGTTAACTTATCTCTTTTATCCATTATTTCAATATAATCTTCCATTTTTCTTTTTTCAAGGAAGCTTTTTTTGATAATGACAATAGCAGGAATAATAATAATTAAAAAGAAAAATAATGGAAGTACTGACTTGAGACTCTTTACTAATATAAGCTTTTTTAAAGAGGTGGTGGTAATATCTGCTCCTGCTATATATTTACGACCATCGTGAGACATCTGAGGGATATAAATAGACCTGTACTCTCCCCACATATCCTTTGACTCAATATATATAGGTTTATCTGAATCAAAGGCTTCCCAGGTTTCATCAAAGGAATCATCTCCGGCATCCTGTAAAGAAAACCAGTACCCTGCCATATGCAGCTTATCAAGTTCCTCTTTTTCATCACTCATAATAGCATAGACTATATCATCTCCATCCTTAACCAAAAGATAGAAGTAGTCGATATTATTTTCCATAGCTCTTTCATGTAGAAAGGAAGAATCTTTATAGATCTCCTCTATAGTAAGGGACGAACTATTTAGGTCCTTTGATATAAAATTATGTTTTAAATAGTACTTGATGTTATTGGCACCTTTAAATAAAGTTTCATCAATTTCACGGTATGCATCTTTTGATTCTATATAAAGAGCAATAAGAAGCTGTAGTACAAGCCCACTCAGGAGAAGACATATTAAAAACGGAAAATTTTTTCTGAATATGTGTTTCATGGTAATCACCTCCTGGTAATTAACTAATTATACAGAAAAATATTTAAATAACCTTTTAATGAAAATTAAGTTTCAATTAAAAAAAGAATGAAATGACATCAAAAAAGACGACAAATTCAACTTAAAGATTGATAAAATTAACTTTTAATCAAAAAGAGTCAAAAAAAATGTTAATGAAGATAAGTTGTCAATATTTATTTTTAATAAAAAAACCTCCACACGGTGGTGGAGGTTGGTCATAATTTTTTTATATAAAACTTTTTATTTTAATATGATAGAAACCAGAGTGATATTTACTTACTACTTCCTCATAGGGTTCAGGATGTCCGAAGTAATATCCCTGAAAACTATGGTTATCCAGTAACAGCAGCTTTTCAATCTGTTCTCTTCTTTCAGTCCCCTCACATATTACTTTAAAATTCTGAACTTTAGCTATTTCATTTATAAATTCGATAATAATCTGATTAACAGGAGAGGTATTTATATTATCGATAAATGATTTATCTATCTTCAGCTCATTTATAGGAAGTTTCTCAAGATATGAAAGAGCTGAATAACCACTCCCAAAATCATCTATGGCAAAGGAAACACCACATTTTTTTAATATCTCTATCTTACTCAGGGTTTCTTCAAAGTGAGTAACGGCTGCTCTTTCAGTAAGTTCAAATGTAATAAACTCTGAACAGGCTGTTTTTTCTAAAAATGACTTTAATTCCTGGATAAATTCCATATTCTCAAAGGATATGAGGGAAAGATTAACTGAAATATTGGTCTTGAGAGTTTCAGCAAGTTTTAGAGAATCCTTTAGGACGATGGTAGTTATCTCATTGATAAGAAATGAGTTTTCAGCTATTGGTATAAACTCATTAGGACTAATAATCCCTCTTTTAGGATGCTGCCACCTTACTAAGGCTTCAAAGGTAACCTTTTTCTCTTTAAAGTGTATCTTAGGCTGAAAATATGTTATAAATTCAGAGTTTTTAATTCCTCTCAGGATATCATCCTGGAGGTTTCTGTTTTTCCATTTTTCTTTGCTGCTTTCAATTCTAAGGTTTTGTCTTGTACTTTCAAGAAAGTTCATAAGACTATCTCCTCTGTATTCATTCATTGTATAGTTTAGTCTTAAAAAATATTCTTTTTTATTCTGCCTGTTAAAGAAGTCTAATTTTTTTTCGATCTCCCTGTAGATGTGGTGAGATGATGTATGATCAAATTCAGGAAGTACAACCAATAATTTATTACCTTCAAGCCTTATGAAGGTATCTGATTTTCTGAAAACACTTTTGAGTATATGACTCAGTATCTTAATCAGGGAGTTTCCTGCGGAGATTCCCTGAATTTTATTGATGGTTTTTAGGTTGTCTATATCAATAAGACAGACAGAAAATGGTTTCTTTAAAGAGTGGTATTCACTGATATGTCTGGCTAGCAGCTGAAGTCCATAATCCCTTGAATAATCTGAAGTAAGGGGGTCTCTTTTATTTATAAACTCAATATAGTTTTCCATATTCTTTTTTTCCATAATGTTTTTTCTTATGGCTATTATAGAGGGGATAATTATAAATAACGACAATAAAAATGGAGCAAACATCTGAAAACTCCTGTAAAGAACCATTTTTTTTAGTACCGGCATGGAGATATCAGCTCCTGCCAGATATTTCTGACCGTCTGCTGATACCTCAGGGATATAGATAGATCTATAGCTTCCCCACTTATCCTCAGATTCTAAGTAGACAGGTTTATTACTGTCAAAGGCTTTCATGGTCTTCTCATAGGAGTTGTCTCTGGCTTCTCTTAGGGGATACCAGTATCCGGCATTCTCTAACCTCTTAAGTTCGTCTAAGGTATCGCTCTGAGCCACATAAAAGATCTCATTTTCTGATTTTATAAGAACATATAGATATGCCAGGTCAGTTTTCACAGCTCTTTTATGTAAAACAGTGAATTTTTTATAGGCATCCTCCAGGGAAAGAGTGTCCTCTCCCATACCCTTACTGATAAAATCCTCTCCCAAAATATATTTTATATCTGATGCAGCCTCTAAGAGATCGCGGTCTATACTCTTATAAGTATTCCTGGTCTCTATAATAAAAATAAGTGAAAACTGTAGACAGATTCCAAAAATAAGAAATAAAATCTGTATAGGAATATTTTTTTTGAAAGAAAATTTCATTAAATTCACCTCCTCAACTGTATTAACTATATTTTCTAATCTATAAAAATCCTCTTATATCGTGAAAAAGAATGTTTTGATATTATGCTTATCTAAAATTTCACCTGGAAAGAGATTGAATAAACTCTGAGGTTTTTATCTGCTTATAGTAAAGTGATAGTGAGAAAAAGGGTTATCTTTATACATCCTTTACTTACTGTGAAGAACCAAGAGGGTAAAAGAGGATAAAAAAAGCAGCTCTATAAAGAGCTGCTTTACTTTAAGGGATAATGTAGTTGTGTAGTTTATGATAGACCTTTTCCCAGCCGCTGAAACCACTATCAACATATTCTATAGTCTCCTGATGAAGACCTCTGTATCTCTGAAGGAACTCCTTGTCACTCTCTACATCATTTAAACTAACGATGTGAGGCTCTATAGACATAACAGTCCACTTACCATCTATCTGCTCCATCTGGATCTTGGCGTATGAAGCTGTAATGCCGTAAGCATTATTAGCTATGATATGTTTGCCGTTTGCCGTCCAGTCTCCTTCATCCACATGCTCATGACCATTGAATGCAAAGTGAAACTCATCTACAGCTTCCATAACTTCTACGACTCCGCTGTCTCCTCCCTGACCAAACTTATTAAGATGAAAGGTTCCCACAAGTAGATCATAGTTACCTCCAAGTTCTTTAACTGATTTTTCAGTTTCAGGAAGGGCATCTGAGATGTTGTACTCATAACTAAGAAGTATCTTACGGATACCTTTTTGAGGGATAGAGCTTCCTGTAAAAGCTACCTTTATACCATCCACCTCAAATACAGCTGACCCAGGAAGGATTACTCCAGCCTCTTCGTCTTTCGCTAAGTAAACATTATTTACAATTGCTTTTCCGTTAAATTTGGCTACTTCCTCCTTAAGGTAGGCACTGCTCATGTAGAGCTCATGATTTCCCATAAGAAAAAGATCGTAGTCAAGTTCATTTAATATAGGAATTATAGATGGTGAGTTGGTTTTAACAAAGGGTTCATAGAAATATGCATCTCCCATATCTATCAGAAGAAGGTCAGGATACTTTTTTCTCATCTCCTTCACAAAGGTAGACACCTTTGCAAATCCACCTATATCATCTCTGTCAAACTCCTTGTATTTATGAGGATATATTCTGCCATGGACATCTGCTGTGGCTAAAATAACAATCTCTTTTTTAGGGTTTTCCTTGATGACAGGTTTTGCAGGTTCAGGGACTATAATTGGAATCTCCTCCTCTACCTCTACTTCCTCTTCTGGCAGGACAACTTCCGGAACTTCTATTTCTGGTTTTTCCTCTATAACTTCCTTAATAGGAGGAGTGATAATCTCTTCTTTCTCCTGTATATTACTACAACCTATGACTGAAAGTACTAACATCAGGATAAAAATTCGTTTCAAGTTTTTCATGGTAACTCCTTCATTTAAATTATTATAGGTAAAATTATATCTTATTTTACCTCTTAAAACCATAAAAATTCAAATTTTTATTATAATTTAATGTAAGTCGTGAGATGTTTTTTTTTGCAACTTTTAATTATAGTAGATATAATCTATTATAGAGGTGAGTATATTGAAGAAAACAAATGCAATGAGGATATTAGATTCTAAGAAAATTAAGTATGCTATAAAGGAATATGAAGTAAATGAAGATGACCTAGGAGCTGTGGCTGTGGCTGCAAAGACAGGGATAGATATAGACAGGATATATAAGACCCTTGTACTAAAGGGAGATAAGAAGGGATATATAGTGGCATGTATTCCAGGAGGTAGTGAGTTAGATCTGAAGGCTCTTGCTAAGGTAAGCGGAAATAAGAGGGTAGAGATGATAGCTGTGAAGGATCTTGAAAAGCTTACTGGCTATATAAGAGGTGGTTGTTCTCCTCTGGGGATGAAGAAGCTACTGCCTACATATATAGATGAACCGGCAAAGGAATATGATACTATCGTCGTAAGCGGAGGAAAGAGGGGTCTGCAGATAGAGGTATCACCCTATGATCTTGCAAATACAGTAAGGGGAGAGTTCCCAAAGATTTCTTTTTAAAGCTTGATAAAGTTTCAAAGAAAAGATATAATATTCTACAATTAGTTTATTGGAGGCAGTTTTTTTGGAGATAATAAAAAGCAAGGATAATAAGTTTTTTAAAAAAATAAAGAAGTTAAAAACAAAGAAGTTCAGAGATAAAGAGAGACTTTTTATAGCAGAGGGTCATAAGTTTCTGGATTTTGATACTGAACCTAAATATATAGTAGTCCACGAAGAGTGTGACAGATATGATGAGAAGATAAAAAGATTTAACTGTGATAAATATATGCTGACGGAACCACTGTTTAATGAGGTAACAACTCAGGAAAATTCCCAGGGGATAATACTCATCTATGAAACGATAGAAGGGTCGGTAGATAAGCTAGATGATAATATAGTAGTACTAGACAGGGTACAGGATCCGGGGAACTTAGGAACTATAATAAGAGTGGCAGATGCTGCAGGATATAAGGACATCATCCTCACCAAGGGGAGTGTAGATGTATACAACGACAAGTGTGTTCGTAGTAGTATGGGATCACTCTTTAATATGAATATCCTCTATATGGAGGAGGACAGCCTTATAGAAAAGCTGAGATCAGAGGGATATAAACTAACTGTAACAGCTCTTACCGATGAAGCTGTAAGCTACAACCATATGGAACTGTCTGGAAAAAATGCAGTGGTATTTGGTAATGAGGGTCAGGGTGCATCGGAAAATATAATTAAAAAATCAGATCAGAAGGTAATAATTCCAATCTATGGAAGTGCAGAGTCATTAAATGTGGCTATGGCCAGCGGGATTATTCTCTATAAATGCAGAGAGCTTCTTAACTAGGGGGTAGCAGGTGAAATTTACGCATCTAAAGAAAAAAACAGTCTTTCAAAATGAACACCTTGAAATATTTCAGGAGGAACTTCTTCTGCCCAAGGGGCAAAAGGTCTGCTGGAGCTTCTTTCAGGGAATGAGTGCAGCAGCAGTGATAGCTGTTACAGACAAAGATGAACTGGTCCTTGTGAAGCAGTACAGACCTGCTATAAAAGATCATATCCTTGAGATCCCCGCAGGGCTCATCGAAAGAGATGAAGATCCCATGGAAGGAGCCAGAAGGGAATTGGAGGAGGAGACAGGGTATAGAGCCGGAAAACTCACAAAACTCTATGAGTACTATACAAGTCCCGGAATATCTAACTCCAAGATGTTTATCTATGAGGCAACAGATCTAGTTCAGAAGGAACAAAAACTGGATGATGACGAATTTATCGAGATAGTAAAGATACCTAAGGATGAGATAAAGCCAGAGGACCTGGTAGACGGGAAGACTCTTTTAGCTTATACCTACCTTATGAATAAAAAGTAGAAACAGGGAGATATCTCCCTGTTTTTTTTATTGTTCATAAAATAAGGTATTGCAAAACTTTTTAGCAAAACTCTATTTTTAATTCGTTACTTCTGTTTTAATACTTTTTACCGTACCTTTCTCTTGTACCCCAAGGGTACTTTTGCTTAAATCAAGAAGCTTTAGTGACTATGATTTATGACAATGCCCCTTTTAGTCAGTGCAAAAGAAAGGTACCTAAGCAACGTAAAAAATCGTTACGTTGCGGGGAAATATAGTCGTTATTATATAACTCTTTATTTCTCACAAGTTCAAGACTTTCGTAACTTCTCCTAAGTTAGCTATAACTACTCCGCCCTTTAGTAGCTACAGTCCTCGCAATAGTAATGAAGTTCAGAATTTCCTATTGAAATCTGGATACTGATAATTATATTCAGCTTCTTCATTAATTCTCAGCAAACTTATTCTGTATTACGGGCTTAGTAGTACGATTTGAGTCCTCTGCTCCATCGAATACTACAGCCAATTTAATCATTCGTGATATTCGTGACCATTAGTGGCAGATCATTTAAGTCTTGTTTTCAGCTATATAGTCTACTTAATCTGTATCATCTGCGACTAGTTTTTCCCTATTCTCTTTGGGATCTCTGCGCCTTTGCGTTGATATTTTATAAACCTAATGAGAAGAAAAAAAGTTATATTATAAAGTGGTGTTAGACGATTACTTTCAGTCGACTAATAGAGTAAAGAGTTGCTTTTGTAAGATAACAATTAAGGAAAGCATAGAAGTGAATGATAAAATCCTTTTAAATAGTAAAGTCTCTAAAAAACTGAAGTTTATACTACCTGGGAAAAGGAATCTTAAGGAGGTAAAGGTATAAAATCAAAAAGGGACTAAGGAGGAGGTTTTTTGTGAGGCTGGCAAGAGAGTTCTATATAAAAGGTGGTATAGGTCTGGCTAAAGACCTTCTTGGAAAGGTCTTAGTAAAAAGGCAGGGAGATCACATATTAAAGGGAAGGATAGTGGAAACAGAAGCATATCTGGGACCAGAGGACAGAGCCTCCCACGCATGGAATGGCAAGAAGACCAAGAGAACCAGGATAATGTATAAAAGCGGTGGAACGACCTATGTCTACCTCATATACGGGATGTATCACTGCTTTAATGTGGTGGCATATGTAAAAGGGATACCCCATGCTGTACTCATACGGGCAGTGGAACCTATAGAGGGGATAGAGATAATGAGGGAAAACAGAAAAAGGTGCGAGGGATACTCTCTATCAAATGGTCCGGGGAAACTATGCAGGGCTCTGGGGATAACTAAAAAAGAAGATGACAGGGATCTCACCACAGACTGCGATATATGGATAGAGGATGACGGATACCTCCCTGAAAGGATATCCCAGTCAAGAAGGATAGGGGTAGATTATGCAATGGAGTATAAAGAAAAACTGTGGAGATACTATATAGAGGGAAATCCATGGGTATCTAAGCTCAAGAGGGAAGAAAAAAACGATAAATCTTTTTAGAAAAATTATGAAGGAATTTTATATAAAAGATATTAAATAGATAGATGAGTAAACTTAAACTTGAAAAGGAAGCTATAGCTAGCAGAGTTAATAGGAACTTTTTAGCTGGTTCTGGGCGACTGTGGTAGTGCAGTTTTAACTACTGCTTTTCTAAACTGAGGCAGTAATGACTATGATGTTTCTTGGGGTGATGTTGGGAGCTATATTTTATGAAATTAAAAAATCTGTT
>Ga0209272_10002505_pt1 | contig 10269 bp, 7 predicted proteins | sample tdDd002_FD_187125 | JGI IMG/M metagenome (GOLD analysis project Ga0209272, IMG submission 187125) | Marine sediment microbial communities from the Atlantic coast under amendment with organic carbon and nitrate - tdDd00.2 (SPAdes)... | ecosystem: Environmental > Aquatic > Marine > Coastal >... | reverse complement strand
CTCACGGTGGGCTTATATTATCGCTTCTAATATTCAATTAGCAATGAACGATTAGTAATTATCAATTGAAAATTATTAATCACTAATTGATAATCAAAGTAGTCCTTCATCCGCAAAACTGTAATAACCTTGATCAGCAATTATGAGATGATCAAGAACTTCAATACTCATTAACTTTCCTGCTTCTTTGGTTTTATAGGTTAAATCTTTATCTGCTTCAGATGGCGTTAAGTTACCGGATGGATGGTTATGACATAAAATGATATTCGTGGATTCAAGTAGGATAGCATCCTTAAAGACGAGCCTCATATCGAAAACTGTTCCTGTGATGCCACCCGATGAGATGTTTTTCACCTCGAGGATTGTATTGCCTCTATTGAGATAAATAACCCAAAACTCTTCATGATTTAAATTTTCAACATAGGGCTGTAGCCTTTCATAGGCATCCATACTGCTTGAAATTTTTAGCTTTTGTTTTGACGGGAATGATTTCTGACGACTTCCTAATTCTAATGATGCAATAATACTAATCGCTTTTGCCGAACCAATTCCGGGTGTCTTCATTAAATCCCGAATTGTCTTTTTTGCGAGTTCATTTAAATCATTCTTATTATCGGCTAGCAGCATTTTAGCCACTTCTACAGCAGATTGATTACGATTGCCACTACCAATGATAATGGCGAGTAATTCGGCACTGGAGAGGCTCTTGGAGCCTTTATACATCATCTTCTCACGTGGACGATCTTCTAAAGCCCAATTTTTTATACTGAGACTTTTATATTCATTCATAGTGTGATAAAATTATTTTTTTTGTCGAAAAAACAATCTACTAAATTTAAGCTTTTTATATTTAATAAATCTATTTACCAATAAGTTATAAACTAAAGTTGAATATTAAAAGGTGTGAAATTGCTGAAATAATAGAAATGCTCAGCTTTTAATTATTATCTTGCAAAAGATAACTATACACTAGTAATTTTGTTGAACGGTTTGAATTACCTTCAAAAAAGTAACATATGCTGAGACTTTTACTCGTAAAAAAATATCTCTTCTTATTACTTGTTCTGCTTATAACATCGAATTTCTTTGTTAATGCAGACGTGGCAGTCTGTGCGCCTTTTTGTGATTCCTATATCGTAAATTGGGATAGTTCAATAAATAGTTCTTCAGATCAGTTGGATGAAATTAAGAAGAAAGAGCCTGGTTTTTATCCAAACCCTGTAAGAGATGTTGTAAATCTCACAAATCAGGAAAATGTAACTCGAATACGCGTAATTAGCTTAACAGGAAGAACGCTTATCGATTTTAAAACACCTCAGAAAAACATTAATTTAAGCCATTTAGCTAAGGGTATGTATCTAATTAATTTTGATATGAAAGATGGCAAGCGGCTTGCTCGTAAATTAGTTAAGAAGTAGATTGATTATTATTTCAAGATGGTCACACCATATAAATAGAAAAGAGCCTTTGATTTCTCAAAGGCTCTTTTTATATCTCAGATAAGATCTTATTTAAGCTTTACCAGCTCTTTTACGATCTGTTTCCTTAAGCATGATTTTTCTCAAACGAATATTGTTTGGTGTTACCTCTACATATTCATCACCTTGAATGTATTCCAAAGCTTCCTCAAGTGAGTGAATAATTGGAGGAGCTAATCTAACTTTATCATCAGTACCAGAAGTACGCATGTTAGTCAGTTTCTTAGTCTTTGTTACATTTAGTACCAAGTCACCTGCACGGTTGTTTTCTCCAATTACTTGTCCTGCGTAAATTTCAGTTGTTGGTGCTACAAAGAAGCTACCACGATCTTGTAATTTATTTAAGGCATAAGCAAATGTAAGTCCTGTTTCCATTGCGATTAATGAACCATTAATACGTCCAGGAATAACACCTTTGTGTGGTTGATATTCTAGGAAACGGTGTGAAATTACAGCTTCACCAGCAGTTGCTGTAAGCATTTGGTTTCTTAAGCCAATAATACCACGTGATGGAATTTGGAACTCAAGGTGAATACGATCAGCTTTACGCTCCATAGTCAACATTTCACCTTTACGCTGAGTTACAATTTCAATTGCTTTTCCTGAAACATCTTCTGGAAGGTCGATATATAAAATTTCAATTGGCTCACATTTTTCACCATCAATGTTTTTGATGATTACTTGTGGCTGTCCAACCTGAATCTCGTAACCCTCGCGACGCATGGTTTCAATTAATACAGACAAGTGAAGTACACCACGTCCAAATACGATAAATGAATCAGCAGATTCAGTTGGTTCAACTCTAAGAGCAAGATTTTTTTCTAGCTCCTTATTCAATCTATCAATTAAGTGACGAGAAGTTACATATTTACCATCCTGTCCGTAAAAAGGAGAGTTATTAATGGTAAATAACATACTCATTGTTGGCTCATCAATAGCAATTGGCTTAAGAGGCTCAGGATTCTCAACATCACAAATTGAATCTCCAATATCAAAACCATCGATACCAACTAAAGCACAAAGCTCACCTGAAGCGACTGATTGTACTCTTTGTTTACCAAGACCAGTAAAGACGTGAAGTTCTTTAATTCTTTGTTTTTTGATGCTACCATCAGGTTTAACCAAAGTCACATCCATTCCTTCACGCAATTCACCGCGGTGAAGACGACCTACAGCGATACGACCTACATAAGCTGAAAAGTCAAGAGATGTAATCAACATCTGAGGAGTACCTTCGATAGTCTTAGGTTCAGGAATAAATTCGATAACCGCATCAAGAATTGGAGTAATGTCAGTTGTTGGCTTTTGCCAGTCAGTAGACATCCAACCTTGTTTCGCCGAACCGTAAATAGTTGGGAAATCAAGTTGTTCTTCTGTTGCTTCAAGGTTGAACATTAAGTCGAACACTTGCTCCTGAACTTCTTCAGGACGACAATTTGGTTTATCAACTTTATTTACAACCACAACAGGTTTAAGACCTAATTTCAATGCTTTTTGCAATACAAAACGTGTTTGAGGCATAGTTCCTTCAAATGCATCTACTAAAAGTAGTACACCATCAGCCATGTTCAATACACGCTCTACCTCACCACCAAAATCGGAGTGACCAGGAGTGTCAATAATGTTAATTTTAACACCTTTATATTCTAAAGAAACGTTTTTCGATAGAATAGTGATACCTCTTTCACGCTCCAAATCGTTGTTGTCTAGAATCAACTCACCAGGAGTTTCATTCTTTCTGAAAATGTCGCTGTGCATTATCATTTTATCAACCAATGTTGTCTTCCCATGGTCTACGTGGGCGATAATGGCAATGTTTCTTAGTTTTCTCATGTTGTTATTGGCTTAACTAAGGAGATAATCACAAATTTCAGATCTTAATCACAACTTATCTCCATGATGATGTTTAATACTAATTGCAAAATCATAGTCTCCTGAATACTTCTAGGATAAATTTGCAATCAATATTGAGCATTTTCAGCAATCAATAACCCAATTAAAATCATTGTTTTATAATTGATTGCGTTGCTTTTAATGCGGCTGCAAAAGTACAGTTTATTTTTTTGAATACACCAATTCTGTCAAATAAAATTTTCAGGAAACGTTTTCTGTTTAATATCTTAAGATTGAATTAACATGATTACCGAATCAATTCTATTGTTTTGCAATGTAGAAGTTCTAAAAATATGAGAGGAAATTAAAATATTTGATTTAGGAATTGATGAATCGTTTTTTTTTAATGATGAAGCTGATTTTTAGATTGGAGGCATATTTAGACCCATTAAAAAAAAAGCTTTAATTGCCAATTTTAAAAGCCTTACAGCATATTATTAGTTTCTGAAATATATAAGTCTATGTTCTTTAAATCAAAATGATACATTTATGTTCGTTAAAAAATACTATATTCAGTCACCCATTTTAGAAATCCTTTTATTGGAGATCTCAATTCCCCAATCTCAATCTGTAATTCGGAGGTAAAAGTCTGTAATAGATGACCGTATTCTGTTTTTTTCGATGAACCTTTGAAAAAAAGCGATGAATGAGCGAAAATAGAATTCTTAATTTTTGTTAATTTCTTTTTAACTAACGACTTTTGTCAACGAATTTAATTGCGAGAGCAATTGAGTTCACAACCATTTTTGTGATCCAAATCTCTTAATGAGAGTGAAACGTTTTTCTGTGGACTAACCGCCACAAAATTACTAATCTAACAATTCATTTTATGAAAAAAGCGATGAGAAGTATTTTGTCAATGGCAGCACTTATGATGTTGTCTGTTGCAGCTATTGCTCAAACCACTGTGAAAGGGGTGGTTGTAGATGGTAGTACCAATGAAACTTTACCTGGTGCTTCTATTATTATTCCTGGTACAGCAACAGGAACAGTGACTGGTTTTGATGGAGCCTTTACTTTTGAGGTGCCAGATGGAACTGAAAAAGTATTAGTGAGTTTTGTAGGTTTCCTTGATAAGGAACTTACATTAAACGGAACGCAAGATTTTGGTACTATTAAGTTAGAATCCGATGCAGTTGGTCTTAACGAAGTAAGCGTAATGGCTTCAGTTGCTATTCAACGTAAAACTCCAGTTGCAGTTTCAACAATTTCGCCTGAGATTATTCAAGAGAAATTGGGAACTCAAGAATTTCCTGAAGTATTAAAATCAACACCTGGTGTTTATGCTACTAAGCAAGGTGGAGGATTTGGAGATTCACGTATCAATATGCGTGGTTTTGCTTCAGAAAATATTGCCGTAATGATTAATGGTATTCCTGTTAATGACATGGAATGGGGAGGTATTTACTGGTCAAATTGGGCAGGACTATCTGATGTAACTCGTTCTATGCAAACTCAACGTGGACTAGGTGCTTCAAAAATTGCAGCTCCTTCTGTTGGAGGTTCTATCAATATCTTAACAAAGACGACCGATATGAAAAAAGGTGGTTCTGTCTTTTCAGGTGTAGGAAATGATGGTTATAAGAAAACTGCTATAACTCTTTCAACGGGTCTAATGGATAATGGTTATGCGATCACATTCTCAGGTTCAAAAACTGAAGGTGATGGCTATATTCTAGGAACTCCATTTGAGGGATACTCTTATTTCTTAAATGTTTCTAAACAAATTAACGATAAGCATCAGTTATCTTTTACTGCTTTTGGTGCGCCTCAGTGGCACGATCAGCGTAGTAGATACGATGCTCGTAAAATTTCTGAATGGAGAGATTATAAGGATGGATATAAATTCAATGCGACCTATGGTTTCGATGCAAATGGTGAGTACATGAATGTTTCTCATAACTTCTATCACAAACCTCAAATTTCATTGAATCACTTCTGGACTATTGATGAGAAAACATCTGTGTCTACAGCGTTATACGCTTCTATAGCCTCTGGTGGAGGTTGGGGAGCTCGTGGTGACGAGAGAAGCCGTATGTATGGTTCAAACGATGAGGACAGAACATTAGACGGTTACCGTGATTACGGCGCTATTCAACGTGATAATGCTGCAAATGTTAATGGAGCACAGTCTATTATCGCTAACTCAAATAATAATCACCAGTGGTATGGTATCTTATCTTCATTGAATAAGGACTTAAATGATAATTTGAATTTATCTGCTGGTATTGACTTACGTTATTATATTGGTGAGCACAACCGTACAATTGAAAACCTAATGGGTGGTAAGTTCTTTATCGATCCAGATAGAGCAAACTCTGATGTTCTTACAAATGATGAGAAGCTTAAAGAAGGTGATGTAATTGGACGTGACTATGATGGTGTTGTTTTTTCAAGTGGTGCTTTTGGTCAGTTGGAATACACAACGGGTAATCTAAGTTCATTTGTTTCTGGTACTATTTCCAATACAAACTACAAACGTAGAGATCGTTTCTACTATGATGACAAAACATCAGATGCAGTTAACTTCCTAGGAGGAACAGTAAAAGGTGGAGCGAATTACAATATCAATGAATTTCATAATGTTTTTGCAAACATAGGTGTTATTTCACGTGCTCCTTACTTTAGTAATGTATTTACTGCGAAGGATGTAAGTAATGTTTATAATGATGATGCTGTAAACGAGAAGATTTATTCTTTCGAGTTAGGGTACGGTTATAAAACAACGACTCTTTTTGCTCAGGTAAATGCATACTATACTAAGTGGGAAGATAAAGGGATTACAGGTCTTGTAGACAGACAAAACCCTGATGCTGGTAGTTATAACATGACTGGTGTTAATGCTCTTCACAAAGGAATTGAAGTTGAGTTGAAATATAACCCAACTAAAGATCTTTCTATTAGAGGTATGTTGTCATTAGGAGACTGGAAATGGTCTGATGATGCTGAAGCTTTAATCTTCAACCGTGATGGACAACCAGTTAACAGTAAAGGTGAAGTTGTAGAAGTAGGTTCTACTGATCAACGTAAAGTTGTTGCTAACATTGCAGATGTACACGTTGGTGATGCAGCTCAAACTACAGCAGCTTTAGGAATCAATTATAAGTTGACTAAAGATCTTAAGATTGGTGCTGATTATAACTATTTCTCACGTTTATTCTCAAAAGCAAACGTAACTGAAATTGGAGGAATTGATGCATGGGAAGCTCCAGACTATGGTATCGTAGATGCTAACTTGAAATATACTTTCGCTGTTGGTCCATTTACTGCTATTGCTTCTGCAAATGTTCAAAATCTTTTCGATACCGATTATATTGCTGATGCTTACGGAAGTTCTAACAACTGGCAGGATATTACAGTATTCTACGGATTCGGTAGAACTTGGTCTGCAAGTTTAAAATTTAAATTCTAGAAGTTTCGGTTTTCATAAACGGAAAATGAAATTTTTAAAATATAAAATATTGAAAATATGAAATATTCAAAGATATTATTAGGTGCTTGTACCTTTCTTGGCCTTGGTATTTTGTCTTCATGCGATGTGAATGATGAATTTTATGACGAGCTAGATAAAAAAGAAGTTAGTGTTCTTGTAGAGGATGTAGAATACACCCTTGTAGAGGCTGATTATAAATTCTTCGAAAGTGATGACGATGAATTAAAAAATAAGATTGCTAAGTATAAGAACTTTTCAAAGGATTATACGGCTGCTACTTATATGGCCGAATTCGTAAATGATATGTATCCATACTTTGATAAAGGATCAACAGCTGTGATTTCATATAACTTTTATCAGGGTGGATTAGGTTATATCTACGATCTTGTTGATTATAAGGATGAGCTTGAAGCCCTAGAAGAAGAATATGAACTTACAAGTGATGATTACGATTCTATGGGTGAGAATTCTGGAGAGCCAGGAAAGTATAATAATTTTGATAGTAATATGGATATCCCTTCATATATCAAGCCATTATTAGCTGCTAAATACCCTGATGCTGTTGCTGATTTTATGGTGTCTTTAACTTACAAGTTTTATTCTGGATCAACTGCCGATGTTGTAGTTGTTTGGAAATATAATGGGACAGAATGGAATGTTGCTACACCTACTGCACCTGAAGGAGTTGAAGTTTATGAATTAACAGAGGATGATTATGACTCTATGGGAGCTCCAGGTTCTCATGATAACTTTTCAAGTTCTGAGCCAGCTTCTAAGTATTTACCTACATTCTTATTAGTTAAGAATGTCTATGCTCAAGTTGGAGATAAAACAGCTGTGATCTATAGAGACTATAAAGGTAAAATCGATGGAGTTCATGTAACTGAGTGGGAAGCTGTAGAATATTCTTTTGATGGAACAATGTGGAATGAATATTCTAGAGTTGTAGAGTTAAAAGCTAATTTTAAAAGAACTTCTACTGAGTGGGCTTTCGTGCCACCGACTAAATTTATTAAGTCTGAGAAGACCGCTACCGAAACTTATACTTTAACTGATGCAGATTATGATTTTGTTGGTAATGGAAAGTATGGTAATTTCGATACAAGAGACGATAAGCCAGAAGCTGATGAAGCAGTTATTATTGACAAAATTTCAAGAATTTTGAAAAATAACTTCGATATTGCTGTAGGTGATGTTTATGAGGTAACTTATACCTTCTATGACGGAACTGGAAATGGCGAAGGAACTCTAACTCTTGAAGCTGTAGAGGATAATTAATCGATATTCGATTATTTAAATATTAAAAGCTGCCCACAAAGGGCAGCTTTTTTTATGTCTTTTATTTAACAACAAGATGCTTTGGTAAAAGTTTAATTGCTATTCGTGAAATTAACTTATGCTAAGTTGAAATAAGATTTTTGTATTGATAAGTTTTTCATACCTTCGTATAAGTCAACCCTAAAGATACTCGAAGATGCCCTACCGTAGACTACCTAATACCGATTTAGCTCGTATAAGAGCTTTGCGTTCTGCTCAAGATATGGGAGAGATTTTATCATCTTCCGAACTTGGTTTTTCTTTTATTCTTCTCAGAAAGCTTCATGATTTTTTACCGCACTTTGAATTAGCCATTAAAAATCATCGTCAGGCTGTTTCTGAACAATCTGTGAGAAGTAAAGAATATAACGAACGGCAAAAAAAAGCCAGACTGTATGTTTCACATTTTATTCAGGTTCTTAATTTCACAATCGCTCGTGAGGAATTAAAATCAGAAGTGAGAGAATTCTATGGATTAAATGTGGGTTCTCAAAGTATTCCATCTTTGGTAAAGGATATTGATTTAATTGAATGGGGGAAAAAATTAATTGAAGGAGAGCGTCTAAGAGTAAGTGCTGGCGGTAACCCAATTTATAGCCCTTCTATTGCCTTGGTGCGAGTAAACTGTGATAAGTTTAAAGATGCGTATAACCATCAAAAGACCTTGCAAAGCAATACACAACGTTTTTCAGAACAAGTAGCTGAGAGGCGCCATGAGGCGGATCAAATTATTCTTGATATATGGAACGAGGTTGAATCTCATTATAAAGACATGCCAGAAGACGAACGTCGAGAGATGTGTAGCCGATATGGTTTGGTCTATGTGTGGAGAAAGTCGGAACTAGAGCGACAGAAACAGCTTGAGTCTGTTGAACTATCAACTCTCAATTTGCCTTTCTCTGGATCGGAATAGTTGATAGACTAAAATTGAGAACAAGAATAAAGAAATAAGGCTTAACTCCCACATCATATCTGAAGATCCAATTCTATCAGCATTCTCAGGTATTTGACCTCGCCCGATAAAATAGCTGGCTGTTACTGCCACGCCGTTATTTATAAGGTGAACAAGAATAGGAACCCATAAGGATCCTGTCCAGACCAAAAGATACCCAAATAACATACCAAGGAAAAGACGTGGGAAGAAACCAAAAAACTGCATATGTAGAGCTGAGAAAAGGGCTGCCGAAATAAAGATTCCCCAATGAACACTCCCTGTCCATTTCGATAGCTGCTTTTGAAGAACACCTCTGAAAAGTAACTCTTCCCCCAAAGCCGGAATAACAGCAATAAGAAGGAGATTACTGAATAAATCACCTAAATGATCTATTTTTAAAAATTTCTGAGTGGTTAATGCTGCTTGTTCTTCACTGTCTCTCATCCATTGCTCCATTCCTTTTAAGAAGTCAGGGAAATGGATTTGAGAATTAAGTTCCCCCATCAGGTTAATTAGTGGGAGAGATACGATAATAAGCAAAAAGGCTTGAATAAAACTGGATAGTTTCGCAGATTGATTAATCTGGAGATATTCACCCACTTTAAAAGAGAGAAGGTAAGCAATAATAAAGGGTGGAATAATAAACATGCCGGTTGAATAAACCGCTTGATAGAATTTAAGAGCAGGAATATTTGGATTAGCTCCATTAATATCAAGAGCATTCGTATCAGTCATGATGTTGATGCCGAAAAATAGATAGCAGAATATTGATCCTACAAAAAGAAGGATAAAACTGCTTCCTACGACTAAACACAGGCTTAATAGAATTTGATTGAAATGTGATAATTGAGAGAAACGACCTTTTAACATACCTGTATCTTTAAATATCATGATAAGCAAAAATATAGATTTCTAAGGAAATTCTACTTTGTTTGAACCATCCTTTAGAATAGTTTTTCAAATGCTGAATTAAAGCCAATATCAATTTGATACAATCTCTCTCACTTTTAAGGGATTGAAAATATTTGAGAAAGCTATTTTATATCAAAAATAAACATGTATCTTTGTCGCGCTTAATAAAAGCAAGTTTATAACAATTTATATTAAAAAAAGCTATGGCAACAAAGATTAGATTAGCCCGACATGGTCGCAAAGGTAGACCATTTTACCACATTGTGGTAGCAGATAGCAGAGCGCCACGTGATGGTAAGTAC
>Ga0209272_10002501_pt1 | contig 10275 bp, 9 predicted proteins | sample tdDd002_FD_187125 | JGI IMG/M metagenome (GOLD analysis project Ga0209272, IMG submission 187125) | Marine sediment microbial communities from the Atlantic coast under amendment with organic carbon and nitrate - tdDd00.2 (SPAdes)... | ecosystem: Environmental > Aquatic > Marine > Coastal >... | reverse complement strand
TAATCAGGAGTTCAGAGAAATTTTCTCATGGTTTAGTATCGTAACGGCATTTATCGCTTTGGTTGGTTATGGTGTAGTGGGCCTTTTAACACTGGCGACATTTAAGATGGCACTTTTATTCCTTCCTATACTTTACCTGGGTTCATTTATAGGGAAAAGATTGAACCAATGTATTTCACCACTCTTATTTAAAAATATAAGTGTGTTTATCACTTTGCTTTCCAGTCTGTTTTTACTTCTAAAATGAGCCTTGAATATTTGAATATATCATGATTTTCTCTTTACATTTATGCTCCATAAATATCAAATATAGAGAGATGAATCAGGAACAAATTATAGATAAAACAGTTGCATTTGTTAAGGCAGTATTGGCCGATGCTGAAGGCGGTCATGATTGGTGGCATATTTATCGCGTATGGAAATCAGCTAAGCAAATAGCTCAATCTGAGGATGTGGATTTGTTTGTTGTTGAGTTGGGCGCATTGCTTCACGATATTGCTGATTCTAAATTTCATGATGGTGATGAAACAGTAGGACCACGTTTAGCTAGAGAATTTTTGATTTCACATGATTTAGATGAGGATGTGATTCTTCATGTTGAGAATATCATTACGAATATTTCATTTAAGGGTGGTAATCAGGAACAAAAGTTTAAATCGCCGGAACTGGATGTGATTCAGGATGCTGATCGTTTGGATGCTTTGGGAGCTATTGGCGTTGCCAGAACCTTTAACTATGGGGGTCATAAAAATAGAGAGATATTCAATCCTGATATCAAACCCAACTTGAATATGACAAAGGAGGAATATAAGAATTCTGATGCGCCAACTTTGAATCATTTCTATGAAAAACTCCTTTTGTTGAAGGATAGAATGAATACTGGGGCTGGTAGAAAAATGGCTGAACAGCGCCATGAATTTATGCAGACTTATCTGGATCAGTTTTATATGGAATGGGAGGGAGAATTATAAATCAATAATGACTTGTAGAAAGAGAATATGATAATATAAAAATGGCTTGCCCTTGAGGCAAGCCATTTTTATAAAATGTGAAGATTTAGAACTCTTCTTAAACCGTTTTCTTAAAAATATAACGTGTAATAAAGATACCTTTCCCATCACCTTTTCCACTATCACTTTCAACTGCCGAAGTAACAAAAGCTAATTCCCAGCCATCTGCAACCAGTGTGTTAATTTTAGATGATAATAGAGCATCGTTTGAAGCAATGTTTTGGAAATTGATACCTGCAATACTGTAAAAGTTAAGCAATTTAGTTTCTGAAAACAGATTGACTTTAGCATCTTTTCTTTTTACTTTCCCTTGCTTGCTTTTCTTTCCATTAGTACGTTCTGTAGTGAAAGCCTTTGCATCAATTGGTGATTTTTCTTCTACAATTCTGGAACGACCTAATCCCATAGGAACAATTGACTCAACTGATGTGATGACCTTGTATTGTACTGATTGAGCATTTGATTCGAATGTAAATGCAATTGCGATTAGAGCTAAAAGAATTAATTTTCTCATGTGTAATTTTAATTTATGTAGGTTAATTAATTATCTTATAAAATGGAATATTTGCTTAACAGAAACTGTGCCAAATGTTGAATTATATGGCATTTTTCTGCGGAAATCAACTTAATCTATTCTGACTTATGTATAAGCGTAGTTCGTGTTATGGAATAAACAGAGAAGAAGCCAATCGCTCCATTTGAAATATTGGTTTTTATGTTGCCCGGAGGACCGGAGAACATAGATTGTCCTTCTTCCATTTCTTGTAGTTGGCTAACAAAATCATAATAATCTTTGTCTATGGCATAAGTTTCAAGTGTTATCTTATCCATATCCTCAAGAATTTCATCCGTTTTTCTCTGGTTAAACTCACCAACATCAACCCCTTTAGTTTGTTCACCGTTGAAATAGATATCTTTCTGTACAATAATTTCGCTAATGGTATCTGAAACCATTATATCGTTAATACGACATGCGAAGGCATAATAATCTTTGGTTTTGACATCATCTTGCATATAAAGTGATAATAACCAAAAAGGACCTTCATCCTCGTCTTCGTCACTGGACTCATGTTCGGGATCGAAATGCAATTTTATAGAATCTACGGCATAAGGCTCGTTCATTGTTGAGCTAGCCAGATATTCTTCCAGATTATCATCCTTATTGATGTCAACATTGTTGATGCTCAGTGAATAAGTTTTCCCAGGCTGCCCGGCGAATTCAATTTCACTTTCGTAAATGCCAGGTTCAATCTCTATATAATTGTAAGTAGTTGTTCCATCATTAATGGCAACAACTGCATTTCGAACGGTTATGGCGTCCTCGTTAAAGAATACATCACTTGTTTCCTTTAATTTTACCTGATGCTTTTTAAAGTCGGAATTAACATTGGCTTCCACCGATAGACGTGTTTCTTGGCTATCAAGTGTCACATCCATATCTTCGGTACAAGAAAAAAGGGCTAATGCAACTAGCATTAAACTCATTGATCTTTTTATAGAATATTGTTTGTTCATGTTTAGAATTTAAAATTGTAAGTAACGGATGGAACAAATGTGAACAAGTAAGTCTTTTGCGCTTTCATAAGCTTGGGATTGTCTTCATCCTGAATAAAGCTCACATACCATGGGTTCTTTCTTCCGTAGGCATTATATAAGGAGAAGTTCCATTCGCCTTCCCATTTACGTCCGGGTTTCTTTTTGCCTTTTAGTGTTAGAGCTAAATCCAATCGATGATTATCCGGCATTCTGTAAGTGTTTCTATCCGAGTAAATTTTGATGAGAGAACCTTGATATTCGGCTCTTCCAACAGGATAGGTAATTGGTGCACCGGTAGAATATGTGAAATTGGCTGAGATGCTTGTACGTTTACTTAATTCGTAACTTAAAGCCGCTTTAAAGTTATGAGGTACATCGTAGGGCGATCGATAAGTAGCACCATTGTTCACACCTTTAACCGTTCTCTCAGTTTTCGACCATGTGTAACCTAACCAGCCTTGTAATCTGTTGAAATTAAGTTTTGTTGTAAATTCCAGTCCATAGGCTTCAGCCTCACCAAAACGTAATTCACCTTCCAGTTGTTTATTCAAAAGCAGATCAGCAAAATCTTTAAAGTCGATGGTGTTTTTCATCTTCTTATAGTAAGTTTCTATTGACATTTCAATGGTGTTATCATAGAAGTTCCTGAAATAACCCAAAGCAAGCTGATCGGCAATTTGTGGCTTAACATTGGGCGATGATGGAAACCAAACATCCAAAGGCAAACCACCGGTTGAGTTTTGAGTTAGCTGCATATATTGGCTGGTTCTCGAATAGCTCATTTTAACAGATGAAGAAGGTGTCAGCATGTAATTTAAACCAAAGCGCGGTTCCCAATTGGTATAAGTGTTGTAAACATCACCGTGTTTGTAATTTTGAGTATTAGTCACTTCATAGTTTTTATCAAAATCATACACCGTTCCTTTTCCAACATTGTTGAACATGCTGAAACGAAGACCATACTTAAGCGTTAACTTATCACCAATTTTTTGTTCATTCGAAATATAAACGGCATGCTCGTAGGCATTCGATTCGTTTACACGATAGTCTGATAGAAAAGACTGAGCGCCTATACCATAAGCGTGTCCGGGTTCAAATTTGTGGTATGTAAACATGCCTCCAAATTTGATTGTGTTATTGGCATTGAGAAAATAGTTGAAATCCAGTTTCGCAGAATAATCTTCCATATTGGATTCCCATTTGAAGGCATCGGCTCCCAGTCTGTTCGAAAGTTCATAATTGTACTTACTATATATGAGAGTCGTGTTGGAAAATAGTTTGTTTGAGAAAAGGTGATTCCATCTTAAACTAAAGGTCTTATTTCCAAAGTTTAGTTCGTTCTCCGCACTTTTGAATTTGTCTTTCCCCAGATAGGTAGAAACAAATAAGCGGTTTTTATCGTTAAAACGGTGATTCACCTTTGCATTCACGTCATAGAAATATACCGTATTATTTTTTACATCTTCATTCGAAGAAAGTTTAAGAAACAGATCTGCATAGCTTCGTCTTCCCGAAAGCATAAAAGATGTTTTTTCATTCTTTCCAATAGGACCTTCTAAAGTTAAGCGCGACGAAACGGTTCCAATACCACCATTCCCTGAGAATTTTTTGGAGTTACCATTCTTCATCCGAATATCAAGTAAGGAAGATAATCGGCCACCTGTATGGGCTGGAATATCACCCTTATACAGTTTCATATCGCTAAGTGCATCATTGTTGAATACGGAGAAGAAGCCCAAAAGGTGAGAGGCATTGTAAACAGGCGCCTCATCTAATAGTAAAAGATTCTGATCCGGATTTCCACCACGCACACTAAAACCGCTGGACCCTTCGGCAGCAGGCTTAACGCCTGGTAACATCTGAACCGTTTTAATCAAATCAATCTCACCCATTAGGGCAGGTAGTTTTTTTACAGTTGTTGCTGGTAGTTGAAATACACTCATTTCAGCACGCTCCACATTTTTGGCCGCATTATTACCTTTAACCACAACTTCTTTCATTTGCTGGCTGTCTGCATCCAACTCGATATTTAATTTGGTGTTTTCAGTCACCTCCATCATTCTAATTTGCGTTTTTGTACCCAAAAAAGAAAAAGCAATTGTAAAAAAGCCTGATGGAACACTAAGTGAGTAAAAGCCATAAGCATTACTCACTGTTCCTTGTTTTAATTCCTTGATGTAGCAGGTGGCACCTATTAAATCCTCGCCATTGCGTTTATCCTTTATATAACCGCTAATGGTGACTTTTTTAGGAGGAATTAATTTGAATGCGATTTGTTTGCCTATGATTTTATATTTCAGTTGTAGCTGCAAACAAATTTTATTCAAAATCATTTCCAACTGATAAGATTTTTCGCCCAAATGGATTATTTTATCATCTAAATTACCATTGCCAGGGTATGTTGTATTGAACCCAGTTTGCTGATTAATAAGCTTCATTAATTCACCAAAAGCATATTGGTCTAACTCGGTTTTTATGACCTGCTTGTCCTTTGTTTGTGACAAAACAGTTTGGGCTCCCACAAGCATTAATAGCAGGCTGAGAGACAGAAATATTTTCTTCATGTAAGGTTATTTAAGTAGGATATGGTCTTTATTTTTCTCGATATCGAGATCCAGTGAAAATGAGATTATCTCCAGAATATGGTCTAAATCTTGATTTTCGAATTGACCTGTGAGATTTAATGTTTTTAATTCATTACTGCCTAATCTGATGTCAGTGTTAAACAGTTCACTTAAATCTTTGCATATAACATCAAGCTTCTCATTTTGATAGATTAAGTATTTAATTTTAAATTGATCGTTTTGAATTTCATCAGATCCTTTAAGTATGACTTTCAGATTGTCAAAAAATAAAGCTGATTCCCCCTTAGTTAGCTTTACTTTATTCTGTCTGTCATTTCCATCTATAAATTCAACAATACCCGAATGCACCTCTATATTTGTCTGGTTTAGTTGTTCTTTTATTCTGAAAGAGGTTCCTACAACCCGAGTCATTGTATGATTTGTGGTGATAGTGAAAGGACGATTTTTATCTTTTGCAACATCGAAAAAGGCTTCTCCGGATAATTTGATTGATCGTTCTTTTTCAGAAAAATCTTTGGAATAGCTTATCGTTCCACCCTGAGCCAAATGTATGACACTGCCATCAGGCAAACTAATTTCTTTCTCTATAAGCTGGTTATTACTTATTGAAATTCGATCAAAGTCTGGCGATAAAACGTAAAAGGATGTGATACTGCCTGCTATCAAAATAGTAATTGCGGCAGCATAACGCATCAACCTTCTTAGCTTAAACGACCTTGTTTTTGCCTTCTTAAGTCGTAATTTTTCCAGAGCTATTTCAGTATCAAACTCAGTTTTATTTACCGTTTTAGTGTTCCAATAAAACTGAAGCTCTTCGAAATACCTTTTATTATTTGGATCGTTTTGGATCCATTCCTCTATTTTCTTTTTATTCTGCTCATCACATTGTTCATTTAAGTAGTCGGTTAATAATTCTGTATTCATTTTCATGGCCTTGAAATGTTACGTGTTGCGACACAAAATTGCAATTTGGTATAGAGTAAGTTTACCGGTAATTAGCTTACTCTATTGGTAAGACAGTTCAAATTGGTTTACCCCTAGTCGAAATTCAATTATTTTATAAAAAATAACAGTCTGGTGATTTAATAAAATGTCTTTGTGGATGTAATGTATTGGTATGTAGGAATTAATGAGGTTTTTGTGACGAAAAAAGAATTATTTGATATTCTTTCCAATCATAAGGAAATATATGAATAAGTCAGATTTATTTAGTTGAGACCTTAATTTTTTTATCGCTGAGTTTATTTGACTCTCAATAGTTTTCTTGGAGATATTTAGGCATTCTGAAATTTCATCATAGGACATTTGCATACTACGACGCATGATAAAGATTTCTTTGCAACGAGGAGGGAGATTCTCTATGGCGGTTTCTACTTTTTCTTTAAGTAGTTCAATGTTTTTTTCTCTATTGATTTCAAAAGGGGTATCAATTGGATCTTCGACTTCTTCTATGGGAATAATAGCTTGTTGAGCTGTTTTCTTAAGCTCATTAATACAAGCGTTTTTAACAGCTCTGTAAAGATAGGATGAAATAGAGGTTTTGATTTTGGGAGGCTTGTCCCATATTTTAAGAAAGATTTCCTGAACCATATCTTCACAAACATCTTTATCAAAAACAAAAGAATTGGCGTACTTACACAAAGGTGAATAGTACAGCTTGAAACTTGTTTCGATATCAATTTTGTTGGAGGTAACCTTCATGTTTTGTTTTGTAAGAACAGATCAAAAATAGAAAATTAAATCAGTTTCAAAACTTAAAAAATATTAAAGCAATTATTACTCGTGTTTTTTTAGCAGATCTGAGATATGTCAATAAACTTGTCATAAGTATTAGTTAATTTGGTCGAACCTTAAAACAACTCTAATAAATAAAACAACTATGAAAATGAAATTAATGGCACTCATGCTTATTAGTGGCCTTATGGCGACTAATTTGAGTGCTCAAACTGATCCGACCGTTGAAAAAATAATTAAGATCGGGCAAACCGATAATCAGACCATGAACCATTTAGATGTCTTGTGTAACCGTTTTGGTGGCAGATTGGTAGGTTCAGATGCTTATGAAAATAGCGCCAATTGGGCGGTAAGTAAGTTCAAGGAATGGGGCATGCGGGTTGAGCTGCAGGAAGCCGGCGAATTAGCTGTCGGTTTTAATCGTGGGCCATGGTTCGGACGTATGCTATCTGATAATGGCATGCACTTACATTTTGCAACGCCGTCATACACATCAGGAACAAAAGGCGTACAGAGAGGTCATGTTTTGATTGAACCTAAAACACAAGCTGAATTTGATCGAATGGAAGGCAAATTAAAAGGTGCCTGGGTTTTAATTTCCGGCGAAAATAAGGGATGGCCAATTGATTATACCAGTAAATCTCAAAAAAAACGTGATTCAATCAAAAATGAAAATGAGACGATTCGTAAGAAGAATGATGAAATAAGAAGGGAGAATTGGAAAAATCGCCATGCAGAAGATGCTCCTAAAGAATTGTTGCCTCTTATTCAGGAACCCGCACTTTTTTATAGTGAAATGCGTGATGCCGGCATTTTGGGTATCATTCAATCTTCCAAAACCCCAATTCGTGTTTTGTATGATAGAAAGAATATCAAGGACATGACTTTTGAGACCTTGCCTACTGTTCCGGATATTAAGTTAGACGAGAATCAGTATAAGATTATTGAACAAATGGCGAAGGAAAGACGTTATTTTCAACTCGAATTCGATATTCGCAACTATTTTAAAATGGGACCGGTAAAATACCATAACGTCATTGGGATTATTCCGGGTACAGAGTTTCCTGATGAGTATGTGATGATGAGTGGTCACCTGGATGCCTTTGATGTGGCAAGTGGTGGTGTTGATAATGGATCTGGAGTTTCAGCAAGCATGGAAGCAGCTCGTTTAATCATGAAAGCTGGTGGAAAGCCAAAGCGTACGATACTGGTTGCTCTTTTTGCCGGTGAAGAGTTTGGACTTTTGGGCTCCAAGGCCTGGATCAAGAATAACAAGGAGAAATTACCCCGATTAGCGAATATGATTAACAGAGATGGGGGACCAACTGCACCGGTTGGAATAAGCGTTACCGATGCCATGCGCGATGATTTTATGAAGATATGCGCATCGATAAATGATATTAATCCTGACTTTCCATTTGTGGTGAAAAATCGTTCTACTCGAGAGAGGCCTGAAAAAGCATGGGGAACCGATAGCGGACCATTCGCAGTAGAAGGTGTGCCAACAATCGGGTTTAAAACGGCTGATCCTAAGGGATACAATTTTAGTTATGGAGAGATTTGGCATACCGAGCGTGATATGTTTAATAAGAGTATTGCTGAATATCAAGAGCATGCTGCGACTGTAACGGCTGTTGTTATTTACGGAATAGCTAATCTGGATCATCTGCTTTCACGTGAAGGTTATTATACTGAGAAATCAGTGAAACTGGCTAAAAAGTCGAAGAAGAAATAATAAGCTTTAATTTTTATTGATATGATTCCTGCAGGAAAACAAATCGCTGTTTCTTGCAGGAATTTTTATAAAAATCATTTTGTACGTATAGATATTCGAAGACTTTTAAGATTTTCAAAGCTTATTGGTATGATCTGAAGGAAAATGGTTAATTTGAGAAAATGAAAACATTAGCTCTTTTAATATGTATGATAATGGTGAATGGCTTTATTCTTTTCGATTTTAATAAAGAAAGTAAAACTGACAACTGGACTGTGATTAACGATGTGGTTATGGGCGGTCGATCAGAAGCTGATTTTAATATTAATTCTGAAGGCTATGCTGTCTTTTCAGGACAAGTATCTTTGGAAAATAATGGCGGTTTTTCTTCGGTACGCTATCGGTTTGAAAGCATGGATGTGATCAAATATGAGAAGGTGCTACTAAAACTTAAAGGTGATGGTAAGCCTTATCAGTTTAGAATTAAGGCTGATTTGAGCCATGCTCACACATATGTAAAGCATTTTCAAACATCAGGTGAATGGGAAACGATTGAGATTGATTTTAAAGACATGCATCCCCAATTTAGAGGACGTGTTCTGGATATGCCAAACTATACGGGCGAGAAGATGACTGAAATTGCTTTTTTGATAGCCAACAAAAAAGCAGAAGCCTTTAGGCTTGAAATTGACAAAATCAGTTTAAAATGATATTTGTTTTACTTATTTAAAGCCCCATAATATATAGTGACAATAGCAGAAGAGATCATGTTTATATTTAGAACCTCTTAAAATAACCCCTAATTAATGGGGTTAATTTAAATAATCAACTCTTGGAACAGGATTAAACTTGCATAATTCTTACTTTAGGCTTCTTAATTTCCCAATCCTAAAATTTGATTTATGAAGCTGATACACTATATCGCTTTAGGCTGCTTTCTTTTTTTATCTCTCCAATCTTTTTCTTCAGAGCGAAAAAAAGTTCTTGTCCTGCATTCTTATCATCAAGGCTTACGATGGACTGACAACGTAAATGAAGGTATTCAGAATGTAATGGATTCGATTGGTGGTAAGGTTGAGTTGGATTATGAATATCTCGATACCAAACGGAATCCATCCCTTGAGTATCTGAATAAATTAATTGAACTGTACGATCTTAAATTACAACGGGAGAAGTACGATGCTATTATTGTTGCAGATAATAATGCATTATCCTTTGTTAAAGATCATCGCACTAAATATTTTCAAAACACGCCAATTATTTTTTGCGGTATTAATCATTTTAATGATGAATTGATTGAAGGCTTAGATAATATTACCGGTGTTGCTGAAGAGATAGACTGGGATGGAGTTATTGATTTAATTCTTAAGACAAGGCCCGAAACAAAGAATTTGGTCGTAATAAATGATAATAAAACGACTACGGCCAAATTGAATAAATTATTGATGCTTGAAGTTGAAAAGAAGCATCAGGATAGATTGGGCTTTGTTTATTATGAAGATCAAGGGATTGATGAATTGATTGAAAATGTTCGAAATGTAAAGGGTGATACTTCAATTCTGTTACTGACTTTCAATAAAGATAAGAATGGCAAATTTATTAGTTTTCAGGATAATTTAGATTTGCTTATTCCTGAAAGTAAGGTGCCAATATATATTGCTTGGGCATTTTATATTAATAGTGGAGTAATTGGTGG
>Ga0209272_10002498_pt1 | contig 10281 bp, 4 predicted proteins | sample tdDd002_FD_187125 | JGI IMG/M metagenome (GOLD analysis project Ga0209272, IMG submission 187125) | Marine sediment microbial communities from the Atlantic coast under amendment with organic carbon and nitrate - tdDd00.2 (SPAdes)... | ecosystem: Environmental > Aquatic > Marine > Coastal >... | reverse complement strand
AAAAAAAAGCGAGTCCCCAAAAGGAAACTCGCGAAGTCTATTCAGAATGAATGTAACAATATGAGCCAATCTATTAATCATCAGAAAGGACAAAAGGTTGTCTATTCGAGATAGATATTAGTCACTGAATTGCACTGCAATGTCAGCCCCTTGTAAGAGTTAAGTCTGGATTCTATCAGCGAAAATCATTGTTACATTTAGAATCAATCAGTCATACTTATTGCTCAAATAACACTTTAATGCAGGTAATTAGATTGCCATTTCATCAAGCGCTCTAATTACCATATCATCCACATGACCTTCAAACACCTGCCTACATACTTTACGACGAACCGCCAAACCGGCAATCAAACGTTCAATAGTGAGATGCTTGATATCATTTTGACCATTATATAGCTCAACCGTCTTACTCAATGTCTCGTATGGAAGTGGTTCCTCTCCAACTCTCAGCCAATCAAGCTTGTCAATGAACTCAGAACACTCTTCTTTAATTGAGGCATAGGAGTGCCCTGTCATTGCCGATAGAGCCGTTATGCTGCGTTCTAGCGCCTCTGGGGAGGTGTATTTGGATAGAGTAATGGTGATCTCATCTGCGTTGATCTCTACTAGGTGCTTTTTCTGCTTCACTCGGCGGCCCAAATTACCCCGCGGAGAAGGCGCTTTACGTTGAATAGGCTCAAATTCGCCGTCTATGATACCTGAGAGCTCGTCTAGCTGCTGTCGGGTAACCATTTCATTGCGAAGTGGGTTTGGCAGCGTAGGCGCCATATTACGCTTTCCTGCATTGGTGGTTCGAGCACGAGAGTAGCGTAACACCTCTTCCACATCGCATTTGATATCGATTTGGTAATCCATGACTTTTCCACTTTGGATCATCGTTTCGATCGTTAAGTGGTATCCCCAGAGATTTACAACGAAAAGATCTTCCGTTCCCTTACCATCTGATAAGCGTTTCAACTCTCGGATCAGATCCATAGAAAATCTTCGCCATTCAATGTTCCGAGCAAGTTTTTGATTCAACTCACTTAGCAACATGCAATCGGTGTGTCTTCGTACCATTCGACTACGGAAGAACGAATACAACTGGAATACCAAGGTATGCTGCTTCAGAATTTCTGGTGGGAACAAGAAGAAATAATCACGTGTCAGCAGTTCTTCGTAGAACGATGGTTCCCACACTAGGATGTATAAGTTTGGCTTAATTCGAATTTCACCGTCGGCACCTTCAACAGGCGCTTCTTCCGATGCGGTAATGGTTCGGGCAATGAAGCGAAAACGATCACTCTTAAAGCCTTCTGGCATGTTCTCACTTAACCAGCGACCAGTCAGTTCATGCAGTTGAAAATCTGTAAATTCAATACGATCAATACTGTCGCGGATTGAATCCCGAGCGGGGCCACTGTCTTTCTTGCCACGTAACGATAGGATATCAGTGATGTACAAAGGCGTTTTATTTGGCACATGAGCTGCTTCCATGTGGTACTGATCTTTATGGTGATCATGGTATTGTACAGTAAGCGTAAACAACGCAAACAGCGTCATCAGATCGTCCACTGTCATGATGTTTTTAGACGATCGCGTTTCAATCACAGCTTTAGTGCCAGAGATCGACACCATCGATTTCTGATAGCTTTTACGAGTACGAGGCGGTGCTAGTGCTTGGTCGATGATCCCGGCCCAGTTAGTTGGCGAGACAACAAACTGATCCGCTTCATCTTTCATCATGGGTGGTGTGTTAAGGCCATGCTCATTAAGTAAGCGTTTGTTTACTTGCGTTTGTGCCAATGCCTTAGAGCGTTTTTGCTTCTCATTTTGACGAACTTTCTCCGTTACCAAGCTGGTGGCTCCCAAGGCAGAAATCAGTTGGTTAGGATTGACAAACTTATGAAGCATGGTTTTTCCAGCAAGGCCTTCTTCAAAGCGAACAGGGGTTTGCGTAAATAAACCAATACCTACAGCTGCACGTAAACGTTGCTGTAATGCCGCACGTGTCAGCTGACCATCTGTGGCTTCTACAATTTCTGTCGTAGAAACTAAGCCATCTTTGCTACTGAATCCACGTAATGAAATTAGATTAAGCAGTTCTAAGATACTTTTAGTCACCCCTTTGAAATGTTGGTATTGTTCTACCCAATCTGCAGAAGATTCGTGTACCTCAAAAAGATGTCCATCCTTATGGCTTCTTGGTGCTTTAATCAGAATTTTTTCATCAGCTGTCATTTTAGATCCAGATCACACTAGCCGTAGTTTTGCTATGGTTCCGAAGAATAAAGAAAAACAGATCATAAATAAAGAAAAAATCTTTGTTTTTAAATAACTGATCTTTTTGATTAAACTGATCTTAATTGATTATATGATCTATTGATCTGGTGATTTTTAGCTCTGTAACTTTCTGTTTTATTTAGTTATTTTTGGTTAACCCTTCGGAACTATGATCATGTTTTTATCGAAACAATGATCAACGAAATGTAGAAAGCATGATCAGAGAATGTCGCAAGCATGATCATTAAATCACTGAAAGGATGATCAAAACACTCATGAAACGATGATCATCATCTTTCTACAACTTATCCACAGAAGATCGGGTTAATCCAAGAGAACTCTATAGCAACTATCGCTTGTGTGGACTCATTTTGTCTCCGGATCGATGATCAAGAGAGAGGTATTTCATCGTTCAGTTCTCAATATTGAGCGTAAAATGTTCAATTGGTGAAAACTTGGCTTTTTCATTTGAATGTTGTCACCTGAAAAGGTTTCTTAAGGATTCGTCGAAAGCATGATCATGATTGTCTTTGCTACATTTTGTATGATGCTTGATTTCATCGTTCCGCGTTTTACGTCTATATTTTGTTGCCATCCCCCAGTCTATCTGCATTCTGCCGTAAATTGACGGTGAAAAGTCATGCTTCCGAGGTCAAAACACGCTTGATCATTTTTCCGGTAATTTGATCGCAATGAAAAATTGATATGTCGTGCTCAAGGACACATAAGTTCCTTGATCATGCTTTCGTATTTTCTGTTCTTACTGGAAGTATGATCATGAAGAACCCTTGATCATACTTCCGTTTAATATTGCTCTTTTACATACTTAAACGTACTGGACGCATGATCAAGGCGGTTCTTTCTGTGTTTTTAAATAAAAAAGCTGAGTCATCATCAAATACTAGATTCATCTCGCACTATCCGTAATTTAGTACCTTTTTATAATCGTTCCGGTAAAACGTTATATTTACATTGTAAATAAGTGACGTCGTAACACTTTAAAACCACACAAGTATCAATCGCTTTATTCGCTAATATTCGATTAATTTTTGTTATATTTTTATGATGAAATCATAAAACAGTCGTTTGTTAGTGTTTTATGTGTGATGATTGTTCAAAATGTCTGTGCACCTTTTTGTTGTTTTTGGATTGCAGTGCTGTACAATAAAATGCAGATATCCTTCCAACGGAATTTGGCATGAAAAGAGAAACAACAATTGAAAATCTCCAAGAGTTAGCAGAACTTACGCAACAAGTTCAAGCTGACCGTATTGAGATTGTTTTGGAAGAGCGTAGTGACAACTACTTCCCACCAATGTCTAAGGCAATGATGGAAACCCGTTCAGGTTTGACTCGCCGTAAGCTGGATGATGCTATCGGTAAGATGGAAGCGGAAGGTCATCAATTCACAAAGAATAATGCCAACCATTATTCAATTACGCTTGAAGAAGCACACATGCTAATGGATGCGGCAGAAGTGCCAAAATTCTACGAACGCAAAAAGAATTCTGAGAATAAACCCTGGATCATCAACGTACAAAACCAAAAGGGTGGTACGGGTAAATCGATGACAGCGGTTCACTTAGCGGCATGTCTGGCACTAAACCTAGATAAACGCTACCGTATTTGTTTGATTGACCTTGACCCTCAAGGCTCTCTGCGTCTGTTCTTGAACCCACAAATCAGTGTGGCTGAGCACGACAACATCTACTCAGCGGTTGATATCATGCTTGGCAACGTGCCTGACGGCGTTGAAATCGATCGTGAATTCCTACATAAGAACGTGCTGTTGCCGACGCAATACCCGAACTTGAAGTCAATTTCTGCGTTCCCAGAAGATGCAATGTTCAACGCTGAAGCGTGGCAGACTCTGTCTGAAGACCCATCACTAGACATCGTTCGTCTTTTGAAAGAGCAATTGATTGATAAAATCGCAAATGATTTCGACGTGATTATGATTGATACAGGTCCACACGTTGACCCGCTGGTTTGGAATGCAATGTTTGCTTCAAACGCTCTATTGATTCCTTGTGCAGCTAAGCGTCTTGATTGGGCTTCAACAGTAAACTTCTTCCAACACCTACCTACGGTTTATGAGATGTTCCCTGAAGATTGGAATGGTCTCGAGTTTGTCCGTCTGATGCCAACCATGTTTGAAGACGACAATAAGAAGCAAGTTTCTGTTCTAACTGAAATGAACTATCTTTTGGGTGACCAAGTTATGATGGCAACCATTCCTCGTAGTCGAGCATTCGAAACCTGTGCTGACACCTACAGCACTGTGTTTGACTTGACCGTAGGCGACTTCGAAGGTGGTAAGAAAACACTCGCAACGGCACAAGATGCGGTTCATAAGAGTGCATTAGAACTAGAGCGCGTACTGCACTCTAACTGGCCGTCATTAAATCAGGGGTAATGAATAAATGGCATTGAAAACGTCTGAATTAAACGCGAAATTATTTGGTAAAACCAATAAGCGTCGTGTTGCGACACCTCAAGAAGCGCAAACGGCGGCAAAAGATAAAGCACAAACGATCGAACTTGCCGTTGCGGGTGAGAACACAGTTCAGTTTGAATTGGTTCGTATCCCAGCAGATAAAGTTGCATCAGATACCACGGTATTTGCAGATAATGCACGTGAGCAATCCTTCTTAAACGAACATGCGCTGTCGGATGTTTTGGTCACATTGAAAGAGCGTGGCCAGCAGTATCCCGCGGTAGGTCGTCGTACTCAAGAAGGAAAGATTGAAGTTCTTGATGGTAGCCGTCGACGTATGTCTTGTATCTTGGCTGAACAAGACTTCTTGGTTTACGTTGCTGATGGTATCAACACCGATCATGCTAAGTTCCTTTCTGATGTAGCGAACGCGCACAAACCTCTGTCTCTCTATGAAAAAGGTAAAGAGATGCAGGCGAAGCTCGAAAGCGGTGAAGCAGAAGACCAGAAAGCGCTAGCTAAAATGTTCCAGTGTAGTGAAGCCTTAGTGAGCGGTGCATTAAAAGCGGCTGCTCTGCCTCTAGAACTATTGCAAGCTTACCCAAATGTAGGCGACTTAGGTCGACCAACTATCGTGAAACTGCATAAGCAATTTTCGTCATTGACGGGTGAACAGCAGCAAAATCTATTGGATAAGTGCCGCACGTCCGAAGGCTACTTGTGGCAGCGAAGCACGGCTCAAGGCGTGGCTCGCTTAACTAAAGAAGTGACAGAAAGCATTGAAAGTTGGATTGTAGAATTAGCACCTGCGAAGCCGACTAAGAAAGCTGAAAAAGTCGACCTTGTTAAAGGTCGTGCAAGCTACAGCCGCAAAGGTAACAACCTTGCTCTTAACTTGAAGAAAGTTGACGACAGCTTGATGGACGAGATTCTAGCTTTCGTTGAGAGAAAAATGAAGTAAATCTCTTCTTCTTTGAAACCGCCTTCGGGCGGTTTTTTTATGTCTGTAATTTGGCAAAGTCTCCATGCATCGAGATGTGATAACATGGCGTCAGTTTAATGCTCGGATATACCTAATGCTCGCTCAATCTGAATTCCTTTCTCAACTTCAAACTCAATCTCATGATACGTTTCAACGTCGTGGCGTGGTTATCTATGGTGAACCCGAATGGCAAGATGCGCTAATTGCTGACTTTTACAAACATCAATCGAATCAGACCTGGTTCTGTGTCGGTGATTGCTCTCTTGAAGGGGCTTTTTGTGTCTCTGGCAAACAAGGCAATATGCTGCTTGGTCGTGAGTGCGATGTTTTATTGTTTGATGCGAGAAGCGGAGTCGATGCCAACAGTTTTACCGCTGCTCTTGGTGCTTTGGTTGGCGGTGGATTGCTGCTTGTTATCGCCAATAAACCAGAGCATCCAAGCGAAGCTGATTTGTGGATGCAAATGCATTGGCAAAAACTAACTGTGATAGACCAGAGCCTTCCGTTGCCGAAGTTATCTAGTGTGCAATCTGGTGCGAAGGAAAACCAGTTCGAGCAACAAATAGAAGCGGTAGCTTTGGTTGAGAAAGTTGTAACTGGACATCGCAAGCGTCCATTGGTACTGACTGCTGACCGTGGTCGAGGTAAAACCAGCGCTTTAGGTATTGCTTGCGCGGAATTACTTGAACGAAAGCCAATGCGTATTTTGGTTACTGCGCCAAACATTAAAGCAGTTGAACCTGTTTATCAGCATGCTTTGCGATTGCTTTCAACCGCACAACGAGTTAAGAAAGACCGATTGGAAGCAGGGCAAGGGTACATCCAATTTATTGCCCCCGACGAGTTACTTTGTTCTTTACCAGATTGTGATTTACTGCTGGTCGATGAAGCCGCAGCGATCCCTGTGCCAATGCTCAAGCAAATCACGGAACATTATCATCGTTTGGTCTTTTCGAGCACGATACATGGCTATGAAGGGTGTGGTCGCGGGTTTACGCTTAAGTTTGTTGAATGGTTGAAAGAACAAAGACCGGGAATGAAGAGTCACCATCTTCAACAGCCTATCCGTTGGAGCGCCAATGACAAACTAGAGACATGGTTATATGAGGCGTTTCTTTTGAACGCTGAGCTTGAATCGATTAATGTGGCTGAGATTGGCGAGATTACATTGGTCAATCTCCGTAAGTCAGAATTGATTTCTAATCCTTCCGTGTTGAATACATGCTTCGCGCTATTGGTTAATGCGCACTATCAAACTTCTCCTAGCGATTTACTGCATCTATTGCAAGATGAATGTAGCCAAATTTACGTTGCTCTACATAACAGTGATGTGGTCGGTGTGATGATGACAGTGGAAGAGGGCAATCTTGATGAGAACCTAGTTAAAGAGATTCAACTTGGTAGACGCCGTCCCAAAGGGCATTTGGCTCCAGTTAGCATTATTAATCAACTCGGGTATCCAGAAGTTGGGGCGCTTTCTACCCTTCGTGTGATGAGAATTGCTGTTCATCCCGAGTTTCAAGGACAAGGTATTGGCCAGCAGATGCTGGCAAAACTGGAAGAGGATACTCCATCTCATATCTCTTATCTTTCCACCAGCTTTGGAGCGACGTCTGAGTTGATTCGGTTCTGGCAACGTTCTGGTTTTGACGCCATTCGCCTCGGGACTATGCGTGATGCAGCAAGTGGTTGCTATTCACTTTTGATGATTCGTCAATGCCGTCCCCAACCTTATCAAGGCTGGATTGAGGAGGCCAAAGCTCTATTCGAAGAACTCATTTCGTTGAGCGCTTCTTCAATTTATCCTCGATTAGAACCTTCTTTAATCCGTAGTTTGTTTTTTCTGCCAATGGAAGTATCTCCATTAAATCAAACAAAGCTATCTCTGATCGAGCATTATGCTTGCGGAGGAAATAGTTTTGAATCTGTCTCTGTATGGCTTCAACAATGGCTTTGGCAAAATGGCCTCGGTGAAGCGTCTGATTTGATGATCAGTAAGCTGCTGTTAAATCAAGACTGGAGTCAGTGTGCAAGACAATACGGGCTATTGGGACGTAAACAAATAGAGTCGACACTTCGTTCTGAGCTACAAGTTATGCTGGCAAAATTTACAGTGTAAAGTAAAGGGGGCTATTAAATTTACCGTGTAAACGATATTTGAGTACTCTACTGCTTACGACTGGCAACGTTGATTTTACACTGTAAATCCAAACAAACTACTTAGGGCTCCTACTATCGCGATGGCCCCAAAATTCGCCGTTTATGCAGATCCAAATTTACAGTGTAAACGACCGAAAGGACTAATCGAATGGTCAAAACGGTACGCAAGTCTATGCTGTTAGAGTTCGCTCGTAAGTCGCTTTGCAAGTAATGTTCAAAGGGAAGGGGAGTAGGCTGTAGACTCGTTCGATGCAGAATTAGAGTCTTAGGTGCCTATGGCTATCATCTTTTAAATACATAGGCGAAGTGCATTACGCTCAGCTCTGAACTTAAAAACAAGTCACCTTCAGATCCCAACTCAAAATAGATTGAAACTTTCCACAATCGATCATTACATGTCTCTTCCGGCCATGAGGTCCAAGCACCAAATTGGAATGTCACCGCTGCGATAAACCTTGATGAACTGAACTGCTATTCAGACTGATTTTCTCCATTCTTTGGTTAGACTCGGCAATGAAAGTCAGCATTTGAGCTATAACCGAAAGAACCTCCTATCAACTTATTACAACCAGTTTAAGTAAACTTAAAATGAAAAGTTTTTGCAACGGCGATTACCGTTGAGCTCAATGAGAGATAATGTAAAAGAGCAACGATGCAAAGGTATTGGAAAAATCGTAAAGAGATTTACAGTGTAAAACGCAGTTCATAATAGTTTGCTGGCCTTAATACACGCTTACAAATCAGTGTTCACTCCTTTAGTGATGTGAGCCCGATTCTTGATGTTGAGAGTTTTGTTCCAAAAACGATTTTAGATAGACTGAAGCAGTAAATGTTTAGCTGGTGTGGCTGATATGTGGAAGCTCTGTCTTAAATGGTCTGAAGACCAAAAGAAGATTATTGCTCACATTCCTGGGGATGTAGATCTGGGTGGTGAGCTAAATCAAAAGGAATTGCCTGAGCAACTTGCTGAGATGGATGCAAGCAAGTTGTTTGTCGATGAAGCCGAAGTTGTGCGCTTTATTAATTGTGCTAGGGAGAGAAAAGCTGAAGCTTATGATGGCATCATCATTGCTGAATTACGTAATGCTGAAGTCTCGGTCGAACTTAGCAACAATGACATGCTAGCGAGCATGTGTGTTGTAGGCGCACATGGAGGTCGCGGCTTGCGTGGTCCCGAGATAGTGCAAGCGTTGGCAAATGCTAAGGTATCTAAAGGCATCAATAAATTGGCGCTAAAGAAAGTCATGGTAGTCAGCACGCAACTCAAACCTGGGGAAACTTTTGTCCAACCTGTTGCGGTTGGTAAGCAGCCCATAAAAGGCAAAGACGCCATATTTACGCCGTTAGTTAAAGATATATCCAAGCGTGTACTCAAGCCCAAGCAAGCTAATTCAGACAGCGATAAGATTGATTTAAAAAATCTGGGTGAAACCATTACGGTTGATGCGGGTGATGAGGTTATGCGTCGGACTCCAGCAACGAAAGGGACGCCAGGATTTACTGTTCAAGGGAAAATCATCCCCCCACAGGCAGGTAAGGATAGCCCAATTAAGCCAGGAAAAGGTACTGAAATAGCAAAACATGATCCTAACTTGTTGCTTGCAACGGTCTCCGGCATGCCAATGATCAAAGAAAAAACCATCGAGGTAGACAATGCATTGTGCCTTAATTGCGTTGGCGTTAATACTGGGCACGTGAAGTTTAAAGGAAACGTGTTTATTTCTGGTGATATTGAGTCTGGTATGATCGTAAAAGCGACAGGCTCTGTCACCGTCGGTGGGTTTATCGAGTCGGCAGATGTGCAAGCACAAGGTGACATTGAAGTAGGTAAAGGCATTATTGGTCATACCGTGCCCGATGGTGAACCCAAGAGTTGCCATGTCAAAAGCAAGGGGTCGATCAAGGCTAACTACGCTCAGTTTAGTGAACTTCAATCTGGCCAAGATATTGAGCTTGCCGTACACAGCATGAATAATGATATTAAATGCGGCCATAATCTCACCGTCTTGGATGCTTCTGGGCGCAATGGAACCTTAAGTGGTGGGGTTGCAAAAGTAGGCGATAAGGTAAAATGTTTGCAGCTTGGTGTAGAGGGGGATACGGCTACAAAAGTGGAAGCCTTTGCTCGCTACACGGCATACAAAGAAAAAATCAGCGCGTTAAAAGAGGAATACAAACTCGCTCAAGAAGGTACGATGGAAGTCATTCGTAAGGAACTTGAATTTAAGAAGCGCCCAAAAGCGGAACGAACGGATGAGGAGCAAGCTCAAATTGATGGTCTAAAAGAGCGCAATAATAAGTATCTTGAAGACGTCAAATCTAAACTCAATACGTTAGAAACTGATTTCGAAGTTCTGCTAGAAGAAAATGTTGTAGAAGCCACTGAGCGAGTTTTTACGCGCGTAACGGTTCAGTTTGGTGATGAGCAAGTGATCACGAA
>Ga0209272_10002495_pt1 | contig 10284 bp, 10 predicted proteins | sample tdDd002_FD_187125 | JGI IMG/M metagenome (GOLD analysis project Ga0209272, IMG submission 187125) | Marine sediment microbial communities from the Atlantic coast under amendment with organic carbon and nitrate - tdDd00.2 (SPAdes)... | ecosystem: Environmental > Aquatic > Marine > Coastal >... | reverse complement strand
AATTATCTCTACCGAGTCTATGAGTAGTTTGACACAGGATGTTTTAATTGATGGCTTGGCTACATTTTCTGACATAATCTCATCTTATATTATTTCAGTAGAAGATTATAAGATTATTGAGAAAGAAAATGAAAAATCGATTTCAAAATATATGAATCAATTGGAAAGCTCGGTAGAGCTTCTTAATGAGTTGGGTGAAGAATTAAAAGAATCAGTTGTTAAATTACAAAACAATATAAATATTGAATTGATTGCTTCATTTACAACACTAGGTTTAGAAAACGATCAAGAAGAGTTTTTACTGTCATTGATTAAAAATGAATCAGAAAAGCTGCTTGAGCAAACAGTAATCAGTATATCTTCTAGAGAAGCAATGAAAAATGACTTGTTAGTGCAGCTTGAAATGATAAGTAAAAATAAAAATAAATCAATTAAGATGCCTGAATGTCGTTTTAATGAAGATGTTTTATTATTTTAAAGAAGCTATCATATTTAATAGTTTAAAGTAATAAAATATAATTCTATGTAAGATATACAGAATGCTCTAGTTTAAATACGGTTAGAGTTAGTAAACAAGCTGCCCAGAACCTTTAATTGTATTGCTATTAATTAAGCTTAAATTGGCTTAGTAATTGTTGAAGTCTACTTGATAGATCAGTTAACTGTGTACTTGCTAAATGTATTTGATCTGCTCCAAGAGTAGACTGATTACCTATATCATTTATGTTTACTATACTAATATTGATCTCTTCGGCAACAGCACTTTGTTGCTCTGCAGCAGCTATCTGTATGTTCATATCACTAATGTTTTTTACAGCGACAGTAATTTCTTTCAATACATTTCCTGCATATTTTGCATGGTCAACACTTTTTTTGCTGGATTCGCTGCTGTTCAGCATTGCTATAGATGACTCATGAGCTCGGGACTGTAAGCGTTCAATCATTATCTCAATTTTCTGGGTCGATTGTTGCGTTCGATGGGCCAATGTCCTAACTTCATCGGCTACGACAGCAAAACCTCTACCTTGCTCACCAGCTCTTGCTGCTTCTATTGCAGCATTTAATGCCAATAAATTTGTTTGCTCGGCAATCTCACGAATCACATCTACTACAGTTCCAATGTTTTCGCTATCTTTTTCAACTTCACTGACTACATCTACAGCCTTCTGAATTTCATTTGCGAGTTCTACGATGTTAGTGATAGTGTCATTTACAATAATTAGCCCTTTTTCAGCTTCGGTATCTGCATTTTTGGCAAAGTTAGATGCCTTAGTTGCACTTTGAGCTACTTCTAGAACTGTTGTGGTCATTTCATTCATTGCAGTTGCAACCAGCTCTGTCTCAGATTGTTGTTTTTTAACACCATCTCTGGCTTCTTGAGTTATGTAAGACATTTCCTCAGCCGAGGTAGATAAAGCCTCTGTAGATTCTGTAACTGAAATTAGGCTCTGTTGTACTTTTTTTGCAAACGCATTAAACCCTTTGGAGAGGGTAGCTAATTCATCTTTACCATCAATTGGTAGTCTTTGGGTCAAGTCTCCATCACCAAGCGCAATGTTTGTCATGGCAGCTGCTGCATCATTGATTGGTGTAGAAATGCTTGATGAAATTCTTTTCGCTATTACCACAGCTAATACAAAAGCGAGTATGCTTATCAACAGTATAGATTTTTTTGCATCGTAATAAAGGTTTAAGAAATCAGAGCGATTTTTTGCTATTTCAATTATGCCAACAGTATTTCCACTGAAATCTTTAATTTTCTTAGCAAAAATCGCATAGTCATTTCCGGAATTATTACGTATATAATGCATTTCGCCATTCACTATAACTTCATTATATTCTATATTTGATAGTAAGTTGTTTTTTAGAGTTGTTGCGAATGGCTTTAAATCACCTCTTTCATCAATAGTGGATAGACTAATGTCAACTTTGTACTTTTCTTTGAATTGGTCAAAAAAAGATTGCCCAAATGACATACCTGCTTCGACTGTTCCTAGGTGGTATTCATCATGAGATATAGGAGTAATGCCTCTAATACCTAAACCTGCGACACCTTGCTCAATACCTTGAACTGAATGTTTGGTCTTATTAACTTCAACAACAGTCTTTCGAAATGATGATAGATCGTCCCCATACTTTTCTGGTTTATGGGCCCGATAGAAGGATGTAGCAGCTGGCGTATGAAACTGAACTTGCTGAACGTCAAATCTATTCTTTAATTCTTTATAAATCGGATCAACAGTTTGCATTATGGCTTCCCGGTTAGAGTCACGCATTGCATTTTGAATTTCCTTAATACTTGCTAGGGTTGTTGCTATGGTGTAAGCCGTACGTCCTTCAGAAGAAATTTCTGCTAGAGCGCTTTTATATAAATTTTCTAATTCTCTGTGTTCAGAAACTTGGATTAGCTCACTAATTTTAGTAAGTGCTATTGGTAAAACTAGCGATGCGAACGCTAAAATAACTAAAATTGAACCAATATTGTTTTTTAAATTAACAAAATAAAACTAAAGTATAAAATGTACCAAATAAGTTTGATTGCTTTGAGGAGTTGCTACCTTATTTTGTAATAGAGTTTATCTTGATTTTTATCTGTAAATCCTTGATTGTATTTTATTTTTTAAAATGACTTAGACTAAACTTTCTACTCTTTCATAGAAAGTTATTTATAACTTCAGTTAAATCATTTACCTTTATTGGTTTCGCTAAGAAGCTATTCATACCTGCACAGAAACAGTTCTCTTGATCTTTAATCGAAGAGCTTGAGGTTGTCGCAATGATAGGTATGTCAGAATATGTTTTTAACTCCCTGATCGCTTTAGTCGCTTCAAGCCCATTTAATACCGGCATTTTTATATCCATAAGTATTAAGTCAAATTGTTTACATTTACATTGTTCTAGGGCTTCTAAACCATTATTTACTAAAATAATATCCTTTATTTTTAACACCTTCAGCATAGCTGTTAATGAAAGAACTGATTCTTCGTCATCTTCTGCAATCAAAACGTGTATTTCTTGCGGAGCAATACTCAAGGTATCATCTTGTTTGAATTTTACCAAAATGCGTTCACTATGAATAACAAGCTATTTATAAATAACATTAGCACTAAAATTAGCCTTTTCAATAAATGATTTAAAACAATGAGTGAGTTATACAGTTAAGTGTGTAAATGTAGGCCTTAACCTTATTAGAGATTTGAGTTTTGGAATAAGTGCAGACTTGATTATTCTGAGACTGATTGACTTTCCATAAGCCCTAATATTTCAATTTTTATCGTGAGTAATGTATGCAATGTATAGGAGTGTCCACTGTACTTGTGATTCCTTATACGATCTGTTTTTGTAGTCGTAGCATGTGCTGGAACAGCTTTATAATTGTATACCAAAACAAAAATTGAAAGCTTTCGTGGATATACTAACAACAAATCAATATGCTCTTGTTCGCAATCCACCTCTATCTATCACACTCAAGTATTTGAAAATACTGCTCTAAAAGCTTATTTCACGGCTTTAGTGTCTTTCCAGTGAACAACTTTTGTTTGTATTTTGTCGTAAAAAGTCACTTATCAAATTTAGTGGTTAGATCATTGATAAGCTATGCTAGTGAATCTAAATTTAAAACTTCGTATGATTTTTAGCATATTAACCTAAGACGTAAAATTAGAGTTGATCAATGACGTAGATTTTATCGTATTATATGCTGCGTAAAAAAATTATGTTTTGAGGAGACCAATTAATTGATGGAAAAATTAACTTTTTCTGAATTGAACGTTGTAATTCTAAGTTCTGTTTTAAACAGCGAATGTCGATTGGTGCGAGTTGTAAATAAACTTAATTTTAGGAGTATCTCAATTGTTGATAGCATAATGGAATTAATAATCCATTGTGAAGTCTGTGATTTTGATATTGTTTTGATAGAAAGTGGCGGAGAACTTAGTGACTTTATCCAGGGAGTAAAATCAATAAAAAGTTTTAAAGGTTATAAATCCAAGCCAATCATTGTTTATGGAAGTAATGTAGGGGAGGGTGGGCTTTTAGATATGGATAAGTTTGCTTATCTACTTAAACCAGTTAGAAGTAATGTTTTAGTAAAGGCTATCCATGAAATGATAACTGATCGAAAAGATTTATATTGAGAAATTAATTGATATTATTACCTTTTTCCTGAAAGGCAATTATTACGACTGTAGGTAAAGAGAGCGCAAAGCTAAACAGTAGGATAAAAAACCAATATTCGCCTTTGCTACTGAATAAAGTGCCAACAGAATCCCAAGCATAATATTGGAGAAAAAATGAAGGCAGGCAAACGATAGCTACTATTGAGAGAATAGCTATTGAACATGTTTTGAAAAGTCTATTTAAATGAGGCATGTTATATCTACAAGTTATAGCTTAATACCTTTGTTCTATCTTCTTTTATATGGGGTTTACAAAAACCCAATGAAGGGCTACTGTTACTGAGTTGAGCATCATTGGTTGAAAGTACTTCATTAATATGCATCCCAATAGCTCTCTCGGATTTATACCCCGTCATCTTCTCAGCAGTTTCATTCATTAATTTAAGAATCCCTTTATTGTCTGTTTCAAAAACAGCGTTACATAGAGAGCTTAATACTTTGCCAAGCTTTTCTGTGTCTTTAATTATAGTTTTTTCTGCATCTTTGAGATCAGTAATATCTGTCAAAAGTAATAAAAAACTCTGAACAATATGCGAAGACTTTGCAGTTTTAATATGGATCTTGAAGAATTTTGCTTCTTCATTTTCATCAAAGATTTTAACTTCAAAATCTGACTCGTCAACTCTTTCATTTACAACTCGAATAACTTCAAGGTAGAGCTCTGTTGGAAATGTATCTTCTATATAGCGACCTACAGATTCATGAGGGCTGATAGTGAAAAACTCGCTTTTATAGTTATTACTGTACAAATTGATAAAGTCACTTGTCCAATATGTAATATGTATCGGTATCTGTGATACTAAGGACTGAATATCATTTTCAGCATTGATTAGTTGCTTCTGTTGATGTTTTAACTTTAACTGATTTTTTACTCTCAGTTTGCAAATGTTAAGATCCAAAGGCTTTTGAATAAAATCAGCTCCACCGATTTCAAATGCTTTTGACTCAAATAATTCTTTTGGGTGAGATGTGATGAAAATGATAGCAGCACTTCTAGTTTCAGGTAAGCACTTGAGAGTGTTACAAACCGCAAATCCATCAATGCCTGGTAGTTCAATATCCAATAATATGACATCTGGCCTGTAATTAATTGCTTTTTTAATTGCATCTTCACCAGCTAAGCTAGTGGTTATATCTGCAAAGGCTGAAAGCGCATCAGATAAAACAATCAGGCTTGTTGGATCGTCATCGACAATTAATACTCTTGGGCGAATTGTAACTTTTTCAATAAAAAGCACATCAAATATCTCAATCTACCTAAAAATATTATTCTAGTATCAAAAATTTTTTTTTCAAAGTTAGTTTTAATATTTGATTTAAAAAATCAGGAAGTGAATATTGTTTGAGTAGAGATCCATATCGTTGGAGAGGCTGGGAATCAAGTTTTGTAATTAGAATCATGGTCATAAGTGAAACTACAACCAGATTTTATTTAATTAAGTGTTTGTTAAATGGCATAATTTCTATCTCCGAGATGCAGTGCATGTTAGTAGGTTGTTGTGCTTCAAGATCCGTTTTTAATAAGCTTTGTAGGGAAAAGAGAGTTAAAACTCAGAATCGGTAAGGGGGAATTTAATAACCTTAAATAATGCTAAATTAGATACCCATATTAATTTTTATGATTCAATTTAAAATAACGATGGATAATTGGATCTAAATTGTCTATAACTATTGAAATAGAGTAAATACTCATTGTTTGGTTTTGCGCGTAATTCAATGATTTTTGAAGTAAATAACGTGTGGAACTTTTACTGCGTTATGCTAAAAATGAACTTCAGGAGAGAACATGGATACAATAATGAACTGGATCAACGAGAATTCAGGTTTAATCATACATTACGCCGTTCAGGCGGTTCTAGCGCTAATCATTTTCTTTATCGGTAGTCGCATCGCGAAGTTCTGCGAAGGGATGACTGAAAAAGCATTTGATAAAAAGAAAGTCGATAAAGCTGTAGGTTCATTTGTTGCTAGTATTGTCTATGCAATTGTATTTGCTGCAACAATCTTAATGGCACTATCTCAATTAGGTATTGAGACAACCTCATTCATTGCTATTTTAGGTGCAGCTGGTTTAGCTGTAGGTTTAGCACTACAAGGTTCACTATCTAACTTTGCATCAGGTGTTTTAATCATCCTACTTCGTCCTTTCAAATCTGGTGATTATGTAGAAGCAGGTGGTAAAGCGGGTACAGTTAAGAAAATCGAAATCTTCTCTACTGAATTACGTACACCAGATAACAAAGTAATTATCATGCCTAACTCATCAATCATGGGTAGCCCAATTACAAACTTCTCTCGTGAATCAACTCGTCGTATCGATTTAGTTATCGGTGTTGGTTACGATGCAGACCTTAAAGAAGCAAAAGCTGTTCTTAAGTCTGTATTAGACAAAGAGTCTCGTTTATTAAAAGACCCTGCATACACAGTCGCTGTATCTGAACTTGCAGATTCAAGCGTAAACTTTGTAGTTCGCCCATGGGTTAACTCAGCTGATTACTGGCCAACGTATTTTGACTTAATGGAAAACATTAAGATCGCATTAGACGATGCCAACATCACTATCCCATTCCCGCAAATGGATGTTCATTTGCACAAAGAAGACTAATAAGTCTAACTTACAAGTAGTAAAGGTTATTTTTTAATGAAATTAAAAGCTTTATCAATTCTAGTTGCAGCAAACGCTGCAACTAGCGCATTCGCAGCAGATGAAACCAAAACTTGGGATGTAACCAGTGAATTAGGTGCTATCGTAACGAGCGGTAACACTGAAACAACCACACTCAAAGGTGGTGTTAAGGTTTTACATAACCTAGAAAACTGGAATAACGAGTACAAGTTAGACGGTCTTTATAAAGAAGATGAGATCGAAAACGACCAAGGTGTTAAAGAAACACAGCGTACTAACGAAAAGTACTCAATCTCTGCACAAGGTAACTACAAGTTAAACGAAAAGCACTCACACTTATTCATCTACGGCTCGCACGTATCTGATTACTTTGGTGCATACCGTAACGAATCAGTTATCTCAGCGGGTTATGGTTTACGTGTAATCGACCGTTCTGATATGTGGTTAAACGCAGAAATCGGTCCGGGTTATAAGTACTTCCAATACCCAGATGACAGTACTGAAGTTGATGACAACGGTAACTCACTTGCCGGTGAGCGCGAAGGTGAAGTAATCGCGTTAGGTAAAGTTGATTATAACTGGCAAATTTCAGATAGCGCACGATTTACTCAGCTAGTATCCGTTGAATATGGTGATACCAATACTAAAACACGTTCAGAGTCTGCAATCCTTGCTAAAATCAACGGCTCACTACAAATGAAAGTGGCTTACAACATCACTCACAACTCAGATGTTGCGGATGATAAAGAAAACACAGATACAGAAACGTCACTAACGTTGGTTTACAGTTTTTAAATTGGTAAACCGATTTTAATGATACGGTTACTATAGTTTTTGCTTATAATTGAGCGAGAAAATACTTTTGGCTTAGTTTAGTATCATTTACGATAGTCTCCCGACACTTATACTTTGGCTCTTTCAACCAGAAGCATTTAAACAGCCTATCGCTTTACTGCTAAATTGCTTTCGCAGTAAAGCATTCTTTTTATGGCTAAAGCTGTATCAATTTTAAAAATTTCTTCTTGCCTGAAAAGCTTTAGTGAAAGAATTCATGTGACTTTAACTTAAGTGGCAGGCCGTTTCGCTGTCAAAAAAATATTTGTTTCTTGGTCGTTAAAAAGAATTACGAATAGGCGGTTTACCTTACTCATTTGGTAGTGTAACCGGTGAATGTATACACTCCAATCTTTGCAGCGTTTTGGTATTACTTTATCGATTTATCTTTGGCCATCGCTTATTGAATTGGCAAATTTCGACTATTCTCTCAAGCTAATGGCACCAAAAGACAAACCAAATGGAATTGATCCAGCATGTAGCGGCCATACTCTATTTCCGTTTGCAAACCAATTAAATTAAGTTTTTAGTCATTATGTCTAGGTATGATGCATATTTCCAAATTTAATAGCGACAGATATTTGAGGAAGTATTTTAATCCTCCATCAAATTTACTATTTTCCATTTGAGAGATTTGCTTACGACTAATCCCCAGAACTTCTGATACCTCATCTTGTGTTAAAGATAACTTTTTTCGAGCATTTTTTAATATTTCGCCATCATACAATTTCATTAAGCCACCAATTAAAGTCTATGATTCTTAACATACTATAACGAAAGGTCAGAAAGTTACCATATAGTAATTGAAACCTTTTCGTTTCTATATAGTCGCGCTGTTAGCTGTATATGTATCGCTTAATTATAATTAGCTATGCTCATTATTGACTAATACTCTGTTACCTATTTTGAGGCCGCTGTTGAATTGCTTTAGGTCCCACTTGTACTTAATAGACGCTGGTATTTGAGTAGACTGATCATTGATACTCTTTAATGACATAGAATCGAGTTCAAAATCTACACCTCGTTATCGTAGGATTCCCAGCAAGATTGCGTCAGTTCCACCTGGGTTTGTTGGCATTGCTTTTTTCGTCAGGCAGTTGATAGTCGATTTTATAAACAAGCCATACCCTGTTTTCATCAACCCACCTTTCTCAACAAGCCGTTTCAAGGCGCGCCCAAACAGATCATAACTTCCATAATTGCCTAAATCTTTACGTTCAAGTACATAGCGGCGAGAGCGCTTAATTTGCTTAGCAATACGCTCAGCTGTAGTCAGGACTTTCTCTCCTGTAATACATATATGCTTTAATACAATGATTTTGGTGTTGTTTAAAATCAATACGGCATTCACCTCTGCTTTTTCTGTCTACATCGTCGCTTATATTTGGTTAATCAAATTTTTACGCCGTGTGGCTTATCGTCATTTTAGGGGGAATATTTACCGAGAATTCAATCAATTAAATTGCTCTAGCTAATGTAGCGTCTATAGAAATATCAATCTTTATTTGACTAATGTATCGCATTGATTTTAAGTAACTAAACAGCATTTTCCACAGAATTTGTGTATAAGTAGAGTTCATAATTACTTATGCACAAGCTGGGTAGACTATCTCGCTGTGTTTTTGAATGGCTCTCGAAGTCAATCAATATTTGAATTGAATTCAAAACAATAGGCTTCTTGGGTTGATTTTTATATTCTATAAAACTCAATCGATATCAAGAACTGAACAGAGCTCAAAAAAACGCCTTAAGAGAAGTGACTCCATAAAGTTGGACTCATTTCTTAGCGCTTTCAATTGCTTTATTGAATTCATTTAGTAATGAATCATAATCAATTTCAGTTTTAATATTGTATTTCTACTTAGCTGATTAAGTTCGCCCATAGTAAGCGTTGCAGATGATGAGAAATTAGGCTTTGCAACTACATAACTTTCATCAATAAGCATTACCCCTTTGAGCTGATGGAGCTTAATATAACGCTCGATATAAGATGCCAGCTCTGCAGGTGTAGCCCCCTCTGATGTAATGCGCTTTGAAATTTCTTCTGGATTAAACGTTTGAACTTTCGCATAACCTGCAAGTAAATCAGTTATCTCAATCATCGATTTTTCGCTTACTGCTTTTGTGTAAGATACACCGGCGGAAAATGCTAAGGCTGACATAACTAGGCTTATTAGAATCATTTTTATATAGTCATTCATTGTTTAATCACCTAATTTGAGTTTAGTGCCAGATAGCACAGCGAATGTAATTGAACGTCCCGGTGATATCTCAATTACTGGGTGAATCTGTTCTGCTAAAGCGATGTAGTATTCAGCTAGTCTATCCATAGCATCAGCTGAGCCTTGGAACACACCAGCGGAAGCAACGGAGCCTAAGTCTACTGATTCCCATACCGCTCTATCACCACCAGACGTATTGATTGATGTAGTTCGTTGAGGTGCAACAGCTTCAGAAATGCCACTCATAAATCCAGCTGCCATAGAGCCTGCTAAGAGGTTACCATTTTTGCTTACAAGTCTGCCGGCTATACCAAGTTTGCCATCAAAGTCAGAAACTGCATTCGCTTGAATCGCGCTTTCAACACTCTTACCGTCATTACGTACACATGTAATTGATTGTGCGCGTATATGCGCTCTTTCGCTT
>Ga0209272_10002493_pt1 | contig 10288 bp, 8 predicted proteins | sample tdDd002_FD_187125 | JGI IMG/M metagenome (GOLD analysis project Ga0209272, IMG submission 187125) | Marine sediment microbial communities from the Atlantic coast under amendment with organic carbon and nitrate - tdDd00.2 (SPAdes)... | ecosystem: Environmental > Aquatic > Marine > Coastal >... | reverse complement strand
ACTATTAAAACGATTCATAATAAAAAGAATAAAATAAAATCCTCCCCAAAAATTTAAAACAGAAACGATATTGCATTTAAGTAGCATTGGAGGGTTATTGACGCTACGAAACATACATGCACCGTTAGCAACAAGGCAAGAATATTTTACCCTTAAACAAAACTTTTCACAGTTTGAGTGAATTTATTTTATCCCTCCCCGCAAAAAAAAATGGTGTAGTGCATATAAACAAGCTTATGAGTTAATATCCTTGTGCGTAAACAGCACATTTGCAAACCGCTAAAACCACCGCACAACCAAAGTTTGCAAAAGAGCTGTTTTTTCTGCCTACACAGATCTTAAATTATTACATTTGTCCTTATCGAAAATTAGCAAATTGAAATTAACATATGTTTGAACAGACTTTTAAGAATATAGACGATATACTGCACAAAGACGCAGGTTGTGGGAGTGAATTAGATTACGTGGAGCAGACCTCTTGGGTCTTATTCTTGAAATATTTGTCAGACTTACAAAAAGATAAAGCCACAGCAGCCGAACTTACAGGCGAAACCTATACAAGTATTATCGAACCTCAATTTCAGTGGGATGTTTGGGCAGCGCCTAAATTGACTGATGGGAAAATAGACCATAATGCTTTAACAGGCGACGATCTTGCCGATTTTGTGAACATTGAGCTATTTCCTTATCTCAAGAAATTTAAAGTATCTGCCGAAAGTGCCAACACCATTGAATATAAAATAGGCGAGATTTTTAGTGAGCTTAAAAACAGAATACAAAGCGGATATAATCTTCGTGAAGTCATCAACCATATTGACGCTCTTCGTTTCCGCACCCATGCTGAGAAACACGAGATGAGCCACCTGTATGAATCTAAAATACAGAATATGGGTAATGCAGGACGAAATGGTGGAGAGTATTACACCCCTCGTCCTTTAATTCGAACCATTGTAAAAGTGGTGAACCCCGAAATTGGCGATACCATTTACGATGGGGCAGTTGGTAGTGCGGGTTTCCTTTGCGAGGCATTTTCGCACCTAACAGAGGGCAAGAACTTATCGACTAAAGCCACCGAAACCGTACAGAAAAACACTTTTTATGGCAAAGAGAAAAAATCATTAGCCTATATTATTGGTACAATGAATATGATATTTCATGGTGTAGAAGCGCCAAACATTGTACATACCAATACTCTTGCCGAAAACATTGCCGACATAGAAGAGAAAGACCGTTACGATGTCATTTTGGCTAACCCACCATTTGGAGGAAAAGAGAGAGCCGAAGTACAACAAAACTTCCCTATAAAAACAGGAGAAACAGCAAGTCTGTTTTTACAGCATTTTATTAAAATATTGAAAGCAGGCGGTAAAGCAGCAGTCGTAATCAAAAATACCTTTTTAAGCAATACCGACAATGCCTCTGTAGCCTTACGAAAAGAACTGTTGAGTAGTTGTAATCTACATACCGTACTCGATTTACCCGCTGGTACATTTACAGGTGCTGGTGTAAAAACAGTTGTTCTGTTTTTCGAAAAAGGAACCTCAACTCAAAATACATGGTTCTACCAACTCAACTTGGATAGAAACTTGGGGAAAGGAAAGCCACTAAACGAAAAAGATTTAGCTGATTTTGTAAAATTACAAAAGACAAAAGAAGAATCAGAAAACTCGTGGAATTTAGATATCAGTTTATTGAGCGAAGCCGAAATGGATTTGTCTGCAAAAAACCCCAATACGCCAGAAGAAGCACCTTTACGTAAGCCTGAAGAGATTATTAAGGAGATGAAGACTTTGGACGTAGAAAGTTCTAGTATTTTAAACACAATTGCGAAGTTGATATGAGACAGGATTGGGAAATAAAGAAATTGGGGGATGTTTGTGATTTTATTAGTAGAGGTGTTTCTCCGAAATATATAGACAAGGGTGGTTTATGTGTATTAAACCAAAAGTGCATACGTAACCATGAAATTAATTATGAATTAGCTAGAGCACATAACAATGAACTAAAGCCAGTAAAAGGTGAGAAAATAATTCAAATAGGTGATGTTTTAATTAACTCTACTGGAACTGGCACATTAGGTAGAATTGCTCAAGTAAGAGAAAAACCAATTATTTCAACTGTTGATTCACATGTTACAATTGTAAGACCATTAAATAATCTTTTTTATAATGATTTTTTTGGATATGCATTAATATTAATTGAAGATGAGATTACTAAGAAGGGTGCTGGCTGTGGTGGTCAAACAGAATTAGCCAGAAATACGGTGAAAAATGATTTTTTCATTTCATTCCCAAAATTACTTCAAGAGCAACAACGCCTAGTAGCCATTCTAGACGAAGCCTTTGCTGCAATAGCCAAGGCAAAAGCAAATGCCGAACAAAACCTTAAAAATGCCAAAGAACTTTTTGAGTCTTATTTGCAAGGGGTGTTTGAGAAAAAAGGTAAGGGTTGGGAAGAAAAGACTTTGGGAGAAATCGCTTATGTGAAAAGTGGTGGGACACCATTAAGATCTAAGAAGGAGTATTGGGAAGGTAATATTGCTTGGTATTTATCAGGAGAGTTAAATGATCTATATACAAAAGAACCAGAAAGACATATTAATGATTTAGCAATTAATAATTCAAATGCTAAATTATTCACAAAAGGTTCTTTGTTGATAGGAATGTATGACACAGCTGCATTAAAGATGTCAATAACTGACAGGGATGCTGCCTTCAACCAGGCAATCGCAGGTGTAGAGCCTAATGGCAAAATTGATTTAATATTTGTTTTGCATTCAATTAATTCAATAAAACCAGATTTGCTTAATTTAAGAAGAGGAGTTCGTCAGAAAAATTTAAGCCTTCAAAAAATAAAGAATATACCAATATCATTACCTTCTTTAAATAAACAAAAAGAAATTGTCCAAAAACTAGATGCACTTTCATTGGAAACAAAAAGACTGGAAGCCATTTATAAGAAGAAAATAGTAGATTTAGAGGAGTTGAAAAAAAGCATCTTGCAAAAGGCTTTTAGCGGGGAATTGAAAACAACAGAAGAATTAGCCGTATGAACGAAGCTGAAACAAGAGCAGAACTTATAGATCCTAAACTAAAAGCATGTGGTTGGGGAGTTGTTGAAGGATCGAAAATTCTTCGCGAACGAGACGTTTGTAAAATTACTGATGGTAGAATACAAACAGGAGGTCGCCGTAGCAAACCCCTTATTGCCGATTACATATTGGTTTACAAAGGGATTAAGTTGGCTGTTGTTGAAGCAAAAAGTGATGAGTTGGAAGTTGGCGAAGGGGTGGCACAAGCAAAACAATATGCCGAAAAACTTAAGCTGGAAACCACCTATTCTTCCAACGGAAAAGAAATATACAGCATCTGCATGAAAACAGGTGAAGAGGGGTTGGTTATAGATTACCTTTCGCCTGACGAGCTTTGGAGCAAAACTTATCCTAAAGAATTGGGTGAGACTGCGAAACACGCCGAAGTTTGGAGAGAGAAGTTTGCAAACGTACCCTTCGAAGATAAATCGGGGACTTGGCAATTGCGATACTATCAAGAAATTGCAGTTAAGAACAGCTTGGAAGCAATTGCCAATAACGAAGACCGTATTCTATTGACTCTTGCTACGGGAACAGGAAAAACAGCTATTGCCTTTCAAATAGCCTGGAAACTTTTTCAAACCCGTTGGAATATTACAAGGCGCCCACAGAGTGAAGCCGAAGTAAACCGTAGACCAAGAATCTTATTTTTGGCTGATCGTAACATTTTAGCAGATCAGGCATTTAACTCATTTTCGGCATTTCCCGAAGATGCTTTAATTAGAATCAATCCTAAAGAGATAAAGAAAAGAGGCAGCGTGCCAACCAATGGCAGTATCTTTTTCACCATTTTTCAGTCGTTTATGACAAAAACGTCTGCTAGTAAAAAGAAAGAATTAGCAGTTGCAAATGATCTTGCTGCGGAACCACAAGTAGAGTACGAAACTTTAGACTTTAATTTTGGTCAGTACCCAAAAGATTATTTTGATTTTATCATTATTGATGAGTGCCACAGAGGTGGAGCGAATGATGAAGGCAATTGGAGAGGAATATTGGAATATTTTTCGCCAGCCTTTCAGTTGGGTTTAACCGCCACGCCTAAACGAAAACATAACGTTAACACCTATAAGTATTTTGGCGATCCTGTTTATATCTATTCCCTAAAAGAGGGGATTAACGATGGCTTTCTAACGCCATTTAAAGTAAAGCGCATAAAAACAACGCTCGACGATTACATCTATACCAATGATGATTTTATTGTTGAAGGCGAAATTGAAGAAGGTAAGCTATATACTGAGGCTGATTTCAATAAAATAATTGAGATTAAAGCAAGGGAGGCTGAACGTGTTAAAATCTTCATGGACGAAGCCAATGGGAATGAGAAAACCATCATTTTTTGTGCAATTCAAAAACATGCAGCTCTGGTTCGAGATCTGGTAAATCAATATCATTTTAAAAAAAATGGCTCAACGAATGGTGCTGCAAATTACTGTGTTCGTGTAACTGCTAACGATGGTGAAATAGGCGAACAGTTTTTACGTGAATTTCAAGACAACGAAAAACTGCTGCCAACCATATTGACCACTTCACAGAAACTCTCTACGGGTGTTGATGCACGGAATATTCGCAACATTGTATTGATGCGTCCTGTGAACCAGATAATAGAATTCAAACAAATTGTTGGTCGCGGAACTCGTCTATTCGAAGGGAAAGAGTTTTTTACCATCTATGATTTTGTTGATGCTTATCAGCGTTTTTCCGATCCTGAATGGGATGGTGAACCTGTACAGGAAGAAGTTTGTGATAAATGCGGGCAAGTGCCATGTATTTGTGAAAAAACACCGCCAAACCCATGTGATATTTGTGGTGAAAGACCTTGCGTGTGTGAAAAACAACCACCACTTCCTTGTCCAAAATGTGGAAAGCGACCTTGTGTGTGTAATAAGAAAGTAAAAGTAAAACTGAGAGACGGTAAGGAACGTGAGATTAAACACATGATAGCGACTTCCTTTTGGTGCGCCGATGGCAAACCCGTATCTGCGGAAGAATTTTTAAATAATCTGTTTGGCGAACTGCCCAACTTATTTAAAAGCGAAGATGAGTTGAGAACGCTTTGGAGTAATCCACGTACCCGAAAAACATTGCTCGAAAAACTAGACGAAGCAGGATTTGGTAAAGATGACCTCAACACACTCAAACAGCTAATTGATGCCGAACAAAGCGATTTATTCGATGTTTTGGAATATGTTTTCAATAGTAATATAAAACCAATAAGCAGGGAAGCACGAGTAGCAGCTGCAAGCCCTTCAATTTTTGCTTATCTAAACGAAAAACAAAAAGACTTCGTAGATTTTGTGTTAAGCAAATACATTGAATCAGGCGTAGAAGAACTCGCACAAGAGAAACTGCCAGTTTTGCTGACAAACAAATACCAATCCTTGGAAGATGCCAAAGAAATCTTGGGAGAAGTTTCAAGCATCAGTTCTCTCTTTATCGAATTCCAAAAACATTTATACGATAAGGGTGTGGCATAATTTAATCAGATATAGGTTTTGTTGGTTTAATAGTTTGTGCGCATAAATCTCAGTTTTAATGAGATATGAATAAATATTTTCATTACATTTAGTATTGTTATTGTAAACTTGTAGCAATAGTTTACTCAGTTGACCCTAGCAAATATGGTGCTGTAAGTGGTAGAAATAGATATGTAAGCAGAAGAAACTGAAATGTAACTCGGAAAAATACATTTGTAAGTCTGGAAAATGGAGATGTAAGCATGGAAAATGCTTTTGTAACTCCGAAAATCGAAGATGTAAGTGGGGTAAATGCAATTGTAAGTCTGAAAAATAGAATTGTAACGAAGAATTATACAATTGTAATTTATAGATAACCCAAAAATTTAAAATTATGGCATCTCGAACAAAACTTACCGAATCAGAAACTCTAGAACAGTATCGTATCGCATTGGATAATGCTGAAAACCAAGCTCAAATATCAGCAGTGCTGACTGATTTAGGTTTTGATTCAGTCGTAATTGGAGAAGGGAAAGCGATATTGGCAGAAACCCGCCAAGCTTACGACGGCAACAAAACCGAAGATGATGAAACCACTGCAGCTTATGCAGATTTCTTAAGTATCAGAACAAAGCTTGAAGATACTTTCAATGTTCACCGCAAAAAAGCAAAAGTTGTATTCCGTAACGATCCATTAACTGCAGATAAATTAGCTATTTCGGGTGCTATGCCACGTACATACATTAAATGGCTTGAAGCTGCTAAGAAATTTTATAGCGTTGCATCAACCGATGCTGGTATTCAAGGTAAATTAACCCGTTTAAAGATCTCTCTTGAAGATTTAACAGCAGCCAACACCTTGATTACTGACCTTGAAGCAGCACGCTCGCTCTACCTTAAAGAAAAAGGTGAATCACAAGACTCAACAAAGGCAAAAGATGCCGCTTTCTACAAGATTGATGATTGGATGAGTGAATTCTACGCCGTTGCTAAGATTGGTTTAGAAGATAATCCACAACTATTAGAAGCTTTAGGCAAAATAGTTAGAAACTAACGCACAAAAGCCAACCCTATTTGTAAGCACATTGGCAAGCTCAACGAGAAATCAACCTCAGATAGCTTGCCAAAAAGCTTACAAACCCCAACCAAATTTCAGCCCTCCAGGCTGGTTGCCTATCCCACAAAATAAATTAGTCCTCCGTTGTTACCTATGTTCAGTTCTAGCTTGTGATAGACACTAGAAGGAGATCTTAGAGGATGCCCAGTTGCTAACAAAAGCTAAATGGCAAAGGCAGTTGATGGTTTTCGAATGTTTATGCTTTTAATGAGCACGGCAAACTATCTATTTTATAATTGTTATGGTTAAATGTAATTCAAAAATAGCTACCTTGCCTTTTATAAAATTTGGAACATAAATCAACTAATGCGCCTGCGCCACTTAGCAAGCCCGTTGTGTGCCATTCGATTCAGCATTTGCATACTCAGAAACTTATATAAATTGGAAGAATTATGGATACAGAAAACAACAAAGAAAGTAATGTAAAAACAACAATCGATGCCGTTACTGGATTAGCTAAAGCCGTGCCTGTATATCAAGATGCAGTACAACCTGCTGCTAAGGAAATTGGAAAATCACTGGAAACTGTAACAAAGACAGTAAACATTGCTCTTGCACCAATAAAGGCACTTGTTTGGGGATACGAAAGAATTGAAGATTTTTTAACAAAAAGAGTTTCTGAAAAACTCCAAGATATTCCTGATCAAAATATTACAACGCCACCCCCACACATTGCAGGTCCAGCAGTTGAAGCATTACGATATTCAGGGCATAATGAAAGCCTTCGAGAACTATATGCCAGTTTATTAGCAACCGCAATGAACAAATCAACAACTAAGAAGGCTCACCCAAGTTTCGTTGAGGTAATTAAGAATTTAACTCCTGAGGAGGCTGCTTTATTACAAATATTTGTTTCACAACATCATTACCCCAAGGTTAATATCGAAGGTAAATTACCAGACAATAAAGGAGAAGTGACAGAATTTCAGAACTTTACTCTTTTTCATAAGCTAGTTAAAGACTTAAATGTTAATGCAATTCCGGTATACATTGATAATTTAAACAGATTAGGGATAATTGAAATTTTCCATGATGAATATCTAACTGCCCCGAACCTTTATGAACCATTAGAAAATGACGAGGCTCTAAACAAGTTGAAAACTCAAATTCAACAGGCAAATAGAACATTGAATTTTCGTAAAGGATTAATAAGATTAACCTCATTTGGAAAAGATTTTGTTAATAATGTAGTTGCAATTAAATAAGATCGGCACACAACATACGCTATATACCATAGGCGGGTAGTAGGTTTTCGAGGGTTTTGAGCTTTAAATGAGCAACGGCAAGGTAGCCATTTTAGAATAGTTATAGTTAAATGTAATCCTAAAATAGCTACCTTTCCTTTTTATGAAATTTGAAACATAAATCAACTAAGGCGCCTACGTTACATAGCGCCATCCGTTACAACCAATTGAAAAAAGAGATAGATTATTGTGATTCTCTTTTCGGGTAAAAAGGAATCTATCTCTTTTTTGGTGCACGCAGGTAAGCTTTTAACATTTTCCCTCTGTATTAAACTTGTGAAGTCGCACATTTCAGGATCTTTTGCAAAACGGTGATTTAGCTTATCATCACGGCCAAGCACCTCCCTGCTCAGCCTTGTTCGCTTTTGCATAAAATTTGCGGAGAAAAGCGTCAATTTATCCAATTTGCTTCCCCTTTCTTGAAACTTGATCGAGTGTACTTAAGAACTCTGTTGAAAATCAATCCATTTAGTTGTTAAATAAAGGGTAAGCTTTATTGACCGATTAAGAAACAATGAGCTGCGCAAATTGTCACTTCAACTTAGAGCCCTTCTTTCATGTTGGTTAACAATCGAATTAGGAGGACAAATTTCTATGCCAAAGCTTCTCCTTTCAGCCAGATAGAAAATAATCTTGCTCTCACAAGGGGAACGACAACATGTTTGTAACAATCGCTATATGGCATAGGCCATCGTTAGGATTTCGATTGTTTGCACTTTTATTACACACGGCAAGCTATCAATACAGAATTGTTATAGTTAAATTTAAGCCTGAAATTTGCTACCTTGCCTCCATTATAAATTTGAAACATAAATCAACTAAGGCCTAAGCAACATAGCGCCGGCCGTTATGGGCAAGGTCGAAAGCAGCAGCAAATAAGAAATTATGGAAATTTTAAAACAGAAAAGAGAAGTACCTGTATTAGTTTATATCATTAGTGGACTCTCATTAATCCCTTGGATTGGTGGATTTATAGGATTGGCAATACTTATTTCGGGACTCATATACTATAAAAATAAAATTCTTATAGCAGTTGGTTCTCTAGGTATATTGTTTACAATAAGCATATATGGATCGTTATATTATTTTGGTCAAATTGAGCGAGGTGGAGTTTATGATGAAATGACCGTAGAATTGTCAAAACATTCTTTAAAAACGTTGATTAGCGAGATTGAGTTATATAATATTAAAAACGACAAGTATCCAGATAATCTAATTCAAGTAACCAAAAATGGGTATAACCAGTTGCATTTAGATCCTATTCTTAATAAAGTAGCAGTTAAGGGGGAATCTAAAGAATTCTACTATAAGCTTGAATCTGATGGGTATATACTCTTTTCTATCGGCTTCGATAAAATTCCATTTACCAAAGATGATATTCATCCTCAATTGATGCCAAATGAAATAGAGAAATATGGATATAAAAGGTTAAACCCAGCCCATAACACGCGCTCATATAACATAGGCGGGTAACGGGTTTTCGAAGGTTTTGTGCTTTTAATGAGCAACGGCAAGGTAGCCATTTTAGAATAGTTATAGTTAAATGTAATCCTAAAATGGCTACCTTGCCTTTTTATAAAATTTAAAACATAAATCAACTAAGGCGCCTACGTTACATAGCGCCATCCGTTGTAGGGCATTTAAGTCAGATGAAATTTAATAAATGGGAAAAAAGAAAAAAAGAGTTCATATTAATAGAGGTAAAAAGCAAATCAAGAAAAAATTAAATTTTATGGATAGAGCAAAAATTGCAGCGATAATTCTAGCGATTTTCTCACCTCTATTTGTATATATATTCTTTAAAAATCAAGAACGAAATGACCTGTTACAAAATAACTCTTTCAATACAATTGCTGTAATTGAGAAATTAAAACCAAGACAGAGAAAAGGTATATCAGGAAGTGAAGATGTAATTTATTTTAAGTTCTTACGCAGAGACACTATAATTCACCAAATAGAACAAGTAATGAGTGGTGAAATTTCAAGAAAGAATATTAAAATTGGCAACGCCTATGAAGTCAAAGTTGTGAATACAGATTATAGGATATTTAAATTAAATTTAGAAACAAAAATTGATTATCAAGATTCTAATTGGAAAAGCAAAATCCATAAGTATTTATCGGAAAGACATAAAAGCAATGTTTTGAAATAAAGGTCAACGCCCTACAACAAAAGTAACCGTTGCACAACCCCATAAAATTTCAGGGAAAGGAAAATAAATCTAAATTTCAACTTGATTTAGATGTGATTTAAGGCATCTGTAAAAATGGTTTCGAGTTATAAATTCCAATTATTTAGGCCTTAAAAAGGCGTTTATTAAGCCCAATTGGCTGATAAAAATGAAAAAGTAAGAATTGGCTTGAATCGTCATTGATTCAGCCTT
>Ga0209272_10002492_pt1 | contig 10293 bp, 6 predicted proteins | sample tdDd002_FD_187125 | JGI IMG/M metagenome (GOLD analysis project Ga0209272, IMG submission 187125) | Marine sediment microbial communities from the Atlantic coast under amendment with organic carbon and nitrate - tdDd00.2 (SPAdes)... | ecosystem: Environmental > Aquatic > Marine > Coastal >... | reverse complement strand
CCAACATTAAAAATGTCCGTAAATTCATTACTCTAATGGCTCTATTTTTATATTTTTACAAATTGCAGCAGAAAGCACGCAGTTTAGCAAATAATAGTGAGTTATTGGTGGGACTTGAATTAATAAGTACGCCATAAGATTAATGTTAGATTAACTTTATCAAGACTGAGATCGCCCTGATGGTCGTTTTTGCGTTCAAGGGTATGCTTGTTAAAAAAACGGACGTTGGCTAGGTCTATCATGAACAAAACAAAAGTATGGTTTCCTTATCTATTTTTCCTACTACTGATTTGCACTATTGGTGCGGCGAAGTGGATGACGGATGAGAAAGAGCGTCAGGTAGAGCAACGTAAACAAGAAATGGCACCAGTTGTAGAGAAAATCGTTGCCAATGGTCGAGAAGCATACGAATGGCCGATGAAAAAGGTCGGCATGATTCAGGACTTTGCCGAGTTTGGAAAAGCATCTCGATTCCCCAATTTATACCATTCTGCAGCCGATTATTACGCGACCCCGGGTACCGAAGTTTATGCAGTAGCTGACGGCAATGTGTTCTTTTCAGGGTATGAAGCGGGATATGGTGGTTTAGTTATTGTTAAGCATAAAAGGGAAGGGCTTTACTCTTTGTATGGCCATGTTTCAGCAAAGCGCTGGTTGATTGAGAAAGGCGAGCAGGTAATCCGAGGTCAGTTAATCGGCTATGTTGCGGACGCGAATGAAGGCTATGGCATTGGCATGGTGCCTCACCTACATTTTTCTATGCGTTTAGGAGAGCCGGAGGATTACCCAAACAGCGGACGTGAAAACTGGATGACAGGCTATACCACTGAGCACCCTGTATTCCACCAGTTTCTCGACCCAAACAAGTTCATTGCTCAATCGAAGTTGTATCACCGTAAACGACAAGATGACCTCTGAGAAATACAGAGGTCAATGATTCACATAGCAAACTGAAAATGGCACATTGAGGCGGTGAAACTCTTTAATCCAGCGCCATTGATTATCTTGGAGTTTGTCTCCAGGGCCTTTCACTTCAATCCATTCAAAGGTTCCATCTTTAAAGGCGATCAGATCGGGCATGCCATTGCGGTAGAGTTTTAAGTCACTCAATTGCACTTTGAATAGCTCTGCTAGCATGTCGCCAGAGATATGCTTCAGCGCGTGTTGTAATAACTCCTTCTCTAGATGAGTCCAACTTATGAAAGGGTTACTGATTCCAAATTTATTCCTGTAGGTATCACTGAGCGGTTTAGTTTTGCCTTGCTGAATGCTGCTGAGCGCCTGACAGATGAGAGTCTCTCGCTTATGGGTGAAGTCAGCGTGGTATAAATCAAGCGGACGATGCTGATAAGCGTTAATAAATGCCCCTTCAATCGGAGCAAATATAGCGTTCCAAAAAGTTAAACCAAGTAGGCCATTGAGTAGAGCGTTTTCGGAATAAAAAACCGTCCAACCTAAACTTTCAAAATGCGCTTTGGCGGCAAGCTCAACACGCTGTTGTGATAGGTCTAATTCGAGGTGGTATTCGCGGCATTTGGGTTTATTGGCTCTTGGAACTTTGAGACCTTGTTTACGCTTTACTCGTTGTTCTAGCTTTTGTGCGACTTCAAGCTCAGAGACATCAATCGGGTAAGTTAACATGTCGGTGACAACGTCACTAAGTTGATCGTCTAAATTGAGCTTGTCGTAAATTCGGGCTCGACGCTCTCGACTTGGTGTTAAGGTTGTTTGCTCAAATAAATCGAGAGCTAGGTTAAATTCGCTAAGACGTTCGTAATCTCGTGCAATGTCGTTGATCATATGCTCTCGCTTACGGTCAACATAGCGGTGCTCAACAGGGTCAGGCATCGCAGTAATAAGATTGTCGAGATTCGCCTTCTGCTTCCTGTCGCATTGCCAATAGAGCTCAGAGAGTTGGCTGAGCTGGATCAAGCGGTCTATTTGTTCTCTGCTTTCAAAGAATCGGCACGCTTTACTCAATTGGTATTGTTCAAATTGATGCAAGCCTAAGTCATCTAAAACAAATTGGCTGAGATCTTGGTGTGTATTGGCAAAAAACAGCGCTAAAAGCACATCGATCATATGCGCAGAATTGAGCTTAATGACGGTGAATTCTAGTGCCTCGAATTGGTTGAACAACTCCTCGTTTAGCAGCTCAATCAACGCATCTTTTTTAAGTGATTTAGAATGCAGAGGGTAGAGCGTATGAATCTCTGGCTTGGTCAATAAGTTAGCTGCCAGTTCTTGCTCAGAAATAAAGGGGTTGAGTTCGACAAAGCCATGCTGTTCAAGCTCATTCAAGGCTTGTTGGAGATTGACGATTTCCTGATAGTTAAGCTTATCACTACGAAACCAACACCCTTTTCGACTGTATAAACGAACGAGTAAGCACTGGGCGTCTTTATTCAATTGTTCGAAGGCGGAAAGCCATTGATGTTCTTCAGCCGTCAATAGGTCGCTATACCAATGTTTGGCATGCCGGGTGAGTTTGAAAAAGTTATCGAGATAGTAATCTGGGGCGAGTTCGACGGGGTTTTCCATAAAAGACAGATATAAAAAAGGCTTACCACTAGGGTAAGCCTTTCAAAATATATTTCAATTCTTAAGCGTTTTTAAGCTCAGCAACTTTTGCTTCAGTCAGTGGCTTAGTGATGAACGCTAGTACGATACATACTGCCATCATTACTGCAGATACTGTGTAAGCTAGGCCGTAACCTTCGCCTGCTGTCATTGAGAAGCCAACAACTGCTGCACCGATTGCGCCGCCGATACCCCAAGCTGTGTAAAGCACGCCGTAGTTAGTACCGTAGTTCTTAAGACCGTAGAATTCCGCTGTTAGAGTAGGGAATACCGCTAGAAGCGTACCGTAACCTACAGCAGCAATTGCTGTACCGATGATTAGCGTGAATTCAGTTTTGAACGTAGCAAACAGAACCATGTTTACGCCCTGTAGAACGAACGCTAGAAGTAGAGTGCGCACGCCACCGATTTTGTCAGCAAGCATACCAGCAGCAACACGACCGCCTGAGTTGAATACCGCAAGGATAGACGCTAGGTAAACAGCGTTTGGTAGGTTCGCTTGAACACTTGCAATTGTTGTGATGTTACCGATGATCATAAGACCAACAGAAGCAGCAAATGCGTACATGATCCACAGTGAGTAGAACTGCGGTGTTTTTAGCATTGCTTTCCAAGTTAGGTCATCAGACTTCTTAACCGCTTTAGGTGCTTGGCCTGCTTTTACTTTTGGTTCAGCTGGCGTGTAGTCTGCTGGTGGGTTGTTGATCGTTGCTGCTAGTGGAACTGCAATCGCAAGGATACCAACACCAAGAACTAGGAAGCTAGTTTGGATGCCCATGCTGTCGATCAGTGCAGATGTTACTGGTGCTAGGTAGATAGCTGCTAGACCGAAACCTGCTGCGATGATGCCGTTAACCATACCTTTCTTCGAAGAGTGGAACCACTTCATCGCAGAAGGAGAAAGACAAGCGTAACCGAAACCGATACCCGCACCAGTGATCACACCAAACGTGATGTTTAGCATCATTGGAGAGCTAACAAAGCTAGACGCGATCATACCTAGACCTGTAAGAACAGTACCTAAGATAAGAATAAGGCGTGGACCCATGCGGTCTTGAAGGATACCTGCAACAAGAAGACAGATAGAGAATGTGATAGTTGCAGTCGCGTAAGGCGCTGATGCTTCAGCAGCACTCCAGCCAGACTCAGTCACTAGTGCTTTGTTGAATACACTCCAAGCATACAGGATGCCAAGACAAAGGTTGATACAGAATCCTGCTAGAAGGATGCGCATTGCTTTATCAATCTTGCTCATTTTTATTCTCGGTTGTCCTCAAATTGAGGATGGGTTAACAGTCGATTACTTCAAATTAAGTTTGCGTTTATCAACATAAAGCGCAATGGGCGCGAATTATAACCAAATAAAATGTGATTGGAATCTCTTTTTCAACTTAATCGTATATTTTTCAAATATTGTTGATTTTTTGTAGCGAAAACGATTTCTATTGATAGATGTGATGAGTAGAAAGCGGGGGAGTACTAGTGAAATGTGGATGTTTTTTGTTCAGATTGACTCAGGGCAAAAACAATAAAAAAAGCGCAGTTCAAGATGAGCTGCGCTTTTTAAATGCTTAAGTGTGAATGACTTAATTATTTAGCCAATCAGTGCTGGGATACCTGGTAATTGACCAACAATCGCAAGTGAGCCGACACAAATAACGAACGCTAGGCCAGGGATAAGATATTTATCTTTTGCTGATAGTTCTTTCGCACGTTCATGATCGCCAATCAACCCCATGTTATCGAGCAACATTGTCGTCGCCCAACCAAATACTGGGTTAACAAAAGCACAAGCGAAGATACAGATACCTGCACTTAATGAATCTTTGTGCTTGTGAATCATCTGCATACCCGCTTCAAGTAGCGGCAAGAACACACCAACAATTAGTGCAACACGCAGAACCGGTTCCCACATTGCAAGATCCATTGGGTAGCCAATAACAGCGGCTGCAATACACATGATACCTGTTAGAAGTGCACCTCCTGGGATAGGACGCTTAGCGATAGCCGCAGGGATCATGTAAGTACCCCAAGAAGATGCAAGGTTACCACCACCTAGGAAAGAACCGATACCTTGACGGATTGAAGCGACCATCATGGTGTCATCTACGTCCATTAGAACGCCTTTCGCTTCTTTCGGGTAGTTGAGCTCTTGGAACACGCGGTGACCAAGGTAATCAGGTGACCACATCGCAACAGCCAGCAAAGCAAACGGTGTTACAGCGATGAAGTGCTCTAGATTTGGCCAGCCGAGTTTCCAACCTGTATCTTCACCCCACCAGTAGAATGGACTGAAGTGCGGAAGTCCTGGCTCGGTAGTAAAGGCGAAATCAGCCCCTAAGACATAGGCAACGATACCAGCAATCAGAGAACATAATGGGATCGCTAGCCAGCGCTTATTGATTTTCGCCAGGTAAGCGTAGACTGCTAAGGTCACACCAATAACCGCAAACGAAATGTAGCCTTGATCGGTACTTGAAGCCCAAGCTTCCGTTTTGTTGATCTGACCAATTAACCCCACGGCTCCTAAATAAATCAGCAAACCGCCCCGGACGCCAACGCCCGTTAGCGTCATCAGTTTTGACCCCCCCTTGGTATAAGCGAGGATAAAACCGAACATACAGACCATGATCCCCAGAGCCAACGGGTGTCCCCCTGCGGCTGCTATCAAGGGTATCAATGGAATCATTGGGCCGTGAGTACCCGCTAAGTTAGAGTTTGGGTTCAAAATTGCAGAAAATAGAATTACAAACAGAGCACCTGCGATTAAGAGTTCATAACGAACGTTCTCTGCAACAAACTCTGGTGATAATCCAAATTGCGCCGCAAATACTGCAACCATCGCGGTTACCATAACCACTTTACCGATCGTTGCCGCAAGTGCGGGTACTAAGTCTTCAAGCTCGACACTGTAATCGCGTGAAGGTAAATGAATCCCCCAACGGCGAAAACTCATAATCTTGAGGTCGTGATTTAGAAACTCTTCACGGCTCTCAAATTCATGCGCTTTTTTACGCATATCCCTGTAAAAGGTTTTACTTTTGTTAGACATTTCGTCTTCCTTTGTATTGAGACGAAGTTGAACCATGTCAATTAGCTCTCCACTTACTCTTGGTATACTGCTCTTCGAACAGTACGAGACGACATCCCAGACGCTACCAAGAACCTTATCTTATTGATAAGGCGGGAAAAACAAGGAATCACTTCGTTGATGAAAACAAGACAACTCTTGGGCATCTTGTCAAAAATCGCGTCAAAACATTGGCCTCATACTAGGAAAGTGGTTTTATCGGATTATTGATTTCGATTAAAAAACCCTCCGATGGTATTGGGTTGGTGATTGCTTCGTAATAAAAATGCTACGTACAACACATTTTTGATTTAATTATCAATATGCAAGGAAATGACTAAATAGTAATGAAGATTTCTGAACACGCCGAGCGAACAGAGCACTTATATGGAATTCGAGCTGAAGAAATTCATCGCTGGATTGATGGATTCTTTGATTACAATGGAGAAGGTCACAGCGGCACTATGGCGAAGGAAGTCGAGTTTGATCCCTACTCGCATAGACGGTTTCGTCACTGCAAAGAGGCACTGGCGGAAGCGATTCAGGAATTTGGCGACAAATACACAAGCCAGCAAATCAAAGATGTCTTCGAGACTCATATTCGTGATGATTACCACGGGTACTTACCAACAAGAGCTGATTTTGAAAATGGTTCGTTTACGGCTAAATACCACGATACGAGCCATGAGGCGCAGCTTGGTGATGTACTCGATGAAACCGAGTTAGCTGAATACTTCACTGGACTCAGTGCTGCGCAAAGTGAGCAGGATTCGCCATTCAACCGATTTGGGTTGCGGATCGTGTTGCCAACCATCAGCGCGATTGTGCTGTTTATTACTACGATAATCTATCTTATTTTACCGCTGGTTGAGCATTCGATGGTGGGTCAAAAACAGCAGATGCTCAAAGAGTTAACGTCTACTGCCGTTAGCGTTGTTGATCGTTATGTACAAATGGAAAGAAGCGGTGCGCTTAGTTTGGAAGAAGCGCAATTTAAAGCTGCGCAAGACATTAAGTCAATGAGATATGGTCCTGAAAATAAGGACTATTTCTTCATTACAGATATGCATCCGCGCATGATTATGCACCCATATCGAAGCGATTTAACCAACCAAGATTTAACGCATTACTACGAGAACGAGCAAAGCTCTGACTTCCCGATTTTTGTGGAGCTTGCCAAGTTAGTCGAAACGTCTCATGAGGGTTACTTAGAGTACCTTTGGCAATGGAAAGATGATGCCACGATTACCGCGCCTAAGATGACTTATGTTGAAGGGGTTGAAGAGTGGCAATGGATTGTTGGTACTGGCGTTTATCTTGAGGATATCCAGCAAGAAATAGATCACCTAGAAAGCACACTTTATCGTGTGTTTGTTGCCATCACTTTGGGTTTGGCTTTGATTCTATTTTATGTCATCGCTCAGTCTAAGGTGATTGATAAAAGAAAATTACGAGCGGAAGTTGCGCTGCATGAAGCGAAAAACCGCTATAAGGCTCTGGTTGAATCTTCTAATGAAGGTTACATATTGGAAGCGGATGGAAAAATTGTGTTTTCAAATACTCGTTTACATCAGCTTCTCGGTTACACCGATACTGAACTAAAATCTCAGACGATTTGGCAAGAACTGTTTTCTCGTGCTGAGCAAAATGAGCGGGTATTAGAGCATTTATTGCAGTTGTTTACTCATGAAGCAGAGCCGGGAGAGTTTGAGGCTCAAATCGTCACCAAAAGTGGCCGAGAGATTGATATCATTTTGAGTACCTCTCGTATCTTCCTTTCTGAAAAACTGGGACACGTCATCTCTTTTAGGCCAATTGTCCGTAAGGTTTACGGTGCCAGTTTTCATTCCGTTACGCCGAGTTCTTCATACCACAAAACCAGCCACAGCATCGTTTCAGATATTGAGCAAGGTGAAAGCCATTCACATGTTGTTGAGTCGCTTAATCGCCTAACGGATTTGATTCGAGAAATGATTGCTTCTGGGACGCGCCCAGACAATTTAAGAAGATTGATTGGTCACACTTATGACGCTGCTATTTGCCGATTTATCGAGTTAACCATTGACGAGATTGGAGAGCCGCCAGTGCCATTTTCCTTCCTCTCTTTCGGCAGTAATGCGCGTCATGACATGACACTTTTTTCCGATCAAGATAACGCGATCGTGTTTGAAACGCCGGATGAGCAAGATTTAAAAGCCACTCGACGTTATTTCCTTCATTTGGCTGAAAAAGTCTGTGCGATGTTGAATCAGGCTGGTTATAGCTATTGTGACGGCTTGATAATGGCTTCTAACCATCAGTGGTGTTTGAGTGAAGAAGAGTGGAAAAGTAACTTTACCCAATGGATTGAGGAAGCGACCCCTGAAGGAATATTAGAGCTCAACGTCTTCTTTGATATCCGTTCAACGTTTGGCAACGCGAAATTGGCGGATGGCATTCAAGCGCATATTCAAAAGCTATTAGCACATGAGCCAGAGTTTCTAAACGTGTACGCACAAAACTGTTTGAATCATTCTATCCCATTAGACAGTGATGGGCAGTTAGTGACGGAGAAAGTCGAAGGCCGTGAAGTGATCAATCTCAAAGACTGTTTACGGCCTATGGAAATTTTTTGTCGTCTGTACGCACTGAAACATGATATTCGCGAGAGTAATACGATAGAAAGACTAAAAGGTCTTCATGCGGCGCAAGAAATAGACGCAAAAACGTACCGTGAGATGGTCTATATCTTCGATCATATTTGGCAACTTCGTTTTATGAATCAGATCATTGAATACAGCGATCTAAGACAAATAAACGATAAGCTCACAATACGAGACTTGACCATATTAGAGCAGCAAAATCTGACGAGTGTGCTAAGCCGAGTGTCTATGTTCCATCAAAAAGTGCAGCAAGACTTCTCTGTTTAGACTGCTACATTGTTTTGTAACTGGGGCCGCCGCTCTCTGGCGGTACCCATGTAATATTCTGCGACGGATCTTTGATGTCACAAGTTTTACAGTGTAAACAGTTCGCGGCATTGATCTGTAGTTTTACTTGCCCATCTACTTCTACAAGCTCATAAACACCAGCAGGGCAAAAGCGCTGCGAAGGTTCATCAAACATGGGCAGATGATTATCAATGACTATACGTTCATTTTCTAACAGAAGATGGCAGGGTTGGTTTTCCTCGTGCTGAGTTGCAGAAAGGTAAACAGAAGAAGGTTTATCAAAGCTGAGTGTTTTATCAGGCTTTGGATAGTTGATGATATCAAACGTTGATTTTCTTTTTAGGCAAAGGTGATCTGGGACCGAGTCTTGAATATTCCAAGGTACACGCTTCGTTGTGATTTTCGGCCAAATATTGTGTTCGAATAGAGTAAGAACGCCCCCAATGATACTGCCGTAATTATGAATCGCACTGGTAAAGTTACGAGCTTGATCGAGTTCTTCATATAACCAAGACGCGGCAAAATGAGTTTGATAATCGGGCTCATCTTGTGGTTGCTCTGACGTTAGCTGATCGAAGATTGCCTCAGAGGCGAGCATCCCTGATTTCATCGCTGTATGGCTACCTTTGATTTTGGCACTATTTAAGGTTCCCGCATCACACCCAATCAGCAGACCGCCTGGAAACTGCTGTTTTGGTAGAGAAAACAACCCACCTTTTGCCAGAGCGCGTGCGCCAAAACAAATTCGTTCTGCACCTCGCAGATATTTTGCGATAGCCGGGTGATGCTTCAAGCGCTGGAACTCTTCAAACGGACTGACGTAGGGGTTGCTATAGTTGAGATCGGTAATTAACCCAACCGCAATTTGATGGTCGTCTAGGTGGTATAAAAAGCAGCCGCCATTACTGTCTGATTGACTCAAAGGCCAGCCCAGTCCATGCAGTACTTTCCCAGCTTGATGTCGCGTATCTCGTTTGTCTAACTGCCATAGTTCTTTGATGCCTAGGGCATAATGCTGAGGCTGTTTACCCACATCGAGATCATAATGACGAATGAGTTCTTTTCCTAAATGCCCGCGAGCGCCTTCAGCGAAAATCGTGTATTTAGCTTTGAGTTCGATACCGGGTTGAAAGCCACTTTTTGCGTGTCCATTTTTATCTAGCCCCATATCAGAGGTAATGATACCCGTCACTCTATTCTCATCATTAAATGAAAGTGATTTTGCGCTGAACCCGGCAAATATTTCTACGCCCATCGCTTCAGCTTTGTTGGCTAACCATTGGCATAGCTTGCCTAGGCTAAGAACATATTGACCTTTGTTGCTTCGTAAACAATTTGGTATGAGTTGTTGGGGCATTTTTATATGGTTATGTTCACTGGTCAGAACTAAGAATTCTTCGCCTTTTACTTGCGTCATTGTTGGAGGGTTTTGTTGCCAATCTGGAAAGAGCTCATTGAGTGCTCTGGGCTCAAAAACAGCCCCAGAGAGTATATGCGCACCGACTTCTGATCCTTTTTCGAGCACGCAAATAGAGATTTGATTGCCGGACTCATGACTACGTTGTGCGAGCCTACAAGCAGCTGAGAGCCCAGCAGGTCCAGCGCCGACAATAACGACATCAAATTCCATCGATTCTCGTTCCATACTTACCCCGACAAGTTAGTTCCCTTGTGAGTTAAATATAGTCCAGTTGACGTAAACGTAAACTTTAC
>Ga0209272_10002487_pt1 | contig 10320 bp, 10 predicted proteins | sample tdDd002_FD_187125 | JGI IMG/M metagenome (GOLD analysis project Ga0209272, IMG submission 187125) | Marine sediment microbial communities from the Atlantic coast under amendment with organic carbon and nitrate - tdDd00.2 (SPAdes)... | ecosystem: Environmental > Aquatic > Marine > Coastal >... | reverse complement strand
GTGGCCATATTAAAAAGTACAGATTTTGAACCAGCAATGAGAGAGCTTTTTCAAAATGCCAATAAAATCTAATACTTTATAGGTTATAAATAAAAAGGAAGAACTACTAATTAAAATAGTCCTCCCTTTTTTATTTATTTTCCATATCCATATAGACAAAAAGAAATCTTTTTTATCTTTTGCAGATTCCTTTTAACCTCTTTACTTTCACGAACATATTAGATTTATCTCTTACTGCTCCTTTTAAATCTGGTGCTCTCTACTTTATTAAGCCGGCTTTACTATTTTCAACCTTAATGCAGTCTGTAGACCCATGCCACATTGTAATACCTGCCGCTCTTTCCCTCTAAAAACCAGTCCCTTGTAAAGGTACCACACCTTCTCATACGCCTTTCACTATAAAGAGACAGAGGAACCTCCACTACCTCCTCCTCTAAAAACAATATCCTTCCCCTGTCTAGATAGATAAAGGAAACACTTTTTTTATCTTTTACAGCCTCTCCCAGGATCTCTAATTTTTTTGATACCAGGGACTGCTCTATCCTTTCCATCCTTTCAGGGGAGTAATAGAGGTGGCTTTTTACCCCTATCTCCTCCAGTTTTCTCAGTTTTTTCTCACTGTAAAAATCCCTAGGGAGTTTGTTCCCCTTTTTTTCATTACATTTTTTACATAAAACCACCACATTGGAACCTACCTCCTCTGATTTCAGGGGATAACCCCTGGACAGGGGAAGGTGGTGGTCAAATCCTAAGTTTTTTTCACTGCCGCAGTTGAAGCACCTATTGTTAAACCTCTTTAATTCAAGGTCTTTTTCCTCGGTTTTTAGTTTGTCATTAAGAAACCTACCTATCTCATCTCTCCTGTTGGGACTTTTTAAGACCCTTTCCTCTCTCTCCTCTGAGTCTTCCTCAGGTATCTTTTCAGATTTTTCTTCCTTTCGGGTAAATATATATATAACTCCAAATATCATCAGCCAGAATAAAATTATATTATACAAGGGTTTTACCTCCTTATTCTCTGAACTCCTACTACCTTTTCTATAAAGGTTTTTTAGAAATAAAAGTATTTTTTCCTTTTACTCTTTTCAGAAAAATGAATAAATATTCTGATCAACACTTTTCAGATACTATATCTATATATAAAATGATTTATTTTAGAGGGATAAAAACATTAAAGATACTAAAGGCAGGTTTGGTTATTTTTTTTAAAAAAATTAGTCAGGATACGGTATATGTTCTGCTAGATTTAGTGGATTATACTTGTGTGAAAAAAAGATCTTAACATCTGATATACCATAGATAAATTATTTAAAATAATCTTTTATATATTGTTGACAAAGAGCAATTAAAGGGATATACTCTGACTGAGATACAAAGTTGTATCCATTACAAAACTTAAAGACGAAGGAGATATTTAATGAAGATGCACGTATGTGAAATTTGCGGATATGTATATAATCAGGTTGAGGGAGATGTAGAGAATGGTATCGCACCAGGAACTGCATTTGATGATATCGATGACAAGTGGGTATGCCCTCCATGTGGTGTAGGAAAAGAACACTTCAGCGAGATGTAGGAAGTTAAGGCGGCTGCTTTGCAGCTGCTTTTTTTTATTACTTTTGAATGAAGCGTAGTGGCGTTTATGGCCACTATGATGAATTTACACCTTTAGGTGAGTGAATCTATCTTTTAAGGATTGACTCCTCTACTCATTTTAAGTATAATCCCATAAAATAATACTTTTTTTAAAGAGGTGAAGGTATGACTGAAAAGGAAAAGATGATCGCCCAGATGGATTATCTGCCTGGGAACAGGGAACTCACAAGAGACAGAAAAAGAGCTAAAGGTCTGTGCAGGGAGTATAACCTCATGGATTTTGAGGATGTGGGAAGGGAAGATCTTCTGAAGGAGCTATTTCACACAGATACCCCGGTCCATATCGAGCCTAATTTCTGGTGTGACTATGGATATAATATCACCTTTGGAAGGGGATTTTATGCCAACCATAACCTCACTATCCTGGACTGCGCCAGGGTAATCTTTGGAGATAATGTCCTGTGTGCCCCCAATGTACAGATCTATACTGCAGCCCATCCACTAGACGTCGCTACCAGAAACAGCGGAGTAGAGTTTGCCAGAGAGATAAGAGTGGGAAACAATGTATGGATAGGAGGAGGAGCTATCATCCTTCCCGGGGTAACCATAGGAGATGATGTGGTGATAGGTGCAGGAAGTGTGGTCACTAAAGATATTCCTGCTGGAGTCATCGTAGGGGGAAATCCTGCAAGGGTTATCAGAAAGGTAGAGGAATAGCATTACTACCTGTGAAGATGGCTTTTGGTATAATTAATAAAGCTAAAAGAGGTAATAACTCTGACGGGGGTTTCAGGACGGTTTAAATTATTATTAAAGACCACAAAGTACTCTTTGGCAGCTATCGTAAAATTTAAAATTTTAGTAAAAGAAAAAAGCACTGTCTTCATCCACTGAAGATAGTGCTTTCACTTTTTTAAATTAATCCACCTGACACCCTAAAGATAGTAATTATAGTCATAAGTATTAGCAGGTGAAATATGTAGCCGTAACCCATATGAAACCCCCGTATAATTTTTTATGCTTTTAGTATACCATATATGGATTTTTTTGACTACTCTACCCCTTGAGGTAACCATAAAGAGCTCTTACTACCCTACCTGTAGCTCCCTTTGGATAATACTGCTCCGCCTTACTGGCAAAAGATGTCCCTGCAATATCAAGATGCATCCAAGGGGTCCCCTCTACAAACTCCTCTAGGAACTTAGCGGCACTTGCAGCACTTGCCCATCTTCCCCCTGAGTTTACAAGGTCTGCTACATTTGACTTTAATATCTCCTTATACTCATCAAACAGCGGCATCTGCCATACAAGCTCTCCATACTCCTTTGATACCGTCTCTAATCTGCTGTACATCTCAGGTGTGTTTGTAAATGCTCCTGTTGCATCAAATCCAAGGGCTACGATAACTCCCCCTGTAAGAGTAGCCACATCTATTATCTCACTTACCTTTTCATTTCTAATAGAATAAGTAATAGCATCTATAAGAGTCAGTCTACCCTCTGCATCGGTATTTGTCACCTCTATAGTTTTTCCACCCATACTTCCGATGATGTCTCCAGGTCTGTATGCATTTCCTCCGATAGAGTTTTCACAGGCAGCTATCACAGCTACGATATTTCTCTTTACCTTCATCCTAGCCACAGCTGTCATAGCTCCTATTACAGTAGCTGCTCCCCCCATGTCACTCTTCATTCCTACCATACCGTCTGTGGGCTTTAGAGACAGGCCGCCAGTATCATATGTCAGACCCTTTCCAATAAGACCAGTTATAGTCTCAGGATTAGCAGGATCTCCGTTATATCTCATAACGATCAGCTTAGGTCTTTTTTCTGCAGCTCTGGCTACAGCCAGGTATGATTCCATTCCAAGGGATGCTATCTCATCTTCATCCTTTATCTCTACCTGGAATCCAAATTCCTTTCCGTATTTAGAAGCAAACTCCCCTAAAGTTTCAGGGTAGATTACATTTGCCGGTTCATTGATAAGGTCTCTTGTGATACATACAGCCTCACCTAATACCCTTCCTTCAAAACCGTCTTCCTTTGTTTCACCTTTAAATATATCAAGACTAAGAAACTTTTCTTCCTTTGTTTCCTTATATTTATCAAAAGAGTAGTTCAGATAGTTTTCTACCTCTGTTATTGCATCTGTTAATACCACTTCATTTGTATCTCCAGAGATAAGGTAGTCTCCCTTTTCTCCCTTTAATGCAGTAAAAAGAGTTCTTCTTAACTTCTCAGAGTTAAACTCCTCTTTTTTTCCCACACCCAGGTAAACCAGATTTAATAACCTTCCATTCTGAAGAAAACTTAATTCTGCCTTGTCTCCAGCCTTTCCTGTAAATTCCTTCTTAGAAAGAACCTCTCTTACCAGCTGTTGATTTTCCTCTGAGATACACTCACATGGATTGTTATTTCCCTCAAAATACAGCATAATATTTTTATCATAACTTTTATTCATCTGGTTGACAACTCTACCGTTCATTTTATACCACCCTCTATACAATATTTTTTTGTAATCATTACAAAAATACCCTAGTTTATTTATACAATGTTTTTACCAAAAGAGCAAGATATTAATATCTTTAATACCATTTTTTTGTCTTTTCGAGGTCAGTATTCAACAATTGTACATTTATGTAAAGTACTTGACATGTTGTGAGTTTTTTTATATAATTAATCGCTAACTTAAATTATCATTAAAGGTAACATGGAGCTTAGCGACAAAAAATTTGTTTATACATTTTATTAATTATAAAATTTATTTATCAGGAGGAATTATTTAAAATGAAAACTTTTTTAAACACAGTTGAATGTGCCGAAGCTGTAGTCAAGATGGGGGTAAAGAAGGCTAATACCAAACCTTCAAAAGTATTTACTCTTGGATTTATGGCAGGTATGTTTGTAGGACTGGCTTATGTAGCATACATCACTGCAACTTCTTTCGCTGGAGCAGCTATTAACCCAGTAATTGGTAAGTTCATTGGATCTGCTATATTCCCTACAGCAGTTATACTTGTATTACTTGCTGGAGCATCACTTTTCACTGGAAACAACCTGGCTACACTGGCTTGGATGACTGGAGATGCAAAACTTTCAGACGTTATGAAAAACTGGTTATTTGTATGGCTTGGTAACTTTGCCGGATCACTGTTCCTTGTATTTGTTGTTTACATGGCTGGTGTATTTAAGAGTGAAGCTATGATCGATACTACTGTACACCTTGCTACACATAAAGCTCATATGACATTTACATCTGCATTATTTAGTGGATTCCTTTGTAACGTTGTTGTAGCTCTTGGAGTATGGATCTCATTCTCTGCTACTGACGCTCAGGGTAAGATTATCGCTGCATGGTTCCCTATTATGATGTTTGCGTTCTCTGGATACCAGCACGTTGTTGCAAACATGTTTGTTATCTCTATGGGATTTGTTCTAGATCCAAGTGCTTTCACTATTGCTGAAGCATTCATGGGTAACTTCATACCAGTAACAATCGGTAACGCATTAGCTGGTGGATTATTCATACCTGGAATCTACTACTCTCTATACCTAAAGAAAAACTAAGTAATATATTTTTTAAAGACAGCCCTGGGGCTGTCTTTTTTTTATTTTTCTTTTTTAAAATAAAAATTTTATTTTAGTACGACTCCGTACTTTTTTCATTATACTCCTTTCTTCTCTCAGTGTCAATTTATTTTAAGAGAGACCTGATAAAAGATTTTTTTTAAAAATAAATAAAGATTACTCTAATCAAAATACAGATATGTAGATGATATTTAGTTAATTTATAGATGATTTTTTATAGCTTAAAAACCCATTTACATTTAGGAGGTTATACCTTACTATCTACCCTTAATAGACTTTTATATGGATTAATACAGGCTATGAAAAGTCTGACGCTTCCTTTAACACTGATTTTTTATGTCTGAAGGGGGAGATACTAACCTGTAATGGGTTTAAAAGGGGGAGAAGTTAAATGTTTAAAATGAGTAAGATAAACCTCACAAGGGATGGAGAGGTAAAAGAGGTCTCAACTGGATTTTCACGATCTACAATTTTATTAGGATTTCTTGTGCCGTTTTACAGAGGAGATATTAAATGGGCTGTAATTATGCTGGTATGTACAGTTATCACCAGCGGAACATCTGTCCTTGTATTTCCGTGGATATACAATAAAATCTATATAAAAAACCTTATAAAAGATGGTTACCTTCCTGCTGATTCTGAAGCAAAAGTGGAACTTGAAAGAATAAAGATTGAAATCCCTGCCGCTGTAGCAAGAACAGGTAATTAATTTAAGAGAGGGAAGCCTAGTGGTCTACAGTATAGTTTTATTAGAGGGTCATTTTAGAAGGAGGAATCAATATGAAAAATATACTGTGGCTTCTTACATTTTTTTTATTTATAAATACCGCCTCTCCCTCACTTCATACAGATCAGAGAAGTGAATCCTACTCCGACACAACCACAGTAGAGGAGATGCTTTATATAACAGGAGAGGATAAACCCTATTCCGGTGTTATCATAACCGCCTTTCCAGATGGCAGTGTGAAGGAGATCATCCAGTATAAAGACGGGATAGCTCACGGAGAGTTTCTTCTCTACTATGAAAGCGGTAACCTCACTATAAAAGCCTTTCATAAAGAGGGAAGGTTTCACGATAAACTCACTGTATACTATGAGGATGGAAGTATCAAGGCTGAAACCATCTATCACATGGGATTTCTTAATGGTCTGTCCACTGGTTACTATCCAGACGGTAGTATTCAGGCCAGAGGAACTTACAGTATGGGCAGGAGAGAGGGAGCATTCTCTGAGTACTATGACAGCGGACAGATCCACACCTATAAATACTATGGTGAAGACCTGGCTCAGGGAAGATGGATCTACTACTATGAAAATGGTCAGATCCAGGGCAGCGAAAACTATATGGACGGTAAGCTTTCAGGAAAGTGGTTTTCATTCTATGAAAACGGGCAGACCGAGGGTATGGGGTCCTTTAAAGATGATATGAGGAAGGGGGAGTTTACCTTCTATTTTGAAGACGGCAGTATCATGTCTGAGGAGACCTATACTAAAGATGAGTTGACAGGTACCTTTACCTACTACTACCCGGATGGTACTATCCTGGAGAAGGGACAGTACATGAAAGGAAGACCCCACGGACAGTTTACTACCTACTACAGTAACGGGCAGCTGGAATCTCTTGTTAACTGGAAGATGGGTGTGGAGGAGGGAAAATCATTCTTCTACTACGATAACGGTACCCTAGCCGGTACATCCCAGTGGCAGGACGCCAAGCCCCACGGAGAAGCTATCTACTACTATCCAGACGGCAGCATCCAGTCCAGAGAGATGTGGTCCGATGGCTTAGAGAATGGAAGCTTTATCTACTACCATGAAAACGGTAAAAAGATCTCCCAGTCCTCATGGAAGGCAGGAGTTCCCCACGGTAGGTTTATCTACTACTATGAAAATGGCCAGGCAGAGCTCACTGAAATGTGGTCTGAGGGCGAGCTCACCGGAGAAAGACTCTCATACTTTATGAGCGGCGCTCTAAAGGAGAGGAGATCATATGTGGATGGAAGCTTAGACGGGAAGTTCACATCATACTATGAAAACGGCAGGGTGAGAGGTGAGGGAGAGTTTGTTAAGGGGATTATAGAGGACAGATTCAGATCCTACTACCCAAACGGGAAAGTAATGGAGGACAGGAGATATAAGAATGGTACCCTGTCTCAGTGGATAACCTACGATAAAGCAGGTAAAAAAGAAGTATTATTTTGATAATTTTTCAGGGACAGAGAAATTTTCTGTCCCTTTTTTTTATACCGGGTCCTTTCTCTTGGTCTTTTTAAGAGGTTTTCCACCTTTAAAAGATCCGACCTTTAGATTTTGAGTAACTAAAAAAGGAACGCCTTCTTCCGGGAGTTTTTTTTGAAAAATCAAGCTTTTTTTCATATTTTTTTTGAAAAAATTTTTATTTTTTTTTTTATATTACCCCTGGTCTTTTCTATCCCTTTAAAAACCAAAATTACAGGTCAAAATATAAATAATATATGGTTTACATATTTTCTAATTTATAGACACTAAACACTATATGTGGTATCATAATTGTTGAGTCTAAACTAAATATAGGGGGTTTATATGTTTGTAATCAAAAGAGACGGAACTAAAGTTTCCTTTCACGGTGATAAAATAATAAATGCAATAAACAAAGCTGCACTAGCTGCAGGAACTGCTGTACCAATGGAGTTTTCCACTAAGGTAGCAGGTATTGTTGAAAATATAAGTAACGATCTTAAGGTAGAAGCTGTACAGGATATGGTGGAAAATGAATTGATGCATCAGTATCCTGAAGTGGCTAAAAAATATATATTATACAGAGATATGAGAAATGTAGAGAGACATAAGAGAACTCACATAAAGAAAGCCTTTGATGGTATCGTAACTGTAGAGAAAAACAACATAAACAAGGAAAATGCAAATATGTCCGGAGATACTCCAAGTGGACAGATGATGACATTTGCCAGTGAGACTACTAAGGACTATACACATAAGTACCTTCTTAACTCAGAGTATTCAAGAGCTCACCTAAGTGGAGATATCCATATCCATGACCTTGACTACTACCCGACTAAGACATCTACTTGTGTTCAGTATGACCTGAAGAAACTATTTACAGATGGATTCAGATCTAAGCACGGGGGAATAAGAGAGCCTAAGTCTATATCTACATATGCTACACTGGCTACTATCGTATTCCAGACAAACCAGAATGAGCAGCACGGAGGACAGGCTATACCTGCCTTTGACTTCTTCTTAGCACCAGGAGTACTAAAGTCATATAGAAGACACTTTAGATACAGAGCACTTACATTCCTAGAGGTAGACTATATCGAGGAAAAGAGTAAGGCAATAAAAGAGATCATAAATAACCTGATCACAACAATAGATGTATCTGATGATGTAAAGAAAAATCTTGCAGAGGAGCTAAAGCTTCCTATCTCTACTATTGAGAGACTGAGCAAGTTAGCTTACAACGATACAAAGAATGAAACTCACCAGGCTATGGAAGGATTTATCCATAACCTTAATACTATGCACTCTAGAGGTGGAAACCAGGTAGTATTCTCATCTATAAACTATGGTACAGATGCATCTCCAGAGGGAAGAATGGTAGCATTTGAACTTCTAAATGCAACTGAGGAAGGACTGGGAGACTCTGAAACTCCTATATTCCCAATCCAGATCCTTAAAGTAAAAGAGGGTATCACATACTCTGAAGAGGACTTTAAACTGGCTTGCAGCAACTGGGAGAAGGCTTCTAAGGGAGAACTTGACTTTACTACACCAAACTTTGATCTTTTCATAAGAGCTTGTGAGGTTTCATCAAAGAGACTATTCCCTAACTTCGTATTTTTAGATGCTCCATTTAACCACAACGATAAGTGGGATATAAACGATCCAGACAGATATAAGTATGAGATCGCTACTATGGGATGCAGAACAAGAGTATTTGAAAACGTCGTAGGTGAAAAGACATCTATCGGTAGAGGAAACGTATCATTTACTTCTATAAACATGCCTAGACTGGCAATAAAAGCTAAGTTTGAAGCTGTGGCAGCTCTTGGAGAAGACGCTACTAACGAGGCTATCGAAGCCCTTGCAACGGAAAACTTCTTTGACATGGTAAGAGAGATGGCGTTATTTGTTGGTAAACAGTTAAAGGACAGATTTGCATTCCAGAAATCTGCACTTTCAAGACAGTTCCCGTTTATGATGAGTAACGGAATCTGGGGTGGAGGAGAAGACCTGGATCTTAACGATGAGGTTGGAGATGTACTAGCTAGCGGAACTCTGGGAATAGGATTCATCGGCGGACACAACGCTATGATGGCTCTATACGGTGAGGGACATGGTAAAAACGATAAGGCATTTGATACACTATATAAAGCAGTGGACATCATGAAAACTACTGCAGAGGAGCTAAGAGACGAGCATAAGCTTAACTTCTCAGCTCTTGCTACACCAGCTGAAGGACTATCTGGAAGATTTACAAAGATCGACAGACAGGTATTTGGTGAGATCCCTGGAGTAAACGACAGAGATTACTACATCAACTCATTCCACGTGGATGTAAAGGAAGATGTATCAGCTGTGGAGAAGATCAGAAGAGAGGCTCCATTCCACAACCTGACTAGAGGAGGACACATCACTTATATCGAGCTTGACGGTGAAGCAAAGAAAAACGTAATGGCTATCATGAAGCTGGTAAGAGAGATGCATACAGCTGGTATCGGATATGGTTCTATAAACCACCCGGTAGACAGATGTAGAGAGTGCGGATACAAGGGAATAATAAAGTCTGACTGTCCTGCATGCGGAAGTACAGATATCTCTAAAACAAGAAGAATCACAGGATACCTTACTGGTGACCTTGATAACTGGAATTCATATAAGCAGAAGGAAGAAGAAGATAGGATAAAACATGGTCTGTAAAGACCTGTTTTAACCTAGCTTCCATCAAAAGAGGCTTTCTTTTTTAAATAAAGTTCGATACTTTTGCCTTGATGAAAGATGTTCATTTCTTTTGGTCAGCAAAAGGAAACGAACCAAAGAAAACTGACCCACCTCTAAATGCTTTACTGGTACGGTTCTTAATATCCGGCTTTTGTAAGCTACAGTCCTCGGGGCTTTGCCCCTGTGGAACTTAATCTGT
>Ga0209272_10002486_pt1 | contig 10322 bp, 6 predicted proteins | sample tdDd002_FD_187125 | JGI IMG/M metagenome (GOLD analysis project Ga0209272, IMG submission 187125) | Marine sediment microbial communities from the Atlantic coast under amendment with organic carbon and nitrate - tdDd00.2 (SPAdes)... | ecosystem: Environmental > Aquatic > Marine > Coastal >... | reverse complement strand
GAGATGCCTGCTATCCCAACCGTAAGTGGACGTGAAGCAAAATGCGATGCCAACGCTCCAACATCTTTATTTGTATTTAAAACATCAATTGAACCACATATTGGTGAAGTCAACTATTTTAAAGTGATTTCAGGTAAGATTAAAGAAGGAGACGATTTAACGAATATCAATAACGGTACTAAAGAGCGTCTTTCGCAACTTTATGTAGTTGCAGGTCGTCACCGCGAAAAAGTTTCAGAACTGGTTGCTGGTGATATCGGTGCTACGGTAAAACTAAAAAACACAAAAAATAACCACACCTTAAATTGTAAGGAATGTGATTTTATATACAAGGACATTGATTTCCCGGAACCAAAATACAGAACTGCGGTCAATGCTCTTGATGAAAATGACGATGAGCGATTGGGTGAATTGCTTCATCGAATGCACGAAGAAGATCCAACCATTTTAATTGAATACTCGAAAGAACTTAAACAAATACTTCTTCATGGTCAAGGTGAATTCCACTTGAATACACTTAGATGGCGATTGAAGCATAACGATAAAATGGAAATTGAATTTAAATCACCGAAAATTCAATATCGTGAAACAATTACAAAACAATCCGCAGCAGATTATCGTCATAAAAAACAATCTGGTGGTTCCGGTCAGTTTGGTGAAGTACACTTAATTATCGAACCTTATTACGATGGAATTCCAGATCCTACATCATTTAAAGTAGATGGTAAGGAATTTAAAGTTAACCTGAGAGGAACTGAAACTATCGACCTTGAATGGGGTGGCAAACTGGTTTTCTGTAATTGTATTGTTGGTGGTGTTATCGACACCCGTTTCCTTCCTGCTATTATGAAAGGAATCATGGAGAAAATGGATGAAGGTCCGTTAACAGGCTCCTATGCTCGAGACATCCGTGTTTCTGTTTACGATGGTAAAATGCACGCTGTAGACTCTAATGAGATTTCATTTAAGCTTGCGGGTCGCCACGCCTTTAGTGAAGCATTTAAGAATGCTACTCCAAAGATTCTGGAACCAATCTATGATATTGAGATATTAGTCCCTGAAGATAGAATGGGTGATGTGATGAGTGATTTACAAACTCGACGCGCAATGATTATGGGTATGGAAGCCGAAAAAGGATTCCAGAAAATCTTAGCTAAGGTCCCTCTTAAGGAGATGGATCGTTATTCAACCTCACTTAGTTCTCTTACTGGTGGACGTGCACAATTCTCTATGAAATTTGCAGAGTACGAAAAAGTACCTAACGATGTTCAGCAAGAATTGCTAGCTGCTTACGAAGAAGAAATGGCAGAAGCCTAATCAAATATCTTAACTCAAAACAAAGCCGACAGATTCAAAAGAATCTGTCGGCTTTCTAATATATGATATAGGCTTACTTATTATGCAATAAGGTCAATGATCCTCTTTCAGTATAATGCTTGCCTTCTTCCTCTCTTCCTTCCGCTTCAACCACATAAAAATAAGTTCCAGGTGTAGCTAGCTTGCCATTAATTTTCCCATTCCAGCCCTTACTACTTTTTCTATCCGTCAAACCTGCCGGCACATCTGATTCCTGAAATTCATATACCAAGCGCCCCCAACGATTAAATATTTTTACCGAATATGATTTCACCGAATATAATCTTATTTTAAACTCATCATTCTTTTCATCACCATTGGGCGTAAACACATTGGGCACTTCGAAAATCGAACCTTCAACAATAATCTCACTTGACGTAAAAACATTAACACACCCCATACCGTCATCAGTATTACTTGCAATTAATTTCACAAAATAATTACCAGGATGTAAATACGTATAAGTTTCATTCTCCCCTGTTTTAATATCAGATAACAAACTATCTCTAACATCTACGGGACCATCTATCCTAGTTTCATCTTGATAAATATACCATTGATAATTCGTCGCATTTGCATCCTTAGTTTCAAAATTAACCTCTAAAGGTGCCTCACCTGTTGAAGGATCTAAAGTAAATGTTGCATCAACCACATATGTATTTGATACAACTGGATCTGAAGAATATTCAAAGCCACACTCATCCGTTACAATCATTGTATAATTCGCCTCATTCACGAATGCCTTACGGTCAAAGAAACTTCTTGGTAAGCCATCATAGTCACCTAGCGTTAATGGTTGAAGTTCAATATTGTCGCGTCGAAAAGAAAAAGCAACTGATGTTTTTACATTTAAAGTATTAGGAGTTAATGCATTTATGTCTGGATATTGATGAACGGGGAATGTTGATGTAAAAGCAACATTATCACAATCTTTAGTATCGAGAACCAAACTAGGCTTAATTGTTTTGACCTGATTAAAAACCCAAACGATATATGATTCGTTAACTGCCCCTTTTTGAATTTCAACTTGATACCTACCATCTGATAAATTACTATTAGTCGATTCAGCAACACCACTATCTGTTTTTATTGCAATAGAAAAACTATTTGTACCAGAATTCCATTTAGTCCAGACAAAATCCCAACCAGAATTTCCATCCGGGGAAATGGCTTCCAATTCTCCTATTCCAACATTAGTATCATCGCAGAAAACAAAAATTTCATCTTGAGCTCCACCAACTGAATATTCAGTTATTGAGCTATAACTTGCAGAAGGAGCCGAAATTTGTGCAAATAGTGTCGACTGGCAAAAGCTTAAGGTCAGTAGAATTCCGAAAAACAATCGGATTTTATTTGAAATTGTAAAGCCTATAATTTTCATGTGTATCTATTTTTTTTGATAAAGCTTAATTTACAATATTAAAAAAATTAAGTCGTTTTTATGATATATGTTTACAGAATAATAAATTGATAGAGATATTTGCTGAAAAAATTTGTGCCACTAAGATTGCAATTTGTACTTTTGGGCTAGCATTTTGGAATTGAAAATTAGAGTAAAGAGCATATGGATTATTTAAACGAATTAAACCCTGTACAACGTGAAGCAGTTGAAAAAACCGATGGCCCATCACTAGTCATTGCTGGTGCCGGATCAGGAAAAACTCGTGTTCTGACTTACCGAATTGCGCACCTTTTAAACAAAGGTGTGCGTCCCTATACCATTCTAGCTCTGACTTTTACCAACAAAGCCGCTCGTGAAATGAAAGAGCGTATTGGACACATTGTGGGCTCCGAGCAATCTCAGGCACTTTGGATGGGTACTTTTCACTCTACATTTGCAAAAATATTGCGTTACGAAGCTGAACATTTGGGTTTCGATTCAAATTTCACCATTTACGATACTCAGGATTCCAAAAACTTACTTCGCAGTATTATCAAAGAAATGAAACTGGATGATAAAGTTTATAAAGCCAATGATGTACTAAATCGTATTTCATCAGCAAAGAACAACCTGGTTACTGCAATGGCTTACTCACAAAATTCTGCAGCTCAAGAAATCGATGCCTCAAATCGCAGACCATTAACGGCTGAAATTTATAAGCGATATAGTCATCGTTGTCGTCAGGCCAATGCAATGGATTTTGACGATCTTCTTTTACAAACCAACATTCTATTTAAAAACGTACCTGAAGTTTTAACTAAATATCAAGATAAATTCAGGTACATTTTGGTTGATGAGTATCAGGATACCAACTATTCACAATATTTAATCGTTAAGAAACTAGCCGAACAGCATAAGAATGTTAGCGTAGTGGGTGACGATGCTCAGAGTATTTATTCATTTCGTGGAGCAAAAATCGAGAACATTCTAAATTTCAGAAATGATTATCCCAATTATCAATTATTTAAGCTTGAACAAAATTACCGTTCAACAAAAATTATTGTAAATGCGGCTAACTCTGTCATCAAAAATAACCAAGGCCAGATTAAGAAAGAGTCATTTTCAGAAAAAGAAGGTGGCGAAAACATCAAAGTCATTAAAGCAATGACTGACCATGAGGAAGGTTATATTATTGCTAATGATATATTCGAAACCAAAATGCGTCATCGTCTTAAGTTCGAAGATTTTGCCATTTTATATCGAACAAATGCCCAATCGCGAATTTTTGAAGAATCTCTAAGAAAACTTAACCTTCCATATAAGATATATGGTGGACTTTCTTTTTACCAACGTAAAGAGATTAAAGACTTGCTTTCCTATTTCAGGATGGCAATCAATCCGAATGACGAAGAGGCCATCAAACGTGTTATCAATTACCCCAAAAGAGGTATTGGAGCAACTACTGTTGGTAAACTTCAGGAAGCAGCTACCAGCACCGGACAGAGCATTTGGAACATCATCTGCGGCTTAAATGAGCGCCCTTACAGTTTAAATGCTGGTACGATTAGTAAATTAATGAAGTTTGCTAATCTGGTTAATAGCTTTGCGATGAAGATTGAACATGAGACTGCATTCGAATTGGCAAGTCGTGTTTCTAATGAAACGGGTATTATTAAAGAGCTATACAACGACAGATCACCTGAAGGCGTTTCTCGTCATGAGAATATTCAGGAACTTTTAAATGCAATTCAGGATTTCACTCAAATTGCATTGGAAGAGGATAGAGAAAATAAGCTGGCAAACTATCTGGAAGATGTTGCTTTATTAACCGATCATGATAATGAGAAAGACGAAGATAGGAATAAGGTAACCATGATGACAATTCACTCATCAAAAGGCCTTGAGTTCCCTTATTTATACGTTGTTGGTATGGAAGAAGAACTATTCCCATCCAAGCTATCAACAGCATCCTCTCAAGAATTAGAGGAAGAGCGTCGCTTATTTTACGTGGCACTAACCAGAGCGCAAGACAGGGTTAGTTTATCTTTCGCAAAAGCCCGTTACAAGTGGGGCGATATGAGTTACCCTCGTCCAAGTCGATTTATAAAGGAAATTGATCCCCAGTATATTGATTTTTCTTACGAACAAGAGCCAGAGTTTGGAAGCTTCGGATCACGAATATCTGAAAGTGATAGCAGTCACGAACGCATGACCGGTGAAACTCGCTTTCAGCAAAAGAAAAAGCCAGGAACGCGTCCAAAACTTTCGCAGTCGGCACCCAGAATCCGACCGACAAATAATGCTGAAGCAAACGGAAATTTCGAAGCTTCAGATGCTAGTACAATACAAGCCGGCATGCATATCGAACACCAACGATTCGGTAAAGGGAAAGTTCTCCATTTGGAAGGAGAAGCACCCAATATTAAAGCAACAGTATTTTTCCAGAACGTGGGACAAAAACAATTGTTATTGAAATTTGCAAAACTAAAAATCGTTTAATTTAAGTTCAATATTATCTGCATGTTAAAGCAAATTTTGCATCCATTTGCATTGCAAGAAGAAATGCTGTACATTTGCATTGAGTTCTAAGTTATTCCGTGAATAAACTCACCATACCGGTTACAATTTCATTATCGACTATGACTTCAATTTAAGATAATAAAAAGCTTAGTTCTCGAATATTAACTGATTTCTTTTCGTTTTTTTTAGTAATATTGTGTTCTTCAAAACACATCTGGAAATCAATAATATTTTAAGGTGATTATGAAAGTAAAGACTTATTGAAACAACATCGATAAGCTTTCCCACAAAATAAGTGATAACTGTAGAGAACACATCACAGTTAAAACACAACAACAAATAGATGGATTATAATTCAAATAGGGAGAAATTATTACTCCCTGAATATGGCAGAAACGTTCAGATGATGGTGGACTTCGCCATGAAAATTGAGGATAGAGACGAAAGAAATAAAGCAGCAAAAACTATTATTTCTATCATGGGTAACATGTATCCTCACCTTCGAGATGTTAGTGATTTCAGACATAAACTTTGGGATCATCTAGCAATCATGACAGATTTCAAATTCGATATCGATTCGCCATATGAATTACCAACGAAAGAGAAATTAGCTGAGAAACCAGAAGTACTTCCATACAATAACCACAGAATCAGATTTCGTCATTATGGCAAAATTATTGAATCTATGGTGCAAAAAGCAATTGAAATAGAAGATGAGAAAGAGAAAAAAGCTTTGATCTTAATGATTGCCAACCACATGAAAAAATCTTATTCCAATTGGAATAAAGAAGGGGTTGCTGATGATAAAATCTTTAAAGATATTGTAGATCTATCTCGTGGACAGCTTACTATTCCTGAAAACATGAAATTGAGAGAAACTCACGACAAAGATTTTCAGACTTCGAATAAGAAAAGAACATATCACAAGAATGATAATAGAAAGTACTCTAAGAAGAAATAATCTTTTTGATTTTGACCACATTTTAAGAACCGGATAACATCCGGTTTTTTTGTGTCAAGTTTGAAATTACCAGTCCAAATTTTACTGATTTTTAACTTCACTTTTAAAGGTCCTTTTCATTATCTTTAGACTAGATTTTTAAAAATAGCTGTCCTCAAATAGATGCATCTATTTTTTAAATTATTAATCAAAAATATTGGCAAAAAATCATTCCGTCATATTACCTAATGATCAATTAAATGAGCACATTCGAAATAACTGGTGGTACAACACTAAAAGGTGAATTACACCCACAAGGAGCAAAAAATGAGGCCTTACAAATATTATGCGCCACTCTCCTAACATCAGAAAAAGTAAGAATTCACAATATCCCGAACATACTTGATGTTAATCGTCTGATTGAATTACTTGCATCACTTGGCGTTAGTGTAACTCAGGAAACAAAGAATACTTATTGTTTCGAGGCTAAAGAAATCAACCTTGAGTATTTAAACTCGGCTGAATTTGCAAAAAAGGGTTCATCACTTCGTGGATCAATCATGATTATTGGGCCTCTATTGGCACGATTTGGCAAAGCCTACATTCCCAAGCCTGGTGGCGACAAAATTGGACGTCGAAGACTTGATACACATTTCATTGGTTTTCAAAAGTTAGGTGCTGATTTTAAATACAAGCAAGGTGATAAATTTTACCGACTGGAAGCTAAGCGCTTAAAAGGAACCTACATGTTGCTCGACGAAGCATCAGTTACAGGTACTGCCAATATAATAATGGCTGCGGTACTTGCTGAAGGAACAACCACAATTTACAATGCTGCCTGCGAACCTTATATCCAACAGTTATGCAAGATGTTGAATTCTATGGGAGCAAAAATCACAGGAATAGGATCCAACCTGCTTTATGTAGAAGGTGTTAAAACACTATCGGGTTGTGAACATCGTATTCTTCCTGATATGATCGAGATTGGTAGTTTTATTGGTTTAGCAGCTATGACTAAATCTGAAATTACCATTAAAAATGTTGCCTATAAAGAGTTAGGTGTTATTCCAGACACTTTCAAAAAGCTGGGAATAAAACTTGAAATTATTGGTGACGATATCCATATTCCTAAACAAGATTCTTATACCATAGAGAATTTCATGGATGGATCTATCCTAACCATTGCTGATGCACCATGGCCAGGATTAACACCGGACCTTTTAAGTATTATCCTTGTTGTGGCAACACAAGCAAAAGGAAGTGTTCTTATTCATCAGAAGATGTTTGAATCTCGTCTATTCTTTACGGATAAACTGATTGATATGGGTGCTCAGATTATTTTATGTGATCCGCATAGAGCAACTGTTATTGGCCTTAATCAAGAATCCAGACTAAGAGCAACCAAAATGGTTTCACCAGATATTCGAGCGGGAGTTTCTCTTTTAATTGCTGCACTTTCGGCAGAAGGAACGAGTACAATTCAAAACATCGATCAAATTGACAGAGGTTACGAAAACATTGACCTTAGACTAAATGCAATAGGTGCAAAAATCAGAAGAATCGACAATTAACTATTTGTTAACAGTCTAAATAAAAACTATTAACTAGTTTTATTCTGATATTAAACCATTGAGACTATGCGTTTGCAATAGCTTCAAAAAAAGACAAATTGCTATGAAAAAAATAAATCTAAGTATACTTATAACACTACTACTTGTCTCATTTTCAGTATTTGCTGGAGAAAAAGGCAAGGATATCAAAGAAGGCTTAAATATTGGGGATAAAATTCCTGAAATTTCTGCTAAATCTCCTGACGGGAAAGAGATCAAATTAAGTGATCTTAAAGGTAAGCTTGTTCTTGTAGATTTTTGGGCTTCATGGTGTGGACCATGTCGTGATGAAAACCCTTGGGTTGTATCTGTTTATCAGAAATTTAAAGATCAAAACTTTAAGAATGGGCAAGGTTTTACGGTATTAAGTTTCTCTTTAGATAAAAAACTTAATAGCTGGAAAAATGCTATCAAAAAGGATGAGCTGGTATGGGAATATCATGCCAGCGAACTAAAAGGCTGGTACTCTCCTACTGCTGTTAAATTTGGTATTAACTCAATTCCATCCAATTTCTTAATCGATGAAAACGGAATTATCTTAGCTAAAGATTTAAGAGGTCAAAAATTAGAATTGGCACTACAGCACTATCTAAAAAAATAGATTCTGTATCAAATAAAATATCGCAAGAGTTGTTCTCAAAAAGAACAACTCTTTTTTTTTGATTCAAACACGCTAACAGCTGAAAGCAATTCAATTAAACAATTCCTGTCATGAAAAATTGCCATTAATTTCTTGAAAAATCTGTAAACTTAACCGACAAGTTTTATCTTTGTGCCAATTTGTCGGAAAATAGGGCATTGGCAAACAATTTGTAAACAGATGCCTGTATTTTTAGCAGCAATCGAAACTTAATATGAAAGTTTACAATTGTTGACAATCAAATAGTGAGAACGCAAGTCCAAAGAGATTTGCCATTTATTAGAAAAATAACGAGATGACAAAAGATAAAAGCAAGTTAGACAAGGAAGATTTGGAAGTAAAAGACACTACTACTCCTGAAACTGAAGAGAAAGTCGCTGAAAAAGAAGAAAAGACTGAAAAGAAAAAGTCTAAAAAAGAAAAGAAGGCTGACGAGATTGAAGAACTTGGCACTAAACTTCAGGAAATAACTGACAAGTATATGAGATTATCGGCTGAATTCGATAATTATCGTAAGCGTACTTTGAAAGAAAAGATGGAACTAACTAAATCTGCAGGTGAAAAGATTTTAGTAAACGTTCTTCCAGTTATGGATAACTTTGAGCGTGCTTTAAAATCTGTAGATGAATCTGCTGATATTGATGGTGTAAAAGAAGGTATTCACCTAATACATACAAACTTCAAAGACTTCATGACTCAGCAAGGCGTGAAAGAAATTGAAGCTACAAATCTTGATTTTGATACAGATATTCACGAAGCTATTACAAAAATCCCTGCTCCTAGCGAGGAATTAAAAGGTAAAGTTGTTGATTGTATTGAAAAGGGATATTTCCTGAACGATAAAGTGATTCGCTTTTCGAAAGTAGTCGTTGGAGAATAATATTAAACAAAACAAATCTGAAATAAGATGTCGAAAAGAGATTACTACGAAGTACTTGGCGTATCGAATAATGCTACAGGACCAGAGTTAAAGAAGGCATATCGTAAGAAAGCGATACAATTTCACCCTGATAAAAACCCAGACAATAAAGAAGCTGAAGAGAAATTTAAAGAAGCAGCTGAAGCTTATGAGGTTTTAAGCAATGATCAAAAACGTCAGCGTTACGATCAGTACGGACATGCAGGTATGAGCGGTGCAGCTGGAGGTGGTTTCGGCGGTGGCGGCATGAACATGGACGATATCTTCTCTCATTTTGGTGATATTTTTGGTGGTGGATCTTTCTTTGGCGGTTTCGGCGGTGGCGGACGTAGTTCACAAAGAGTGAACCGAGGAAGCAACCTAAGAGTTAAGGTTAAGCTTACACTTGAGGAAATTGCGAATGGCGTTGAAAAGAAAATCAAGGTTAAAAAGCATGTTGAGTGTAACGATTGCGGTGGTTCTGGTGCTGAAGGTGGTTCTTCGCATGATACCTGTACGCAATGTAATGGTAGTGGTCAGGTAACACGCGTTCAGAACACCATTCTGGGCCAAATGCAGACCAGTGCTGTTTGTCCTTCGTGTAATGGAGAAGGTAAAATCATCACCAACAAGTGTAAATCATGTGCCGGTGAAGGAATCGTAAAGGACGAAGAAGTTATTACAATTAACATTCCTGCTGGTGTTGCTGAAGGTATGCAACTATCGGTTAGCGGACGTGGTAATGCAGCTCGTCGTGGCGGTGTAAATGGTGATTTATTGATCTTAGTTCACGAGGAAGAGCATCCTGAGCTTGTACGCGATGAGAATGATTTATTATACAACCTATTTATTAGCATTCCTGATTCAATTCTAGGAACTGCTGTTGAAATCCCAACTATCGAAAATAAAGTAAAAGTAAAAATCGATGGTGGTACTCAACCAGGTAAAATTCTTCGCTTACGAGGAAAAGGTCTACC
>Ga0209272_10002481_pt1 | contig 10330 bp, 9 predicted proteins | sample tdDd002_FD_187125 | JGI IMG/M metagenome (GOLD analysis project Ga0209272, IMG submission 187125) | Marine sediment microbial communities from the Atlantic coast under amendment with organic carbon and nitrate - tdDd00.2 (SPAdes)... | ecosystem: Environmental > Aquatic > Marine > Coastal >... | reverse complement strand
GTTACCAAACGGGTCTTCCATGTAGATCATTTGAGCTTGTTTGCTGTCGTCTTCTGGGTGGTAGCGCATGATGTCCATGCGAGCTTTACCACCAAACTCTTCAATACGTTTGATTGTTTGTGGGAACTGCTCTTTCGCTACTTGTAGACAGAAGTGGAAGATGCCTAAACGAGAGAAATCTACTTCGTGACGCTCTTGACGCTCTTTCATTTCAAACAGCTCTACACCGATGCCGTCAGATGTCACTAGGTGAGCGATGTTGAAGCCTTTGAAGCCTTCACCGAATACGGCGATACACATACGACCGATTGCCGATTCGCGCTCTTCGATAACTTTTGTGTTGTTCATTACGATGCGAAGACCAAGCGCTTTAGTGTAGAACTCTACTGCTTTGTCCATATCGCCAACCATGATGCCTACGTGATTCATTTTCATAATTCTGCTCCAAAAACTGTGATGATTAATTCGTGTTTCGTTTCGATGGAGGAGAGTATATGGAGAATTTCTAATTACATGAAATTATCAATAATTTTTATAATAATAATTTTTTGTTATTATCGTTCTCGGTATTGTTTATTTCATTTTCAGTTAAGCATAAGACTGACTGACGATTAGCTCTCTTAGCCATTTATGGCTTGGGTCGTTGTCGAGTTGCTTGTTCCAAAGTAGGAAGAACCCGCCGGGCTCCATCTCTATCGGGAGCGGTTTGATCACAATGTCTGATTTACCTTCGAACTCGCGGATGCTTTTGTAGGGGTAGGTCAGTACCAAGTCGCTTCTTTCACACAGTTTTACCGCGCTGGAAATGTCGGACATGTTGACGGCGTTATCAATGCGCAGTCGTTTTGTGTCAAGAACCTCGTGCAGTAGCCAGCTAGACACGCCTCCTGTGATAACTTGTATATGGCGGTACTTCAAGAACGCGTCGAGGTTCCATTCTTCCTCTAATGCTGGGTGTCCTTTTCTCAATATACATGCCGAAGTATCGCGCATCAGTTCCGCGTAATTCAGTGTGTCAGGGATGGTGTCGACATGGGTTTTCGAACGATCATCAAACTCAAAAATACCGACACCAAAATCGATTTCTCGCCTTTGTAATCGAATAATACTGCTGTGGCTCCAATCGGCACTTTTGATGGTGATGTTCGGTGCACTGGATAACGCCTGAGGCAGAAAACGTGGGTAAATGGTGGAGTAAGCGGTTTCGATTAGATCGATACTAAAAATGCGAGTCGAGCGTTCTGGGTCAAATTCTTCTGGTTCACGAAGCTGATCAATTTGCATCAGGATTTGTTGCAGTTTGCTCTCCAAAGCCAACGCTTTTGGGGTCGGCAATAAACCTTTGGATTCTCGCTCGAATAAGGGGTCATCAAACTCCTGGCGTAATTTAGTAAGCTGTTTACTGACGGCCGATTGAGATAAGAATAGCTTTTCTGCGGTTCTGCTCACGCTGCGCTCTTGCAGTAAAACGTACAGACAAATCAGCAGGTTCATATCATTTTTGATTAAGTGGGATAGATTTATCATGATATTCCTATCATTCAACTTACAAATTGAGGGGTATGAATAGAAACTATATCACTTAATTGAATTGAGCCAGAAATACTGACTCGTTGCCCACTTAATGAACCAAACTGTTGAGGTATTGGCTAAGCTCTTTCCTAATCTCTAGCTCTGCTTCCGATAGGTATTTGGGTATGTGTTTATCAACCACGGCAATGTTTTGTTCGCGAGCCGAGTTTCACAAGTCAATCAGCTAACGCTTCAATCGCTTGCTGAACCGACACAAAATGGATTTTGATGATGCAACGTTGTGCTTGAGCAAACTCGTGTTTTTGAATCAGCTCTGTCACTTGTTGTACGTTTAACGTCTGTGGCAAAAGGTTTAATTCCACCACGTTGTCAGAGCCCGTTTGTAATGCAAAGCAGTGACCTTGCGTATCTATCACTATGTCATCCTGCCCCCAAATTAACGCTTGGCATTCTGTATTTAGCTGTTTTGGTGAAGCCAAATACACTAATTCATCGTCGCCATCGAGTTTAAGTAAACAAGGCCATGTGATCATTTCGTTACCTTAGGTATTGAGAGTGAATTATCTGGATCTGCGCGTAAGTCGAGTAAGTCAGAGTAAGACAAGTACGATACACAAAGCCTTGAGAGAGCAAAAGGCTTTCTGTCTTATCGCAAATCTGCAGGTTTTCTGAGGCTAAGCGTACTTGCCAATGATGCTGAGCAAGTCTTCTACTTGATGTGCCACATAATCTGGCTGGGCGTTCCAACGCTTCGGTTGAGCGCCACTATACGCTGCTGCTACGGCAATCACTTTGCAGCTACCACCTAAGTGTTGCTCAATGTTGCGTGCAAACTGCGTGTCCGCTTCGTGATCACCAATGTACATCAGCAGTTGCTTATCGGTGTGTCCAAAGATGGATTCGATGCATTTAATGCCACCAAAAGGATCCGGCTTCTGATGCCCGTTGGACACATCATCATAGCCCACGATAGCTTTGAATGGCGCGTTAATTTGGTTGGTGCTGAGTACGTTGCGAATATTGGATTGTGAGTTCTGGGAGCAGACTCCGTGTGGCAAGCGTGCGAATTCATTCACCACATCGGTAATGCCATTGAACAGATTCACGGGTGTTTGGTTTTGTTCTTGGTGCTCTGCCCACATGGTGCCCGCGATGAGCATTTCATCATGGGACATTCCATAGTAGTTAACGTACAGTTCCTGCCAGTTTTTCGCTGCGTGATTGGCATGATGATAATCTGTTTCACTGCGTAGGTATTTCGGCAAGTTATCCCCGGTCAGATGCGGTGCTACAACGGACAATATCGCTTTGGTGATGTCGATATTTTTCGGAACAGAATTTACGAGGGTGCCATCGTAATCCCACAGTACGGCGTCTAACTTCATGCAAAACCTTTTGATACAAACGAAGGGTGAATGGCCTTAAATCTTGCCAGTCTTAGTGCGAAGATAATCAGATCTCACTCATGTTTTCATAAGCTTGCTTTCACTTGCATAGCAAGACATAGAAGAGACAAACAATAAGCCAGCAAGGTGACGGTTGCTGGCTTTCTAATCTGTGCTGTGCGAGATCTTTATCAAAGTGAAGGGGGCTACCGCGCTTTCGGGTATCAAATATCAATTGATAATCGTTATGTAATCTTGTGCTTTCCGTATTTAAAAACTTGATCCCGGTTGTTGTAAAAATTCCACTTCTTCTGCGGTGCTATCACGGCCTAAAATCGTATTGCGGTGTGGGTAGCGACCAAAGCGATCGATGATCACTTTATGCTTTAGCTCGAACTCGTAATTAGATTCTCGCCCAAGAGCTTTGAACAGTTTCTCTGCCTCTTCATGAATTCGCTTAGATTCACTGTGCATAAATGGCATGTACAAGAAGCTGCGTTCAACGTCCGTCAATTCTTGGTCTAAGCCTAGACGAATTGCCTCTTGTGCCAAGGCAAGCGCGAGGGCATCTTGAGCGAATGCTTTGGGTGTATTGCGGTAAGCATTGCGAGAGAATTGGTCGAGCACAATGATCTCTGCGAGGCGACCTTTTGCCGTCTCTCGCCAGTCAAACAATTCAGATTGAGCGGCTTGTTTTAAGGTGGTGAGAAAGCGCGTTTCGATCTGTTTATCGACGTCTGCATTACTCACAAACCAGTCTTTTGGTTCCAGTTCTTCAAACCAGAAAGTCAGGATATCTTGATACATGGTTGCTTCCCTGATAGAAAAAGAGCTAGGGGTATATAATACCCCCTAGCTCTTGGTTTCGCTTATCGACCGTAAGTCTCTTCGATGTAGTGCTCAAACTGCTCGCACATCTGTTCGTCTGAGACTGAGTTGCTTGCAAGCTCTTTGCTGCCATCCACCACTTTGATGCTGGCATTTAAAGACGCCACTGGGGCACGTTCACGAGTTTGCAGCGAGGCAATTTTCTTCTGCTGTACTTCCCATGCTTGTTCTGGCGATAGGTTACACACGTCTGCCAGATACTTAGCGTTAAAGCCCTCACCCGTTAGGCTAACGATAGTCTCGTTGTGCGATAGGTGATTACCTGCATGCCAGTAATGTTTCGCCAGTAGCGGACCAATCTCTGGGTTATCAGTCAGGTAGCCAAACTTGTCGAGGAAGTAAGCGCGAGTCTGGTAAACCGCCATGTGTGCTAGCAAGTAACCGTGGTAGGCACACGCTGCTTCATCAGACAGAAGGTGTGGAATTGCCATCAATGGGCGTGGGCTGCATTCCAAACCAAGGATTTGTCTTTCGCAATCGCGCGCCAGTTTAGTGATGCGCTCTGGCGTCAGTTCTTCATCGCTTAATTGGTAAAGCGCACGTTCAAAATACGGCACAACCAAAATGCTGCGCTCTTCGTACGCTTTGAATGGCTGACGGCTGTTGATCATCGCTTGAATGATCTCATCCGGTACTGGGTTACCTTCTGCGTCCAACGCGTATTGTTTGAGCCAATCGGCATCGGTCAACAGGCTGTCACAGAACATGGATTGTGTTTCTGCGTATGCCATAGAGGTTGGTGCGAACTCTTGAGAGAAACATGGCGCGTTCATCTTAACGTTAGCGAAGTGCGCAGCGTGACCACCTTCGTGGAACAGAGTATTGATGCCATCGTAGCCGCTGCCAACTTGGTCTGGTTTAGCGTTACTGGTGAAGTTCACCTGCGCGGCAACCCATTCGCCTTGGCTGTAGAACGATGGGATCGGACCATGGCAGAAACCGTTCGGGTATTTGCCTTTGCGGTCAAGCAGGTCTAGCGTCAGCTCTGCGCCTGAGTATTCGATGTTAAGACGACCGAACGATTCCACCCAGCGACGTAGCGACTTTGAGAACGGTACGTACGGGTCTAAGTCACGCATGACATCACCCGCGAACGAGTACACAAAGTTGTAGCCAGTCAGTGCGCTTTGACCTTTCTGCTCAGCAAGGTTTGCCAAGCTGCTTAAGTGAGCATCACGCGTGCGCTGTTCAAAGTCATCCAAGATGCTGAACAGTTGCTCTGAGCTCATCTTTTCCGTCTTCTTCACTGAGTAGTCAAAGAAGGTTTCGTAGCCCAAAGAACGTGCGAATTGATTACGCAGTTTGATCAGCTCAATAAAGCCGTTTTGCAGCAACCATTGCTCAAGGTCGAGCAGGGTTTGGTGTGCGGATTGACGCACTTCTTCGTGATTATTGGCGCGAATGGTCGACGACAATACTGGCAACGAGCCCTCGGTTTGTTCACCGTTTTCATTGGTAAACGTCAGGACGTGATTTTGCTTTTTCTCGAACAAATCGGCTTCAAATGCAATCAGAGCATTCTTTTGGGCTTGAGCTTGTTCGCCTTCAATCGCATGCGATTCAAACGTTGCTAACCAGCCTTGCAGACCAATTTGTGTTTGCTGCTTCTCTTGTGGATCTGCAATTGTTTCAGTCGCTTCAAGTTGTGCTTTGATAGCTGAGATTTGCTCGGCGTTGCTTAAGAAATTGGTCCAAGCGGTTTGTGCTTTTGTCGAACCATCGTGGTCGTCGCTGATGCCCATGTACGTCTCCCAAAAGAAATCTTCTTTGGTGCGATGGATAGCGAGGTAACGTTGGTTGAGGTCGTTTAGGTATTCCGTTGCAGTCATTTTGATCCTTCAAATGTTTGCTTTATTGAGGTTTTTATCGTCGTCGATTATTACACGCCTAAGCAGCAGAAAGGAATGCGAAATCCATTTGTTATGTTTATGGCTTGTAAACAGGAATTTACCGCACTTTTTACATGTGCAGGCGTCAGTCACAAAATCTTTCCGTTTTTGATTAGAAATCGTGGAGTGCAGTTTATAAAATTCGGTCTTTCTCAGTGGTGCTGAAAGTAAGGAAAATAGTAATGAAAACAAGAATAACAGTGGGCTTAATGGGGTTAACATTAGCAGGATGCTCAACGACGCCGCCAACCAATGACCAAGTGCAGATCATAGAAAAAAACTGCGCTGTGATACTGAGTGAATCGGCAAACGCAGAACAGCGTCAGAATGCCTACAACCAGTTAATCGAAAGCTATGGTGAGCGTTATGTGGATGCCAACAATCCAAAACAGTCGACAAACTGGGACTTGTTTCGCCAAAACGTCATTCATGATGAGAATGGTCAGTTAACCCGAGAATTTATCGAAGTAAGTGACTGGGGCTGTGCGAATGGCAATTATCTAGAAGAGGTGCATCTGTTTGTAGAGGAAGCGCAAACCTCTGGTCTGTAATGAATAAGCCGAGCGATGGCTCACTCGGCTAAAAGGTTGTGGTCTTGTTGACGCGTATCCTAGAGATTATTCCTCAGGGTATTCGCCCATACCTTGCGTTTGCCCTTCTGCTTTCCAATGTTCGTTTGGATCAAATGCTTCGTCACATAAATCGACGGTATAACCCATTTCAGTCAGCTCTTTAAGGGTGAGGTTATCTGCAATTTTTGCAGTATCCCCTGCTTTGTTGCGTAGTTCCATAAGTCTCCCTCCGGTACCAGTTTCAGTAGTAAGTATATATCCCTTTATCGAGGGTGATGCTTTAAAGCCATAAAAATATTATGGATATAAAGAAGGTGGATTAATCCTTATTATGGAATGTGGTTTAACGTCATGATTATAGTATGCAAAGGGTGACGAATTGAGCTCCTACCCGTTAAGGTTTAACAAAGTAGGAGGATACCGTGTTCTCAGGAGAATGAAATGAAAGTTGTGATTGCCCCAGATTCGTTTAAAGAGAGCTTGACTGCCAAACAAGTGAGTGACGCGATCAAGATGGGTTTGTCTCGTGTTTGGCGCGATGCAGAGTTCGTCACGCTACCTGTTGCTGACGGCGGTGAAGGGACTGTTCAATCTTTGATTGATGCGACTGAGGGTGAGCAGGTTTTCGTGACCGTAAAAGGCCCACTTGGCAATGATGTTGAGGCGTTTTATGGCATTCTAGGTGACGGTGAAACCGCAGTGATCGAAATGGCAGAGGCAAGTGGTTTGCACCTTGTGCCAAGTGAGCAACGTGATCCGAAAAACACCAGCAGCTTTGGTACTGGTCAGTTAATTCTAAATGCCCTTGATCGCGGTATTCAACGCTTGATTATTGGCTTGGGTGGCAGTGCAACCAATGACGGCGGCACGGGTATGTTGGCGGCGTTGGGTGTTAAATTTCTGGACAGTGATGGTCAGCCAATCACTCCTAACGGTGGCGGTTTAGTTGAGCTAGCGAGCATTGATGTGTCTGGGCTCGACGCTCGCTTAGCGGACTGCGAAGTGCTGGTGGCATGCGATGTGGACAACCCATTGTGTGGCGAGAAAGGTGCGTCTGCGATTTTTGGCCCACAGAAGGGGGCGACGCCGGCGGATGTGGAGTTGTTAGATTCTGCTCTAAGCAAATACGGTGAACTGACAGAGCAAGTGACAGGCAAGCATGTGCTGACTCAAAAAGGCGCAGGCGCCGCCGGTGGTATGGGCGCAGCTTTGCTTGGTTACCTACCAGCACGACTGAAGCCGGGTATCGAGATTGTGCTAGAAACCGTAAAGCTCGCGGAGCATGTAGCTGACGCTGATATTGTCTTTACTGGCGAAGGCCGTATTGATCATCAAACCGTGCATGGCAAGACACCAATGGGTGTGGCGAAAGTGGCGAAAGAATATGGTTTGCCCGTCATTGCCCTAGCAGGTTGCACAGGTGATAACTTCCAAGCAGTCTACGAGTGCGGCATTGACGCGGTATTTGTATGTGTACCACGTGCAATGAGCTTGCCAGAAGCTTTGGAAGAGGCGGAGGTGAACCTTGCGAACTTAGCTGAAAATGTAGCCAGATTGTGGCAATTACCTCGCTAACACTCCGTGTTTGGTTGAGCAGATAGCCCAGAAAACACATGTCAAAGCCTCCCAATTGCGGAGGCTTTGTTGTCTCTGGTGCTGAATGCTTGGAACGGATGTCTGGAGTGATTACTTGGCGTGTTGAGCAATCAGTGTTGCTAGCGTTTCCATTGCAGGGAGCCAGTTTTTCTCCGCTCCAAAGTTCGCCACACTAAGACGAATGCAGTTTTGATACTGTCCCTGAGTGCCAAATACCGAGCCGGGCAGAATACTGATTTTGTGTTCGTTACAGGCTTGATAAAGCGCATAGCTGTCAGTCTTGGGTGGCAAGCGTAACCAAAGCAAGAATGAACCTTGTACTGCATTGATTTGGTAGCGGTTTTTGAGTTCAAAGTGTGCATCCAAACATTGGTTGAGCATCTGCAAATATCGTCTCACGTTGGATTGGTAAACACGGCACATACGCGCAGTGTGAGTTCGGTACTTACCTGAGGTTAGGAAAGTGCCCACCGCTGATTGCATCAAGTTCAAACTGCCCATATTTTCACATAACAGGTATTGCTCGACTTGAGCGCGATAACGTCCCGCTAGCATCCAACCAATACGAAGGCGTGAATCGAGCGTTTTCGACAAGGAGTTGACGTAAATCACCCTTTGTTTCTCGTCCAATTTGCGCAAGCTTGGCAAGGGTTCGTCGTAACTCAACGCGCCAAAGACGTCATCTTCAATGATTGGAATATCTCCAGAAACCTTAAGCAGTCGCTCACGTCTTTCAAGGGGCATCATCGAGCCTGTTGGGTTGGTGAAGTTTGGCGTGACAACAATGACTTTGATCTCCCACGTTGCCATGGCTATTTCTAGCGCGTCTGGAGCCATACCATCACGAGGACAACTAGGGATCTCGACCACCTGCAAACCGAGGGATTCGAGCATCAACAAGTTACCGAAATAGCAGGGCGATTCCACCGCAACAATGTCTCCAGTCTGTGTTGTTGCTCTAAGGGCAAGACTGATCGCTTGCTGTGCACCATGAGTGACCAAAAGATCATCCACGTTTGCAGGCGTTCCCAGATCTTGGGTGATCTTCGCCAGTTGTTTTACCAACAAGTCATCACCCGGCGGCAGTTGGTAATGGCTGGAAATATGGCTTTGTTGGCGACTCTGACGGCCAATTTCGGCATACAGGCTTTTGATGGCTGGTGCGTCAATGTTTGGGTGTGCTGAGCCGGTCGGAAGCAGCTCTTGATACTCGGGGTAAGTAAGGATTTGTTTGCATACCGAGAGCAAATCCACGCGCGTAGGCTTAGCAATCTTGGCTTCATGTCGCTCGGTTGGCTTTACTCGATAACCGGATTTTGGCACCGAGTAAACCATGCTTTGTGCTTCTAGTTCCTGATAAGCGCGGATCACAGTGTTCTTGCTTACCTTGAGTTCAGTGCTCAATTGACGGATGGAAGGCAACTTGTCGTTCGGCTGATAAACCCCATTGCTGATCGCTTGTTTGAGATGCTTCTCGACGATCAAATACTTATTGGCATCAAGTGTACTTGCTAAATCTGTACCCATAAAAACACTTCCATCTGTCACTTTTTGAAAACACTGTACCTAACTACATTAGCAACATTCAAGATTTATAAATAAGTAGAGTGAGGGCGAATCATGTTAATCAGAGCCATTCCTTTTGTATTTGTGATCCTTTGGGCTTCTGGATTTGTTGGTGCGCGATTTGGTTTGCAGTACGCCGAGCCTGCGACCTTGTTGTCGATTCGCATGGCGTTCAATGTCCTGTTGTTTTTGGTGATTGTCGCCTTTCTGCGTCGTCGCATTCCAACGGGAAAAGACTTTTGGCACAGCTGTGTTGTCGGGATATTGATTCACGGCTTTTACCTAGGCGGGACGTACTTTGCCATCAGTTTGGGGATGCCAGCGGGCTTGAGTTCCCTACTAGTCGGGATACAACCTATTTTAACGGCCGTATTGCTGGTGGTATTCGCTTCTGAGCAGTTCAAACCATCACAGTGGATTGGTCTTTCATTGGGTTTTGTCGGTATTGCTATGGTGCTCATGGGCAAGATGGAGTGGCAATCCGACTTACACAAAACCTTAGCGATTGGTGTGTGCTTGTCGTCTCTGTTTGGCATTACCCTTGGCACTTTGTATCAAAAGAAATATTGCCAACAAGTGGATATGGTAGGCGGCGCGACTGTGCAGTATTTAGCGGCGTTGGCCATGTTCCTACCAATCGCGATGCAGTTTGAAACCATGCAGGTGCAATGGACGACGGAATTCATTCTTACTTTAGTCTGGCTCGTGGTCGTGCTGTCTTGTGTGGCGATTCTGTTGTTGCTGTACATGGTGAAGAATGGTGCGGCATCGAGCGTTGCCTCGGTGTTCTACCTAGTGCCTCCGACCACGGCGCTCCAAGCTTGGTTGGCCTTCGGTGAGTCGTTTGATTGGATGGGTATTGTTGGCTTTGGGTTGGCTGCTACAGCGGTTTACTTAGTGG